>POVV01000901.1_pt1 | contig 14039 bp, 11 predicted proteins | sample 1560271 | NCBI WGS metagenome assembly POVV01 (sample SAMN08337232, study PRJNA429181) | Bioreactor metagenome, whole genome shotgun sequencing project. | biome: cows' rumen and soil; feature: anaerobic; isolation source: anaerobic chemostat enrichment culture, galacturonate as sole carbon... | reverse complement strand
ATATTACTGATATATGAGTTTGATAAATTGAATTTTTCAGCTAAGAATTTCTGACTGGTCTTACCTCTGGCTTGTTTTAAACGTGTACCAATCTCTTTATAATTTATATTCAAAATGCCACCTCCAGGCTATCTGGCGTAAAATAATTACACTCATAGATGTAATTATTATTGACTTTATACATATAAGTGCAATATAATGAATACAAGAATTGTTAAGAGAGAATTATCTGTAACTTTATTGTTGGGGCGGGCAAGAAAAAATCCTTATATCTAATCCCGAGAAGGAGGTGGATAAAAGAGCAAGCTAAACCACAGCAGACTTACATAATGTAAGCTGCTAGCCAGGGGCAAAGTCTGCCCAAACTCGTGTCTAAAAGACACGTAAATCCTGACGCCAAAACAACTGCCACTAATGGAGACAATCGGACGGAAAACAGGGGTGTGTTCCACATACGATTGTCTCCATTATAGCGCAGTTGGCGGCTACCTTCAATGAGTTCTAAGAAAATGCAGAACATTGTTGCAGAGGTGATGTTAATGAAAAAATCTGTAGGAAAAATTGTTGCCGTTGCCGGGAAAAGGAGGGAACAAGAAAAGTAATAATCCTGAGCTATGCTTCATAAGCTTAAACCACAGAACAACAAAATATCTTGGGACAGGTGCCCGCAAGGGCTTAATAGGGAAGTCCGGTGAAATACCGGCACGGTCCCGCCACTGTAACGGGGAGCAGTCTCGCATATCTGCCACTGGAGCATAATGCTTTGGGAAGGCGCGGGAAAGCGATGAACCGGAGTCAGGAGAACTGCCTGTCCGGCAATCACCGTTGTACCTGCGAGTGACAGGGAGGAGATTATGTAATGTTTTCGGAAAATACCGTCAATTTGGCATAAGCACTTCCCAAAAGGGAGTGTTTTTTTAGTGTTCGCTATGCAGACAGGAAAGAACGGATAAAGGAATGATCACTTTTGAACCACATCTATAAAATCATTTGGAACCGGGCACGCGCCTGCTGGCAGGTGGTGTCCGAACTGGCGAAAAACACCGGCCGGATGAAATCGGCCCGCCACAGCAGCGGCGTGCGCGGCGCCAAATGCGTGGTACTCAGCCTGGGATGGCTGCTGGCGCTGAATCTGGCAGCATCGTTTATCCATACGGCGGCTGCGTTTACAACGCCGGCAGACGGCACCTGGACGGCAACAGGAGAGGTCGACGGCTATAATACCTACGAATCGACAGCCACCATGGGTGGCGCCGGGACTCTTCCGACTAACCCTAAAAGATATAATGCCACGATTGTGCTGCTGGCAGGCGAAAGATGGCGGCCGATGGATGTGCCGGCCAGGGCCTCGTATATAACTGCCGCCGAGCTTACGCTGTCGGACGGCAGTATGCTTGACCTGGCCTGGAAGGGCAACAGCCAGGGATATCAGGAACCCACGCCTGCTAAGGAAGCCAGTATAAAGCCCATAGCCCTGACTGTGGAAAAACTGAATCTGGCCGGTGACGTTGTTTTGCGCATCAATACCCATGTCAAAAGCACGGGCGGCACCATCCAGATAGGCGGTGTTACCGTTAAACAGCTGACCGGCAGCGGCACCATCTATATTCAGTCTGCCTATGATCCCAATTATAAGACCATAGTACGCGGCGCGGGCGGGGTTTTCATGCGGCCAATAGAAATGACCACGCCTGCCTATAAATACAACTATATGGTTGTTGACCTCAGCGCGGCCGGCAGCACTGCCTACAATCAGGTTAATGTGCTGGGGCAGGCATCGCTTATCGACGGCCCGCTGCGGATTTACGAACTGGTGCCGGTCATCGACTGGAACAATCTGCAGCCCGGCAAAGCGATCCTGCTGGGGGTAAAGTCCTACAATACCGGTGTCATCTCCGAATCCGGCAAGATGGCCAGCGACGCCCAACTGGCTTTCCGTAATATCTGGCGCATCGAAGAGGGCAATCTCTTCACCCGCATGGATGAACTGCATGCCCGTCATCTCGGCAATACAGGCGCGCCGTCCCTTGCCGGTGCGGCGGACAGGCCGGTAAGCGAAGGAGTCTGGGCCCATAGCTTCCGGGGAAAACTGAACAGCCGCGGCGCGTACGGGCGCGGTTTCAGCCAAAGCTATGACGGGCTGCAGGCCGGGCTTGACAAGGCGCGGGAGGGCGACTTCTATAACGGAACCCTGTATTATGGCGTGATGTTTGGCCGGACGAGTGCCGATGCCGGTTACGCCACCGGCCGGGGAGACCTGACCGGCACGAGCATGGGCGCCTATGCCTCCTGGACCGGTCACAGCGGCCGCTATCTGGATCTCGCTGCCCGGATGACGAAGATCGAAAACGACTACCGGTTTCATGACAGCGACAGCGCCAACGCGGCCAAGTATGGCAGCTGGGCCAGCGGTATCAGCGCCCGGTACGGCTATCGCCGGGACTTGCCCGGCGGCTGGTATTATGAACCGCAGGCCGGTTTAGCAGTCGGCATTATTGACCGGGTAAGCTACGAACTGCCTAACCAGCTAGCGGTCAGGCAAACCTCAGACAGGCCGGTGGTCGGCCGGCTGGGCGTGACCGTGGGCAAGGCGTTCGGCGATGAACAGCACAGCGGCCACGCTTACGCTGCTGTTACCGCCCTGCATGATTTCGGCAGCAGCAAGCTGGAGGCCCGTTTCTCCGGCGACCGTGAGGCCCTGCGGACCGCCGCCAGCCGGGACTCCTGGCTGGAATTTAACCTTGGCGCCAGGCTGCAAACCGCCCGCGACAGTACGGCGTTTCTGGAAGTGAGCAAGTCCACCGGCGGTGATGTGCGCAAAGACTGGCAGATCAACGGCGGCCTGTCCTGGAAGTGGGGACTGCCGGCTAAGGCCGGCAAAGCCGCCGATGGCTTTCAGCCGGCTGCGGCGGCAACCGTTACGGCACTTGCGGCCGGGGACGGCAGCAGCCAGCCGGCCGGCAGTCTCCAGGCGTCAGGAGCTATTGAGTACCAGCCCCCGGCTGCCGGGGGTGAGGCTGGAGTGAGTAATAATCAGCTGCCCGGTACTCCGGCGGTTGCACCGGCAGATAAGGTGTCCCCGGACACCGGCTGGCCGCCTGCCAGACCGGATAGTATAGAACCTGGGGCTGAGCCTGCCGAACCGGGAGCCTACACCTTCGCAGCGGTGACGGTTGAGGCGCCGCGCCCCGCCTGGGAACAGGACCTCTCGCCCGGCACCGTGTCAGTTATCCGGCCGGACGATTTCCGGGGAGAGCAGAAGACGCTGCCTGATTATCTCGAAACCGTGCCCGGCGTCCACATCCAGAAAGTCCGGGGCACCAGCAATTACAGCATTGCCCGGGTCCGGGGCAGTACGGCCGCCCAGGTCGGCATCTATCTGGACGGCGTGGAACTGAACCTGACCTCGGAAACCGGTGTTGACCTGTCGGCCATCCCGATGGACAATGTCGCCCGCATCGAAGTCTACCGCGGCTACGTCCCGGCCCGTTTCGCCGGTGCGCCGATGGGCGGCGTCATCAACATTGTCACGAAAAAGCCCGGCAAGAGCGGCGGCTCGCTAGCGGCCGGCCTGCGTTCCTTCGGCGGCTATAAGGGCAGCCTGGAGATGTCGGCCCCGCTCGGTGAGGGCAGCCTGCTTCTGGCTGTCAACCGCGACCAGAGCGACGGCGATTTCCGCTATACCAACCGCTATCATCCACTTACCATGTACGGCTCAGGGCCGCTGACAGCCGACCGGCGGACCCGGCGCAACAATGATTATCACCTGACCGACGGGCTGCTTAAATGGCAGGACGACCACTGGCAGGTCAAGCTGGCTGTTAAAGACCAGTTCCGGCATTTTGCCGGGTCTGCCGGCAGTGAAAGCAGTGATAACCCCGATTATGTTTACCCAGTTCCCGACGAACGTTTGCATCCTCCTTATCAGGAGATCAGACAGACCGACCTGTCGGTGGGCCGGCGGCAGCAGGCCGGCAATCTGGAGTGGGGCTGGCAGGTCGACTGGCGGGACTCGGATAAAAAGTGGCGCAGCGGCTTGCAGGAGATTACCGGCCGGGCCTATTATCCCGGCCAGGCCTGGAGCAACCTCCGGAGCAAACGGCTCGGCGGGGCCCTGGACGCCGCCTGGAAGCTGGGCGACAGCCATCTCTTAGAACTGTATGCCGGCTATTCCCGCGAGCGGATGGATACCGGGCTGTCCGGGCTGGCCAAGTATAAGGAAGACCCGGGCAACAGCACCGGCAGTGGCCGGGATACTTCCATCGGCGCTTATAAATGGCTGGAATATTACCAGATTGACCGCTGGCGCCTGCAACTGCAGGATACCATGCAGCTCAACCGCTCCGGCACCTTCCAGCTGACGCCGGTCTTTAAAATAGATAAGCTGGACATGACGGCTTATAAGGAAGACGGCAAGGATGCCTGGAAATACTCTTTCGGTATCGGTGCAAAGAAGAAAATTGGCGATCACTGGACAGTGCGCGGCAGCTGGGGCACCTTCCACCGTTTCCCAAACTTCTATGAAATCTTTGGCGACGGCGGTTCGCTGCGGCCGACGCCGGACCAGTTTCCGCCGCCGGACTTTGAGCACGGCCTAAACTGGGATGCCGGCGTTACCTGGCAGGGGCGGGCGCTGGGGTCACAGGCCGATGTCACGCTGACCTATTTTTCCAACCGTACCAATGACCTGATGCTGCTGAATGTCACACCCCTTGGCATTTCCTACTACAACAATGGCGGTGACGGCAAGGCCAGCGGCGTGGAGCTGGAGAGCCGTTTCAAGTGGGAGCGCTGGGACCTTACTTTGGCCGCAACCTGGACCCGGACCGAAATTCTGGGATATCGCGATTCGCTGGCGCTGATTGGCGCTCCCAACCCCGCGCCATACAGGATCGGCTCGCCCTATTCCTATATTCCGGAATGGGAGGGCAATGCCCGCCTGACCTACCGCTTCCCCGGCGACCGTCTGTCGGTGTTCGCCGAACATCACTATACCGGTAAGGTACCGATAAGTGTTGACAATAGAGGGTATGGCTGGTGGCAGGAGCCGTACGGCCTGACCAATCTGGGGGCCAAATACAACATAGACAGTCAGATCAGATTGAATGCCGGTGTGAATGATCTCTTTAACCAGGGGCCGGAGGTCGTCTACGATGTTGTCAATTCAGGTCATAGCATTAATGGCCAAAGTATCTATTATCCCCTGCAGGGCAGGACGTACTATCTGACCATGCAGTATCTCTTTTAACAGCTTCACTAGGTAAATATGCACAAGCTGGATTATATTTTACCGAACGGGCGGTGCTGCCGCAACAGGCTAAGCGAAGGGAGGTGAGTGTTCTATGCCGGTAGGCTGGATATTACCGGGTGCAGAAAAGTGGTTTATTTTCGAATTAAACAAATAAGGGAGGTTGTTACATGGCAGGAACAAGACTTGCAGTGACAACAGTGGATCAGACTTATGGCTGGGGTTCTCCTTCTGGTGCTACCAACGAGACTGTTAAATATGGATGCGCCGGTGTTCTCAAGGACGAGACTACCGGTATCGGCGTGGAAGGCAACAAAGCAACAGGTATGAGCGGTGATACCAGGAGCTACTGGTTTAAGGACGGCAGCGCCGATAACAAGATTCTGCTGTTTCAGTCAAGATATGAACGCGTAGAGGGAAAGATCAATGTATTACCCCCTATCATTGAAATCCGCGACGCCAAAACCTGGGCGGTCAGTCATACCGTTAATCAGCCGGCAGACTGGCCGAGCATTCTGAATGTCTACGGTGCCGTCGCGGGCGGGGGATTCCTGTACGCTATTGATTTTGACAATGCCAAGATCGCGAAAATCTCGATGACCGGCGGTTCCCCCTATGTGGAGACTGCGGCCTATACCTTTGCCAATCCATCCTATCCCGCCGACAAAAGCTACGGGGTGGCGCTGAACGCCGATATTGCCGCCAACAAGCTTTACGGACTGTTTATCACTGTCGATGATTTATGGGCTGTCAACCCGAACTACAAGGAAAGCACGGTTGTGGAGATCGACCTGGCAACCTTTAGCGAGACCAGAAAGACCAAACGGGTGTCGACGGTGGATTACAACCTTAATCTGGGGCGCAATGCCTTTACGCTGGAGCGGTATGGCAATATGCTGTATGTCTGCAGTATTGGCGGCAAGCAGGGCGGCGGCGTGCCCAACCCGGGCTCCAAGCTGGATATTATTGAGCTTGCCGATACCGGTGATCCTACCGGTCTAACATTTACGACGGCGTTTATGGCCAATGATCTGACACCGGTTTTGGGCGAAGGGCCGGAATTGCGTGATATCACCTTTACGAATGACGGCAACGCCTATGTATTGGCTGGGTACTTCGACCCGAATTATAACGAGCTTAACGGCCAGGTACTCCAGTTTCCCGCCGGTGATGTTGAGCCTGATTATTTGACAGGGGTCTGGTTCTTTCCGACGTATTTCCCCAATCAGGGGGCGGTCTTTGCCGTACTGGCCAATGACAACAACCGCATATGGCTGGCCAGGGGCCTGTATGTCGACCTGTGCGCCCAGGAAGTGCACAACGGTGAGGCGCTTACCCTCCTTCAGACCAAAGCCGCCTATGAAATCAACGGTCCGGCCAATACCTACTATCTCAATTCGGTTACGGTGTACGGGGAAGACCCGACTGCTACAACCGACATGCCGCTGACCAAGCGCGGTTATCAGGCCCCGGCCTTTGCCTCCTCTTCAGTACGGGCCCTGTTCGAACGGCAGAGACTCATCCGCGAAGACGAGGAAAGGCGCCAGGCAATACGGGCGAAGATCGTTGCCGGCAGAAAGAAATAATTACAGTACGGGACAACCAATTATAATCGCATATAGTGGTTGCTTTGCGGACGCAGTTAAAACAGTAAAAGACTCATTGACTACTGTCAATGAGTCTTTGTGATTGTCAGTCAATGTTGTTTACATACTTGTCAATCAGATAAGGGAAGCCGTGAGTATAATAATCCTCCCAGAACTGGCTGCGATTTTCCGGAAATTTGACAGGCTCGCGGAGACGCTGCTGTTCGGCTAAGCATTCTGTTGCCGGCCGCTCTGCATAATCAAGCTCCTGTTTAACCTGTTCGAACAGCCTTTTTCCTTTGGCAGAATTTATTAAAATCAGGGACACGCCCTTGCTGTCCATGAATTCCGGCATATATTTTTCAATGCCCCAATAATCGGCAATGGTGATATCGGCAGCCCGTCTGCTGTCGGTAAATCTGCATTGGGAGCAGGATGGCCGCATGATGGTGCGGGCGGAAAAGTAGAGGGTATAGTAATCATCCTCCACATGCGGCTGAGGACAGTTTTTGGTGGTACACATAAAATTCCGGTTGCTATTGGGGCGGTTCCAGGCAAATACCTTGCTGCGGAAATGCACGCTTTCAATTTTATCACCGTATTTAACCTCTAAATGCCGGAGATATTCCTGCCAGATCAGCGGACTGGGAATACCATAACAAATGATATCACAGACATACAGGTTTTTCGCCGCCGGGTGGTTGCCGATAAAGCTGCGCAACCCTGCTGTCTGACAGGGCGTTCCGGTGAATAATACCGGTGTTCCGTGGCTAAGCTCGGTTTCAATGTCGGCAAAGGTATCTTTCAAATCGCTTTGCGCATATTTGGAAATTTTAAAGCGGTCGCGCTCTGGGGCAGTGCGGGCCTTTTTATGGCATATCTTGAAGTTTTCCGCAAAATCAACACCGTAGACCACACCGTTTTGTTTGAGAATATAATCCGACAGAGCAGTGAAGGCACCGCCGGAGGTAGAGGTCATTTTTACGTCATCGGCCTTATGTTTGGCAGCATATGCGTTCGTGAAGACCGGTTCCTTGGCATTCCCCTCTTTTATCAGGGGACAAACCTGAACACATTGCTCGCAATCAATGCAGGCAGCCTGATTGATGACCGGATATAAGAAGCCTTCCTTGTCCGGTTCCATGGCGATGGCGCTGGCGGGGCAGATTTGCTGACAGGCACTGCAGCCGCAGCAATTTTCCTTGCCGGTAAATACAGAGTTCATTGCATACCTCCTAAATGTTGCTTATAGGTGCAGTTTCATAAGTTTAAAGATAATTGCCTACTGAGCATTGATAATGTTGGCATTATTTTATTTATCGGCAACCGGGAGAGCGGTCAGCCTTTTTTTGATTGGTAATATAAACACCGGCAATGGCTAACAAGCCGCCTAACCCGGTGTAGATTGTCAGCATATCGCCATATACAACCACGCCTGCCAGCGTAGCCATCAGCGGATTAAAATAGCTGTAGGTTGCCGTTTTTACCGCACCGATTTTGGCGATCCCCACATACCAGACAAAGTAGGAATAGACGGAACAAAACACAGCCAGATAGACGGCAGCCAGCAGGGTGGTGGCGCTGATTGCCGGCAACTGCTGCCATAAGGTTTTTTCGGCAAATACACTTGGCACAAAGGCAAACGGCAGTAAGAATATGGCGCCGAATATGTGAACATAGGCCATGGCGACAAAAGGATTGTATTTGTCTAACACGGTTTTGCTCTTGAGGGTAAACCAGGCCCACATGACTGCATTTAAGAGAATCAAGCTGTCTCCTAAAACTGTTCGCTGCTGGAACAGGCCGCTGAGCTGCCCCTGGGTGATTACTAATAACACACCGAAAAAGGCAATACTGATGCCTAAGAGGCTGCACCTGCTTACGGTTTCTTTTTTGGTAAGCAGGCAGAATAAAGCGGCAAAGACGGGAGCGGTTGCCATAATCAGACCGGCATTGGTACTGGTTGTATATTGCAGCCCCGTATATTGAATGTGGAAATAGAGCGTAATGGCAAAAAAACCAAGCAGGCAGAAACGGGGCAGGTCTTTGGTATCCAGCCGGGCACTGCCCCTTTTTACCAGCAGAATAAGGCCGAACAATACCGCCGCTATCACAAAGCGGATGATCGCCAGGTTTAAAGGCAGCAGCTCGTGCATGCCGATTTTGGCAGCCACATAGGAGGTTCCCCAGAAGATAGTTACCGTAAATAACAGCAGGTGGATGTTGCCAAGTTTTTTCAAAAAAGAAGGCTTGGTCGCCGGTGTGCCGTGGTTATTTGTTTGTTTTGCAACCGCAGTTGAGTTATTCACTCCAAAGTCCCCAATCGTTAACCGTGTCGGAGAGTACGGCGCTCTAAAATAGTTGCCGGTCTCATTAATTATTGCAATTATAGCATACTAACAGGTATGATAAAACTATTGAAAATATATGTATTATATACCGAAAAGATATAGTAAGGGGTGCATACATGGATATTCGGGATATGCGAAACTTTTATGTCATTGCCGAGGCAGGTAATATCAGTAATGCCGCTAAGCGGCTAAATATTGCCCAACCGCCCCTGAGCAAGCAGATGAAACAATTGGAGGAACAGCTCGGGGTGCAATTGTTTGAGCGTGGCAGCCGCAGGATACGGCTTACTGAGGCAGGGCAGCTATTGCGGGAGCGGGCCGAACAAATACTCGGGCTTGTTGATGGTACGGTTAAAGAAATTACGGAATTGAATTCAAACCTGGCCGGGACCCTTTCGATCGGGACGGTGACTACCTCGGGGGCCGCCTTGCTGCCTAATTTGCTTTCCCGGTTCCATGATTTATACCCTGACGTTACCTTCGAATTGTGGGAGGGGGACGGCTATCGAATTCTGGAGCTGTTGGACAACAGGGTTATTGAGATCGGCATTATCCGGGCCCCTTTTGATTCGGCGGTTTATGAATCCATTACCCTGCCTGACGAGCCGCTGATGATTGCCATGAAGCGGGATGGAGGCCAATGCGGCGAAGACTCTGAAGTTATCCGGCTGGCTGAGCTTGCCGGTCAACCCTTGATTATTCCGCGAAGATGGAAGGCTATGGTTGAGGGATGGTGCGAAAAAGCAGGGTTTGCACCCAAGATTGTATGTCTCAGTGATGGGATTTTACTTAACATACTCTGGGTTAAACTGGGTATTGGCATGGCGTTGGTTCCTAAGTCGACTGAAATGTTAAGCGCTGATGCGGAGCTGATTTATAAAACCATTGTCGAACCCCGTGTATCAACGCAAACGGTAATTGTCTGGGTCCGGAATCGCAATTTATCTGCCAGCAGCAGGCATTTCCTGGCTTTGTTGCAAGACCTCCTGCCTGAGTAAAAAAGGTATAAGGTTTGTCAATATGTGAAAACTGTGGTAGTATATGAAATTAATAATAATGATGGGAGAAAATGAAAATATGAATGATTTGCCTAATTGCCCAAAATGCAATTCAGAATACACCTATGAAGACGGAAGTCTGCTGATTTGCCCGGAATGTGCCCATGAATGGACCGCAGGGGCGGAAAGTGAAAATAATGAAGGCAAAAAGGTTGTCAGAGATGCCAATGGAAATGTTTTGCAGGATGGCGATTCTGTAACGGTAATCAAAGACCTCAAGGTAAAAGGCAGTTCATCGGCCGTAAAAATAGGGACAAAAGTAAAAAATATCCGTTTAGTCGAAGGCGACCATGATATTGACTGTCACATTGACGGTTTTGGGGCGATGAAATTAAAATCCGAATTTGTTAAAAAGGCATAATATCCGGGGTTTTTTGCGTATGGCTTACTACTGCATGCAAGAGTAGCAAACGGCTGTCTTTGCTTGCTTTGCAGTGGACAATATGGTATACTGGAAGAAAATGAAAGAAGCACAAAATGGGGGACACCACCAAAAGGGTGTCAGCTCATTTTGTGCTTTTTTCGTTTCACAGAATAGATGTTTTGCGCGCCTCAGTGCTGGTGACAGTTGTGGGGGAGCGCGCTTGAAGGGAGAGAAAGCAGTGAAATTAAATGGCAGGACAGTGCTGCTAAAACAAGACCAGACCTTAGCCGAGTTTTTACTGGCTGAGAGGTTTGATGGCAAAACGATTGCGGTGGAACTTAACGGGGTGATTGTCGCCAGAGCAGAGTATGAGACAACCCGGCTTACAGATGAAGATAGCCTGGAAATCGTCAGCTTTGTAGGCGGTGGTTAAGGGGGTGCGCAGCCGGCGCAGGCGGTATGGCTCTCAGAGTGCAGCACCATACTGGCCGGCAAAAAATATGGTTTAAAAGCTGTTAACAGAAAAGAAAAAGAGGAGGAAGGTGTTTGCCATGAACGATCGGTTGGTGCTTGGGGGACAGGAATTTCAGTCCCGGTTGATTTTAGGCTCAGGCAAGTTTTCGCTGGCAATGACTCAGGCGGTGATAAAACACGGTGAAGTGGAAATGGTGACCCTGGCTTTGCGGCGCGCCAATGTCGGCGGTGAGGAAAATATTCTGGAGTATATCCCGGAGGGAATCACAATTTTACCCAATACATCGGGTGCCAGAAATGCAGAGGAGGCTGTCCGGATTGCCAGACTGGCACGTGAAATAGGCTGTGGCCGCTTTATCAAACTGGAGGTCATCCATGATTCGAAATACCTGCTGCCAGATAACTACGAAACCGTGAAGGCTACGGAGATTCTGGCCAAAGAGGGCTTCCTGGTTATGCCCTATATGTATCCGGATTTGAATGCAGCCCGGGAGCTGGTTAATGCAGGGGCGGTATCGGTTATGCCGCTGGGGGCGCCGATCGGCAGTAACAAGGGGTTGTGTACCAAAGAGTTTATCCGGATTCTGGTGGAGGAAATTAATCTGCCGATCATTGTTGACGCCGGGATCGGCCGTCCGTCCCAAGCGTGCGAAGCCATGGAAATGGGCGTGGCTGCGGTGATGTGCAATACGGCTATCGCGACTGCCGGTGATGTGGCGCAAATGGCCAGAGCTTTCAAGCAGGCCGTTGAGGCCGGCAGGGCGGCCTATCTGGCCGGTCTGGGGCGCGTTTTGGATGGCCGGGCAGAGGCGTCCAGCCCGTTGACCGGGTTTTTGGAGGAGTGCTGATGATGGCCGGTTATGGAAATCATATGGAGTATCTGGCAGGGATGGAGGTCATTGACTCCGGTTTAATGGAAAAAGTCATGTCTTTGGTAGAAAAGTACGAGTACCGGCAGTATACGGGTGAGGATGTGGAACGGGCGCTGCGGCAGGAACGGCTTTCCCTTGAGGACTACGGCGCTCTCCTGTCTCCCGCGGCGGCAGCTTATCTGGAAGCTATGGCGGTCAAAGCCCAGGCAGAGACCAGGCGGCATTTTGGCAACTCGATTCAAATGTTTACACCGCTGTATATTGCCAACTACTGTGAGAATCATTGCACCTACTGCGGCTTCAACTGCCGGAACCGCATTAAACGGGGCAAGCTGAACCTGGAGGAAATGGAAGCAGAGCTAACCGCAATAGCGGCAACAGGCCTGAAGGAAATTTTGCTGCTCACCGGCGAATCCCGTCATTGGTCCGGGGTTGAGTATATTGGTGAAGCCGTTACCTTGGCGGCACGGTATTTTTCGACAGTCGGGATCGAGATTTACCCTTTGAATACTGATGAATACGCCTATTTGCATGCGTGTGGCACCGACTTTGTCTGTGTGTATCAGGAGACCTACAATCCCGACAGGTATGAGCAGGTTCATTTGCGCGGGCCGAAACGCAGTTACCCTTATCGCTTTTACGCCCAGGAGCGGGCCTTGCGGGGGGGCATGCGCGGCGTAGCCTTTGGCGCTTTGCTGGGGCTGGATGATTTTCGCAAAGATGCTTTTGCTGTTGGTTTGCACGCCTATTATCTTCAGCAAAAATACCCGCAGGCCGAGATTTCCTTCTCGCTTCCCCGCTTGCGGCCCTATATTAACAATGCACAGAACCATGCCAATGACGTTCACGAAAGACAATTGCTGCAGGTTATGCTGGCATACCGCCTGTTCATGCCTTTTGCGGGTATTACGATTTCTACCCGGGAGCGGGCCTGGTTCCGCGACCATGTCATCGGCATGGCCGCGACAAAAATCTCTGCCGGGGTCAGCGTTGGTGTCGGGGGGCACACCGCTGAGGAAAAAGGGGATGAGCAATTTGAGATTGCCGACCCGCGCAGTGTGCAGCAGGTCCACCAAATGATTCTCGGCAGAGGCCTGCAACCGGTCTATACCGACTATGTGCGAGTGTAGCGCGCCGGTGCTGATTTGTGTAACCCAGCGCCAGCTTTGTCAGGAGGGTTTCCTGCACCGTATTGAGCAGTTGGCTCAGGCCAGGCCCTATGCGGTGATGCTCCGGGAAAAGGATTTGGATTTGCCGTCCTATGAGCGATTGGCCGTGAAGGTGAAGGAAATCTGTGACCGTTACGGGGTGCTGCTGATCCTTCATCAACACAGCATAGTCGCGGAAAAACTGAAGCTGAGCCAGCTGCATTTGTCGCTGCCGGCTTTGCGCGCCTACAAAGCCGGCGAGCACCCCCTGCTTGTCGGCGCGTCTGTCCATTCGGTTGCCGAAGCCGCAGAGGCCCAGGCGCTGGGGGCTGCTTATGTTGTTGCCGGACATATTTATGCCACCGGCTGCAAGCCGGGAATTCCCCCCAGAGGAGTGTCGTTATTGCGGCAAGTCTGCCAGGCGGTTACGCTGCCGGTTTTTGCCATTGGCGGCATCACGAGTGAAAATGCGCGCGAGGTATTAGCCAGTGGCGCCAGGGGCTGCTGTGTTATGTCGGCAGCCATGACTTGTGAGGAACCGGCGGCGTTGGTGGCGGCTTTTGCCAAGACAGCGCTGCCTTAGCAGCATATATACCGCCCGGATGTTTCCTTTAACCGTATAGTTTGTCGGCAGTTTGCCGGTTTGAACCCCAAAAAATGGTTCAGGCCGGCAAACTTTTTTTTGCAGGGTTACTATGTTTTTCTCCGAAGTAATATCATATTGAAGGTAGAGGTGCATTCTATGGAAGAAACTTTGCTGATGCAAATGATCGAACGCATGAGTATTGCGGCCACCCTGGCGTTTGTTTTGTCGCAGACTACCATTTTTCGCCGTATTACTTACAGTTATGTAAGCGTAATGGATAAAGTAAAACTTTCGCTTATTTTTGGCTGTATTGGTATTGTTGGTACCTATGCCGGCATCCCGGTGGATGACG
>POVV01000900.1_pt1 | contig 14092 bp, 12 predicted proteins | sample 1560271 | NCBI WGS metagenome assembly POVV01 (sample SAMN08337232, study PRJNA429181) | Bioreactor metagenome, whole genome shotgun sequencing project. | biome: cows' rumen and soil; feature: anaerobic; isolation source: anaerobic chemostat enrichment culture, galacturonate as sole carbon... | reverse complement strand
ACGGATCATTGTTAGCGCATGGAATGTAGCAGATCTACCAAATATGAATCTCCCTCCCTGTCATGCATTCTTTAAGTTCTATGTAGCTGATGACAAATTGAGTTTGCAACTTTACCAACGTAGTGCCGATATATTCTTGGGTGTACCATTCAATATTGCATCATATGCTTTATTGTTGAAAATGATGGCACAAGTAACAGGACTAGAGGCTGGAGATTTCGTTCATACATTGGGAGATGCCCATATATATACGAACCACTTAGAACAAGTAAAGCTACAGCTTAGCCGCGATTTCCGCCCACTACCACAAATGATAATAAATCCTAAGGTGAAGAGTATTTTCGACTTCAAATACGAAGACTTCCAATTAGAGGGATACGATCCTCATCCACATATAAAAGGAGAAGTAGCTGTATAACAAAAGATATGCTTGCAATTTTCATTTCTTGGATAATCTTAGCATTCGTTCTCCTCTCTTTTGGAGATATGTTGTTTGTATTATCCAAGAGAATTTGTAAGCAAACAGGAAACGGCAATCTTGTTGAAAAATTACTAGCTGGGCTTTGTTTGCTGATTATTCCTTTATCTGTATGGTCTTTGTGGATGCCATCAAATCATGTATTTCTACTGATCTGCATTGCGGTAAGCTTTGTTTATTGGTCTATTTACCAGAAAAAAGCATCAGAAACTCTTTCATCAATAAAATATGCAGTAACTAACCTGACTAAAATACAAGCTCTGCTATTGATAGCTTTAGGTTTATTCTCCATTTATTTGTTTTCCTGGGAACAGGAAGTCTACGACTCTCTGATGTATCATCATCAAAACATAAGATGGAACGAAGAGTTCGCCATTGTACCCGGGCTTGGAAACTTGGATGATAAATTTGGATTCAACTCAAATTATTTCTTGCTCAGTTCTATTTTTACATTCCGCTTTATATTCGGAGAAGCTATTTATCCACTGCAGTCATTTATTGTTACAACTATCTCCGGTTGGGTATTGTACGAACTATTTAAATCAAATTATGAAGTAAAGCGAGTAGTCATACTTGTTTCGTATATACTCTTATTCTGGGTGTCTATCTATTTTCTGGGAAATACATCGACAGACATCCTTCCCAACTTTATTGTTTTTTATATTATTGCTAGGATTATTTTGCACCCGGAACTTTTGAAAGCAAATAAAGTACTCTATATCATCTTACCGATCTTGCTTCTTACATGCAAATTATCATTTTTTCCCGTCTGTATCATAAGTTTATATTTGCTTTTTCTACTCTTTAAAGAAAAGAAATATAAAGAATTTACATTCTTCATCAGCATATGCTGTTTGATTGTAATACCTTGGTTGATAAGGAATATTATTATTTCAGGATATCTTGTATATCCACTCTATCAGATCGATCTCTTTTCTTTCGACTGGAAAGTGCCACAAGAGGTAGCAATGAAGCAGAAAGACTATATTTTTGCCATAGGATACTACTTCTTACGCATTGCTCTCAAGTATCCTGACATGAGCACACGAGACCCACTGACTATAAACATTTTAACCGATATAATATATTTACTTACAATTGTATCCTTAACAGGGATGACCTATTATATAATAAAAAGAAGACATAAAATAAAAGATTATATTTGGCTTTTATATTTTGTATTTCTCCTTTCTATATCCATTTGGGCGATAGGAGGTCCTGACATCAGATTTATAGCTGGAGTTTTATGCGCCGTAATATTCACAGGTGGTATTTTATTTTTGAAAAGTACCCGATTGCCTCTTTTGGGAAAAACAGTTTCATTCTTATTCGTGATTGGAATATTCACATGGAATAGTTATAATCTGCACAATTTCGATACACAGACCTATAATTCGCATATTATATCTCATATTGTATACAAACCTTATTCTGTAATAGACCAGAAAAAAACACAAGGAATAGATGTCAAAAAAGATTTCACTTCTTATCCATTAAATAATGGCGTTACAATTCTGGTAAATTCCAATTTATCCTACGATATTTTCCCGTCTACAATCTACAGCACTTACGCTAAATTTTTACCTATTGATTGCTTAGAAGCGCGAGGAGATTCTCTTCAGGACGGATTCAGAGCCAAAGAAACTTGCCAATAATTAACATTCTAAGAATCATAAGAAAGCATAAATTATTAAAAAGTAGCTTATTGTTTTATATATTTGCAAATATTAAATCCAATAAAACAAAGCCTTATGAGATTATTTATAGGTACTATCATTACAATAATCGTATTGACCGGAGCCACACTCACCGTACTTGCCTTGTGGGGTATAACACCTATTGAATGGGCGCATATATGGAAAACGGGAATTACAATCGCTATTATATGCGTCACAGCTGTTATTATTTGGCTGGTAAAAGTTCTCTTTTTCAAAAAAGATCCATTCAATGTGCATAAGCGCAGTAAAAACACTTTTGATTAGAAAACATTACAACATATATCAGAAACGCAAGGGTTATTTTAATCTTTGCGTTTTTCTTTATACAGGTATTTATCCTTAAATTTGCATTATAAAGAGAAAATAAATGGATAAGAAAGATTTGCGTATAATCTTTATGGGGACTCCAGACTTTGCTGTAGAAAGTTTGCGGATACTCGTAGAGAATCAATATAATATCGTCGGGGTAATTACAATGCCTGACAAACCAAGCGGAAGAGGACACAAAATTCAATATTCGGCTGTAAAAAAATACGCTTTAGAGAACAATTTACCTTTGCTACAACCCGAAAAGTTGAAAAATGAAACATTTCTGAAAGAACTAAAAGCTTGGGATGCCGATTTGCAAGTTGTTGTAGCGTTCCGCATGCTGCCCGAAGCTGTTTGGGATATGCCACGACTTGGAACATTCAACTTGCATGGCTCTCTTCTTCCCCAATATCGTGGTGCAGCACCTATTAATTGGGCTATTATCAATGGAGAAAAAGAAACTGGTGTAACAACTTTTTTCCTGACACACGAAATAGATACAGGTAAAATTATCCTTCAGGATAAAGTAAAAATAGAAGAGTCAGATAATGTAGGGAAAATTCACGATGAACTCATGCACATTGGAGCAAAATTGGTTAAAGAGACAATAGACCTAATTTGGGAGGATAAAGTAAAGGCTATTGACCAGAGCCAATTTTACGCCAACGAACAAGAACTAAAACCCGCACCTAAAATTTTCAAAGAGACTTGTAGGATAGACTGGAGCAAAGGTGCAGATACTATACACAATCATATTCGAGGCCTATCACCCTACCCTGCAGCATGGTCAGAGTTACACAGCGAAGGCAAAGAACCATTAGCTATAAAAGTATATGCATCGGAAAAGATTATGACAGAAAACAATCTACCGACAGGTCATATACTTACCGATAATAAAACATATCTACATGTTGCTTGTACTAGCGGCTATATAAACGTAACCGAGTTACAATTCCCCGGAAAAAAAGCAATGAAAACAGATGAACTGCTAAGAGGATATAAATTTGAAGAAGAAGCATATTTTAAATAAAAAAGTTGATGCAAAAAGTAATAAAATCCACAGACCTGAATAAGGACTTATCATACATTCTAGGACAACTATCTTTCGATAAATTGTTCGTTCTGACAGATGAGAATACAGAAAAGCTATGTTACCCTCTGATAAAAGACAATGAGCAGATAGCTAAAGCAGGGAAAATCATTATTAAGGCCGGAGATAACAATAAAAATATTGAAACATTATCTTCTATCTGGAAATATATGTCCGAAAACGGAGCTACCCGTCATTCCCTATTGATTAATCTGGGTGGTGGTATGCTTACTGATATAGGTGGCTTTGCTGCTGCAAGCTTTAAACGCGGAATCAAATGCATCAATATACCAACGACTTTATTAGGCGCAGTAGATGCAGCTGTGGGTGGCAAAACAGGAATCAACTTCAACGGGCTGAAAAACGAAATCGGAGCATTCGCTCCTGCCGAAACGGTATTGATAGATTCAGTGTTTTTTCGTAGTCTCGACTATCAGAATTTCCTTTCAGGATACGCCGAAATGATAAAGCATGGGCTTATTGACAGTGATAAGGAATGGAATGCAACGATTGCTTTTGATACAGAAGAAATAAATTATGAAAAACTAAAGCAATTGGTGGTAGATTCAGTCGGAGTGAAGGAACGAATTGTAGAAATCGATCCTTTTGAAAGGGGAATCCGGAAAACCCTCAATCTGGGACACACCATCGGGCATGCCTTCGAAAGCCTTTCTTACGAAATAGGAAAACCAGTCCAACATGGTTATGCCGTAGCTTGGGGTACTATTTGCGAGCTGTATCTATCAACGAAGTTCTGCAATTTCCCCAAAGAGAAATTATACAAAACAGTGTACTTCATTAAGGACAATTATGACGGATTTCCGTTCGACTGTGATCACTACGAGCAACTATACGAATACATGAAACACGATAAGAAAAACGAATCGGACACCGTAAACTTTACATTCTTATCGGATGTTGGTAAAGTGGAAATCAATCAGACTGCAAGTAAAGAAGACATATTCGAATCTATTGACTTTTTACGGGAAAGTGTCGGTTTGTGATTACCAACCAAAGGCCTCATCGCCCATCCATTTCCCCTGAGCTTTCATCACCTGTTCGATAACATCACGAGCAACTCCGTCACCTCCTTTGCAGTGTGAAATATACTGCGCAACCCCTTTTACTTCGGGAGCAGCATCAGCTGGTGCAACAGCTAGGCCAACAGCTTCCATCACATGATAATCGGGCAGGTCATCACCTGAATAGAGTATTTCTTCAGGTTTAAATCCTGTTTTTTGCATATAATCATTCAGGTCGGTTATTTTAACCCTCGACTTCATATAGATATCTTTCACTCCGAGACGGGAAAAACGAATCCTTATATTTTCCGTATCGGCTCCTGTGATTATCGCCACACTATAACCGTGTTTTACAGCCAGATTGATTGCATACCCATCCTTTATATTAACCATACGCATCGGTTCGCCTGTCAGCGACAATGGTATTGAGTTAGGGGATAATACGCCATCTACATCAAAAATAAATGCTTTTATCTTGCTTAAATCATAGTTTATAGTGCTCATTGCTTATTTGTTTTATATATATTTTCACTTATAAGTTTATATATCTGCCTGATATTTTCGTCGTCTATCAGGTCTAGATGCTTATTAATAACATTATCATCGTATCGCACAGCAGGCCCTGTTTGTGCATCTTCAGGACTCAACTCATGTACTTTTGCTGCTGTCTCGTCTATCAAAGGAAGGCTTATTTCGAATGGAAGGTTCGCATGGTTAAGAAACAGCTTGGATAAAGCGTACATATGATTTGTAAAGTTACAAGCAAACACACCTGTCAGATGAACATACTTTCTATCCTGAGATGATAACTCTGCAACCTTACCAGATATTTTATGTGCTATATTTCTGAGGATATCAATATCTTCCGATTTATTGGCTTCAATAAAAACAGGTACTTTTTGCCAATCTATTTGTCGTCCTTTACTAAATGTTTGAAAAGGATAAAGAACTCCGTAACGAGTTGTATAGTTATAAAAAATATCCATTGGGACACTTCCTGCCGTATGAATCCACAAACCTTTATTCGCTGGAATTTGAGATACAATATCTTCTAATACAGAATCTTTTAATGAGAAAACATACAGATCAGCCGAATTATCTAGAAGTGCTATATCCGTTATAGGCGTTGCATGTACTTCCTGTGCAAGAGTAGAAGCCGATTCCATTGTACGGCTATATACCTGAATTATATCAAAAGAGTTACGAAATAATTCAATAGCCAAATGGGTTGCCACATTTCCTGCACCAACAAATACAACTCTCATTAGTTATTCTTTTTATTGGCAGTCAGCACCATAGCTACTCCTGCAATAATAAGACCTAATGGAACTATCAAATTCGAATAATTACTCATCCACCCAAAGAAAGTATCGGCATTGAGTAATATCCCTACACCTAGAAAGACCCATCCAAGAACCTTTTTAGGTTGCGTAAAGAGAAATACAACTCCAGCAATGAGAAAAAACATACCCACTCCGATCAACTTATTTCCGTATGGAATCTTATCGAGTAGATGTAATTTATCTAACAAGAACAACACGCCAAATATAAGAATCGTTATTCCATATGATAAACGATCGTTGGTTTTACTTGCTGCCATAATCTTATTCTGCTAATTGATTTATATTGAATTTTCCGACATGTATCTTTTCCCATTGTAGTTTCTCCTGATCAAACGGAGGACGTTCTTGTGCTTTATTGCCAATTACAATAATGGATAATATCTGCATTTGAAGAGGAATATCTAAAAGGTCTCTTATATATTCATCAGATGGAGTACCTTCCACGGTATGACGCTCTCTTATCTGTATCCAGCAACTACCCAATCCTAAGTCTTCTGCCTGTAATTGTATCATAGTGGATGCAATAGAAGAATCTTCAATCCAAACATCACTTGTAAAAGGATCTGCCATTACGACTATAGCCAGTGCACAGCCGGCAACAGGCTTGCTTCCCATCTTTTTACAATGAGACAATTTATCCAACATCTCTTTATCCTCTACCAAAAGAAACTGCCATGCATTTGAACTTTTGGATGTAGGAGACATCAATGCAGCCTTAAGAATTAACTCTACTTGTTCTGAAGTTAAAGCCTCTTCTGTAAATTTACGAGTACTTCTACGATTTATTATTAGTTGTTGAAAATCAGTCATTATTATCTATTCTCCTTGTTAGGCTTTCTATTTCTTGTTCAAGCTCTTCAAAACTTTTTACTCCTTCGGTACTACTTTTTCTCAACAAGATATTTAGTGTTTGCATTATTAGCTTTATATCCAATGCTAACGAATATCCGTTGATATAAAGAAGATCATATTTTAGCTTATCTCTTACTGAAGTATTATATTTCCCTTGCACCTGAGCTAAGCCCGTTAATCCGGCCTTTACCCTGTGACGCAGATTGTATTCAGGAATTTCTTCTGAGAATTGTTCAACAAAGAATGGGCGCTCGGGACGAGGACCAACTATACTCATCTCTCCGACAAGAATATTATATATTTGTGGGATTTCATCTAAGCGCGTAGCTCTCAGAAAATGCCCCAATTTGGTGATTCGCTTATCTGTTTCCTGAGCTAAAACAGGACCAGACAAAGCTTCGGCATTCTCTACCATAGTCCTAAACTTGTATATTTTAAAGATTTTATTGTTGCGTGTCACCCGCTCCTGTACATAAAAGGCTGTACCGCCGCTAATCTTTAAAGCGAGATAAACGAGTACAAACGGAATACAAAACAGAAAAAGAGCTATACCCGCCAGTAATACATCAATGAAGCGTTTCAAAACCAGATTACTCTGTGCCAAATCAAGAGGCCTTACATCTAATACGGGTGAATCATCTATCTGGAGAAAGTTTGAATTGAATTGTAAAATCTCGGAATTCTTCGGTTGATAAAATATATTCAGATTTTTTTCAATACAATAAAATATAATTTCCTGTTTTATATCTTCATCTATGTCTTCTGTAAGGAAAGTTACATCACATTCATTCATATAATTATATAAATTCGGATGATTCGGAGTACAAACATGCTTTACATTAGACCACATTCCATTCGATTCCAACAGTTTAAAAGCAAGAGCCTGCGATTTAGTATGCCCTATAACCAAAACAGACCGACCTTTATACAAGCGAAAATACATATTGCTTGCAAACAGATGCCAAAACGAAATAAAGACTACCTGTAAGACGGCTGCTGTAAGTAATATACTTCTAGGATAAGCAAATTCTCTGGATAAAAAGCTAATAGCCATTGTTACAAATAACAACGACAATATAGTAAGCACTACAGTATAGCTGATACCGAAGAAAGTAAAATCCTTGGGCTTATCCAGTTCAAAAATTTGACTAAGGATGAAATACCCAATAAGCATATAGGGTAAAACTGCCCAGAAAGCATTGTAGTTTGCAGTAAAGTTATTCAAATCATCTTTGAATATATAGAAGGCTACTATATTAGCAGCATATACAAAGATTAAATCCACTAATGGAACAATAATCCTAAACCCTCTGTATCCGAATAACTTTTTGAGGATAAAGCCCATATAATTCTATTTTTTCTTTGTCTTCCCTTTTGTCTTTGATGGTGCTTTTACGTCTGTAGCATTTACAATTTTCATTACAGAATCAAAGTCAAGACTGGCGGGATCTGTACCTTTAGGAATCTTATAGTTATTTTTCTTATATGCTATATAAGGTCCATAACGTCCGTTTAAGAGCTGGAGATCTGCATCTTCAGTGAATATTTTTATCACTTTTTCTGCATCCTTTTTCCGTTTGTCCTCAATCAATGGTATCGCGTCCTCAATATTAACACTATAAGGATCGTACCCTTTCGGTAAAGATATAAATTTACCATCATGTTTTATATAAGGGCCGAAACGTCCTGCCCCCACACTCACTTCCTTACCCTCAAATTCTCCGATAGTACGAGGAAGATCAAACAATTTCAAGGCTTCTTCGAGTGTTATTGTAGCTATGGATTGATTCTTTTGTAGACCTGCAAACTGAGGTTTTTCCTCTTCCTCTTGCACTCCGATTTGTACCATTGGCCCAAATCGGCCAATCTTTACAGATACCTGCCGTCCGGATTTAGGATCAACACCTAAAATGCGCTCACCAACCTTATGGTCAGTTTGCATATTGGTAGCAGATTCTACCGTTGGATGAAATGCTTTGTAGAATTTATCAATCAATTTTGTCCAATTCTCATCACCATCAGCAACCTGGTCGAACTCTCTTTCAACATTGGCTGTAAAGTTAAAGTCTAAGATATCAGGAAAAAATTCAGTCAGAAAATCGTTCACAACCATTCCTGTGTCTGTTGGCAACAATTTTCCTTTATCTGTTCCTGTTATTTCGGTCTTCTGATTATCTGTTATTTTACCCTTTTTCAGAGTCAAAATATTATATTCACGTTCTGTTCCTTCTATATTCGACTTTTCTACATACTCTCTATTCTGAATAGTAGAGATTGTAGGTGCATATGTAGACGGGCGTCCAATCCCTAGTTCTTCTAACTTACGAACCAACGATGCTTCACTGTAACGGCTCGGACGTTGAGTAAATCGTTCTGTCGCAACAGTTTCCTTCATATCCATAATATCCTGAACTTTTACAGGAGGAAGAAGGCTTGTCTCATTATCTATATTTTCGTCATCAGAACCTTCCAGATAAACGTGCAAAAATCCGTCAAACTTGATTACTTCCCCTACAGCAACAAACTTCAGATCCTTATTGTTGGATATATCAATTGTTACAGTTGTTTTTTCAAGTTCAGCGTCAGCCATCTGCGAAGCAATCGTTCTTTTCCATATCAAATCGTAAAGCTTTTTCTCCTGTGCTGTGCCCGACACTGTATGTTCCGACATGTATGTAGGACGAATAGCCTCATGAGCTTCCTGAGCACCTTTGCTTTTTGTTGAAAACTGACGTACTTTTGAATACTGTTTACCGTATGCAGATTCGACTTCTGCTTTCGCTGTATTTATAGCCAAGCTCGATAAATTTACCGAGTCGGTACGCATATAAGTGATCTTACCCGATTCGTATAGCTTTTGGGCAACCATCATCGTAAGAGATACCGGAAATCCAAGTTTGCGGGATGCCTCCTGCTGAAGTGTAGATGTAGTAAACGGAGCCGCAGGAGATTTTTTCATTGGCTTAGTCTCCACATCTTCAACTCTGAATGTCGCATCTTTCAGTTTTTCTAACAGATCGAGAGCTTCTTTTTTTGTTTTCAGACGTTTACTAAGTTCTGTCTTTATCTCTGAAACAGTGCCATTATCACTTTTCGTGAAGATTGCTATTACTCGATAAGACGCTTCTGCCTTAAAGGCCTGTATTTCACGTTCACGTTCCACTGTTAACCTTACAGCAACGGATTGTACCCGTCCTGCCGATAATGCAGGCTTTACCTTACGCCACAATACCGGAGATAACTCAAAGCCAACGATACGATCGAGTACACGACGAGCCTGCTGAGCATCAACCAGGTTTTCATCTATATTACGTGGGTTTTCTATAGCATGAAGAATCGCATCTTTGGTTATCTCATGGAAGGCGATTCTTCTTGTTTTCTTTTTATCAAGCTTTAATGTCTCGTACAAATGCCAGGATATGGCCTCCCCCTCACGGTCTTCATCGGAAGCCAACCATACCATGTCTGCTTCCTTTGCCGCTTTCTTAAGTTCATCCACAACTTTCTTTTTATCGGATGGAACTTCATATATAGGAGTGTACCCGTTTTCCAAGTCAATACCCAGATCTTTTTTCTTTAGGTCTCTGATATGTCCGTAGCTGGACATTACCTTGTATTCTTTACCTAAAAATTTCTCTATTGTCTTGGCCTTTGCCGGGGATTCAACTATTACTAAATTTTTCTGCATATTAAGGCTTATTCGCTATCGTACCGAAACTATTCGGCTAATTAGTTCTTTTATTGAGCGCAAAAGTAATGATTTTGTTTTAAAAAGCAGTTAAAAAAGTATTTAGAGTTCTGTTTTCAAATTAATTTGTGTCCAATTCTACAAATGGGAGGAATAATTGGCGCAATAACACTCGATAACACTAAATAGCAAAATGGAAACATATTCTGCATTATAATTTCACTACCTTTGTACTAAAATCAAATAAAACTATGAAAATTTCGTTTACTGTATTATTTATTATTATTTCAACATCTGTCTACGCTCAATCGTATTCCCTGAAAGGAACAATAACGAATGAGAGTAATCAACAAGTAGAAGCTGTAACTTGTATATTACGAAATGTGGAAGATAGTATTTCCCTAAAAACAGTAATAACAGACAAACTCGGCGAGTTTACTTTCTCTGATCTACCAAATGGCAGTTACAAACTAACCTTGCAACACATGATATATGAGACGATTGAGCAAACCGTAAAAGTAGAAAATAGTGATATAGAGATACCGCCTTTTGTACTAACATCTCTTAGTAAAGAATTGAGCGAAGTGGTGGTAACAGCGGAGCGACCAATAGTCAAAGCTAAAGAAGGAAAACTTATTTACGATGTACCTATGCTGATAAAGAACAAAGTAGTGTCTAATGCTTTCGAATCGTTACAGAATGTACCCAGCGTGATTGGCTCCGGAGACGACATACAGTTGGTAGGAAGCTCGGGGTTCACCATCCTCATAAATGGACAATTGACCAGTATGACCAAGGAGCAACTGATAAGTTTTCTGAAAACAATTCCGGCTTCTCGCGTTGCCAATATAGAAATCATGTATAGTGCACCACCACAATACAACATACGCGGAGCTGCCATCAATGTAGTTCTAAAAGATCAGGAAGCCGGAGTGCCAACATTAATGGGCGAAGGAAATGCAGAATACAATCAGGCTCACTATGCATCTTACAAAATGAGAGGTAACCTCGTATATACCAAACCATCGTTTAATGCAGATCTAGCCGTTAGCGTAGAAAAGTCGAAAGGCTGGGGAGAAAGCCATATGTATGCAAAACATCATTTCGACAATCACATATACGACATAACCCAAAACAATAAATCTCTATCGGATAGTAAAGATCTTAATACTCGTTTGGGATTAGGATATACTTTTAACAATAAAGATAAAATAACTTTTGCATACACCGGAAATTATGAAGATGTAGATTCCAACCCTGAATCAAACACTATTTTCTTACAAGATCAGAATCCATATACAGATATAAACTCAAAAAGCAATAAAAAAGGGAATAGATATCTACATAACGCTAAAGTAGAGTACAATACTCACCAAGAATTTAAAATCGGTGCAGATTATACATTCTACAATGATCCTGCCACTGAGAGATATTATGACTCAAACGGTTCTGTTACCCAAACATCTTTTAAGACTAGCACAGAACAACGAATTAATAGCTTGAAATTATTCGCCAACCATGCTATCACCATCAATAAAGACTGGAAATTCAGTTACGGAGGAAATTTTTCATATTCAAAAAACAACAATCGTTACGACTATTACAAAAACCCAGAAAACACGATAGTAGACTCGGTAAATAACACAAAACAAAAAGAGCAAAGTGCATCCATATTCGCTGGATTATCTAAGACTTTTGGAAAACTATCAGCTCAGGCTTCCATCTCGGGGAATTACTTTCGGGCATCGATAGATATAATGGGGAACAAAAAAACTTTGTGGAACGATTTTCAGCCTTTTGTCAATGCAAACATCACCTATATGCACGATCCAAAACGAATATTACAATTATCTTTTTCTTCGGATATAAACTATCCTCCATACTGGGCTTTGAGCTCGGATGTTTTCAAGATCAATGCATATTCTTCAGCACAAGGTAATCCAGAGCTGAAATTCTCGAGAATTTACAAGACTCAGTTAAATTTCATTATGAACCAAAAGTATGTTTTAGGTGGTTATTACGAATATAGCCCCGATCACTATATCCAGTTGCCGTACCAATCACAAGACAAGTTGGAAAACATGTTCCAAATGGTGAATCTAGATTATACAAAACAATACGGAGTATTTTTCGTAGTTCCATTCAAAGTCAAAAACATATGGGATGCCAGTGCAAACATAGTATTGACAAGGCAAGAGCAAAAGGATGACAACTTTTATGATGCACCTTACAAAAGAAGCGTCAACTCATTTGTTCTTCAATTGAGAAACACTGTAAATATATCATCTAAACCGAATATAAAACTCGATGCATCGGGATTCTATATGAATGGTGCAATACAAGGAATTTATGACATTAAGAAAATGTGGAATGTCACAGGTGGTGTAAAATGGACATTTATGGATAACAGAGCTGAGTTAATGGCACAAGTACAAGAAATATTGCGAAGCGGAGCAAGAACCAAAATTGATTATATGAATCAATACAACACAATGAATATTAAAGCTAACTCACCGGTTTTCAGGCTTTCTTTCACATACCGTTTCGGTAATTACAAAAAACAGAAAGTGGAAGAAATCGACACTTCGAGATACGGCAGATAAACTCTATTCTTCAATACAAACACGAGAAAAAACCTCTGAGGAGAGATCTTCGGAGGTTTTTTAATTAACTTTGCATCAAAATATACAATAAGAATGCATAAATCCGGATTTGTAAATATCGTAGGCAATCCCAATGTAGGCAAATCTACATTGATGAATCTTTTAGTTGGCGAAAAAGTATCAATCATCACATCGAAGGCACAGACCACCCGCCATCGTATTTTAGGGATTGTGAATACAGAAGATTATCAGATTGTATATTCCGATACCCCGGGAGTTCTTCGCCCGAATTACAAATTGCAGGAATCTATGCTAAACTTTTCAGAGTCGGCTCTGAGCGATGCCGATGTTCTTATTTATATGACAGATGTTATAGAGAAAACGGATAAGAATGAAGATTTCCTAAAGAAAGTGCAAAAAGTAGATGCACCTGTGCTTCTGTTAATTAACAAAATAGACCAGACTAATCAACAGGAATTGGAAAAATTGGTAGCGCAATGGAAAGAGCTTTTGCCTAAAGCTGAAATATATCCGATCTCAGCATTGAATAAATTTAATGTAGATATTATAAAAAATCGGATACTGCAATTAATTCCCGAATCACCTCCCTATTTCGAAAAAGATGCTCTGACAGACCGACCTGCCCGCTTCTTCGTTACAGAGATTATAAGAGAAAAAATCCTACTATACTATCAAAAAGAGATACCGTATGCAGTGGAAGTTATAGTCGAAGAATTTAAAGAAGAAAAAGAGATAATCAACATCAGGGCACTTATAATCGCCGAACGCGATACTCAGAAGGGGATTATCATAGGACACAAAGGTGCTGCTCTGAAAAAGGTTGCAACTATGGCGAGACTGGATATAGAACGTTTCTTCAACAAGAAAATATTTCTTCAAATATTCGTTAAGGTAGAAAAAGATTGGCGAAGCAGGGACAACCTACTCCGCCAATATGGATATCGTTTAGATTAAAATCTATACCTCAA
>POVV01000899.1_pt1 | contig 14139 bp, 11 predicted proteins | sample 1560271 | NCBI WGS metagenome assembly POVV01 (sample SAMN08337232, study PRJNA429181) | Bioreactor metagenome, whole genome shotgun sequencing project. | biome: cows' rumen and soil; feature: anaerobic; isolation source: anaerobic chemostat enrichment culture, galacturonate as sole carbon... | reverse complement strand
CCGCACTCGGTCATTTCAACCGCGCAATCAATCGCCTGTGGATTAGACTTATTGATACCGTAAGGGGCGCGGCCCATAGCAATAACATCGCTCACGCTAAACGGGAAGGAGAGCCCGCTTTGCTGGTTCATCACTCCGCGCACTTTAGCCAGCTCTTTGTGAGGCCACTGAGACATACACCGGCCCTGTAGAAAACAGTTTCCGCTGTCGGGTTTTAAGTACCCGGTCAGGATGCGTAATAGCGTTGATTTACCGGCGCCGTTCGGGCCAATAATCGTCACCAGTTCTCCGGGAACTAAGTTCAATGAGACGTTATTAACGATGGTGTTATTTAACCGCCGATAGACCAGATTGTCAGCCTTAAGCATGACCGCCCCCCTTTTGACGTAGGATTAACCATAAAAAGTAAGGGCCGCCTAACAGGCTGGTTAATAACCCTACCGGAATTTCAGCCGGCGATGCGATAGTCCGGGCAAGGGTATCGGCAATCAGCAGTAAACAGGCGCCACCAAGGACAGACCCGGGTAACAGCCAGCGATGATCCGGTCCGAGCTGTAAGCGAATCAGATGCGGAACCACTAAGCCAATAAATCCGATGGCCCCGCTCATTGCCACTGATGTACCGACCAATAGCGCACTGAGCAGTAACAGACGGCGTTTAACCGCTTCAACATTAACGCCAAGATAGTGGGCTTCTTCATCGCCTAGCTGAAGCAGATTGAGTAAACGGGATAACCTCAGGCAGGCAATAACGGCCGGAACGATCAGCGAGGCTGCAATGGCTAATGTCGGCCACTGGGCTTGACCCAGACTCCCCATACTCCATAAAGAGAACTGCCGCAGCTGTTGATCATCACTGATATAGCTGAGGACGCCGATAGCAGCACCGGCCAAAGCATTAATAGCAATACCGGCAAGTAACAGACGGGTCAGATTACCGTGGCCACGCTGGCTTAATGCATATAACAGCATGCAAACGGCAAAGCTGCCGATAAACGCTGCCAGCGTATGACCATACATCATCAGAACCGCTGGCAGGGGAAGTGGAATCAAAATAGCAAAGGCTACGCATAGCGCAGCCCCGGTACTGATACCCAACAAGCCCGGATCGGCGAGCGGGTTACGGAACAATCCTTGCATTACTGCACCCGATACTGCCAATGCACCGCCAATTAATACCGCCAGCAGTACTCTGGGTAGACGGATATGTAGCCAGATATTCCAGCTTCCTTCATCCAGAGAATTAGTCAGCAAGGTATATAGCGACAGCTTGACCGGGCCTAAATTTGCGGCACTTAGGGTCAGAATGACCAGCAGAACCAGCATCATGGCTAACCAGCTGCGCGGTGAAAGGCGGATATTCATCAGCGATTGTCTTCCATAGACTTATGCAGCGTTGAGATGACTTCAGGGGTTTTCAGGCTAAATCCGAGCAACGCCAGATCGTCAACCACCAAGAATCGTCTGTTTTTACCTGCCGGCGTTTGGCTGATTCCCGGCAGCTGCCAGATTTTCTCTTCGCCTCCCAGAGATTCATAACCTGCGGTGGTTAATAACAATAGTTCAGGTGCTGCGGCGATAATTCCTTCCTGAGACAGCGGGCGATATTTATTAAACCCCTGCATGGCATTAGTACCGCCGGCGAAACCAATAATGGCATCAGCTGCGGTATTTTGGCCGGCAGCCATTGGGGTTGTGCCGCTGTAATTCATCACAAACAACACTTTAGTCGAGAGTTTGTTTTTAGGCATAGCGGCCAACTGCTGCTCATAATGAGCAATCAACTGTTGGCCTTCCTGCTCTTTACCTAATGCTTGAGCGACGGTACTGATTTTCTTTGGTACGGTTTCCAGTGCCGGTAGCCCCGGAATGCTGACAACGTTAATACCGCTGTTTCTTACCTGTTCCAGCGCCAGCGCAGGCAAAGACTGATCGCTGGCCAGAATCAATGTAGGTTTCAGGGAAAGGATGCCTTCGGCATTAAGCTGGCGCATATAGCCAATATCCGGCAGGGCTTTTGCCGCTTCCGGATAGGTGCTGGTTGAGTCACGCCCGATCAGCTCTGATTGGGCATTCAATGCATAGACAATTTCAGTGACGTCACCGCCGATACTGACGATCCGCTCATTCGCCTGAGCGGATTGAGCGGATAGTACCAACAGTGCGCAGCATGCCACGATCCCGCGCGCGATGGATGAAATCATGCGAACACCATTTGCTGTTGCAATAGGGTTTCGATTTGGTCGCGCCATTTTTGTTGTTCCGGCTGGCCTTCAGTACGTTGACCATAGAGCTGGGCGATCTGGGTTCCATCGTGAGAGAACAGTTCCAGACTGGTGACATGGCCGTCTTTAGTTGGCTTGCGGGTAATCCAACTCTCAACGATATCAGTCTCAATCAGGTGCAGAACGAACTTCTTATTGAAGATGTTTAGCCACTCTTCATGAGGCATGATTTTTTCTATCTTTCCGGTGAAGATTTGTACGCAACCACGATTACCGACGAAAACCATGATTTCATTTTGGTCATTCTTCGCCATCTGTAGCAGTTGTCTTAGCGCCTGATTATCAACGCGCTGGGCCAGATCGCCGTCTACGGCATGGAATGCTTGCTGGCGGGTAACACCATGCTTGCGCAATAAATTAAAAAACTGGTGAACGTCAGTCATTGCACGCCACTCACTGTCGATGGCCTTGCTGTCGATAACGTTTTCTTCGCTGCTTTCGGCCGGGTTATTGACCGATAGCTCCAGCGCTGGATTATCTTGTTGGGTGAACAGGGTAACGACTTTGTGCCACTCGTCCATATTGGTATTGTCGGTGTTATAGACTTTATGTACTGCATCGCCATAGCCGTCAAAGAACTGGATGCTATAGCGGGTACCGCGCTTACTCTCTTCAGTTAATGCAAAAGCACTGTGCCATTGATTGAGAAACAGGCGCAAATCAAGATCGTAAGGATTGAGGATTAATCCGGCGTGACCGCTAAGGTGTTGGTTTTGATAACTTCCCAGATGCTCATGGACGGCATGTTCATTTCTGGTAATGGCTTTAGTTTCGGCCACATTTTCCAGCGCGGCTAACAGCGCCCGGATATCACCATTAAGGCGAACAGCATCCTGGCCAACGCGGGCATGCAGTAATTCAGCTTCGCTGATATTAAGCACCTTAGCCAAGTCTCTGGCATATTTCTCAGGATGTTGCTGTTTAGCCTGTAAGTAATTTTGGTATAGAGAAGTTGTCATTTTTCGTTCCTGTCTGAGTGTGGCTTCCCCGGCCATCAGGCCGGAGAAGGGGTAAAAAGTTAGGGATCAGAATTGATAACTGGCGAATAGTTTAAGGTTACGTCCATCTTGTAAGGCTCCGTTTGGTGCGTAGTACTCTTTATCGAAAGCGTTGCCAATCACCACGCTGGTGGTCAGGCGGTCTGAGAGAATTTCAGGCTTATAGCTGATATAGAAGTCATGGGTGGCATAGCCTCTTTGCGGTGTCGGTGTATCGTTAATCCGATCGGCAAATACGCCCATCCAGCCAACAGCAGCATTAGTATTGCCTAGCGGTACGTTCAGACGAGTTGAAACCGTGTCCGGGTTGACGGTCGATAACCATTCACCGGTGTCATCATTTTTACCGCTGGTGCGGTTGTAGGCGACGCTCAGGTCGAAGAAACGGCTTTGATAGTCCATCATCATGTCCCATCCCCAAATTTTGGCATTAGGAATGTTGACTGAGGTGGTTTCACAAGGTGCACAAATTACGCCCACGCCCGGCCGATAGCCGACCTGCATATTCACATTGGTTGAGATGTAATCTTCAGCTTTAGTACCGAAGTAACTGGCTTTGAATTTCAGGTCATCGTCAGCCAGCAGGACGTTATCAAAGCGCAGGCCAAAACCAACCTCTTGAGTGGCATTTGTTTCGGGTTTTAAGTTCGGGTTTGGTTTCCAATAGTTGTTCATATTCGGCCCCATGCTGAAGTGCAGGGAGTCGTTATACATTTCGCCCATGGTCGGAGCCCGGAAGGCTTCAGCATAAGACGCGAACAGGCTCAGCCATTCAGTCGGGAAGATGGACATTGCCACTTTAGGTGACCATTTGTCGGCGGTAATATTCTCGTAGCCGCTGCTTTCTGCTTTATAGTCGTCATAACGAATGGCGCCAATAAAGGATACTGGCAGATCGCGTAGCGTGATTTCGTCTTGTAACCAGCCGGAAGCAAAGCGAATTTCAGCATCAGGGAAGCTGGTGGTTGCACCGCTCGGCGTTTGCTTTTGCTTATAGGTTTCAGCACCATAGGTCAGTTGACTTGGGGCAAAACTTTCTTGTAAAAAGCGAGAGCGGTTATCGACTTTAATCCCTTCGGTCTTCTGCTTACGGTCTTCACTTTTGCCACCGGTCGGATCTGAATTTATTTGAGTTTCTGAATAATAAATTCGGGTCGAAGCATTTAGCCAGTCCATATCTGCCGGGTTAATCTTATACACTAACTGAGCATCTTTATTTTCGGTGGTTCTGTCAGTCATCACGTCAGTTTTCGTGCCGTTAGGCTGCAGATTTTGCGGGTTTTTCGGTTCTCTGGCGTCGTTATTGTAATAACGCAGATTTGTTGAAAGTGACTGAGCATCATCGATATTCCAGGTGCCTTTAGCCAGCATAGAACCAATTTGTTCGTCATTAGGTGCGGTTTCACCGTTACTCAACCTAAGATTACCTTTATCCCGATAGTTGGCAGAGAACAGGCCATCAAAACTTTCGGTACGGCCAAAGGTGGTCAGGCCCATACTTTGGCTGTGGTCCAACGTTGCCCCAGAGGTAAATAGACGCACGCCACCCTGTTCACCCGGGCGCAGCAAATCTTTAGCATCAACGGTTTCAAACGAAATAACCCCGCCTAATGCACCGCTACCGTATAACTGGGCGGCCGGGCCTCTGACGACTTCAACGCGCTTAATCAGTGCCGGATCGAGAAATATTCCGTTCAGGTGTCCGGTATCCGTTCCCTGACGTATACCATCAACCAGCGTTAATACCCCGCGTTTGTCATAGCCACGCATATTAATATCCTGGCCGTTACTGCGACCGGTTCCGGTAATAATGATGCCGGGAATTGAACGCAGTAAGTCAGCCGCGCTATTGGCGGCCAGATTTTCTGGTGCATTAGCATCGACGATGGTGACCATCATTGGGGCTTCAAACGCATTACGATCGTTGCCGGTTGCGGTAACGGTCATGGTCTCGGTGTTTTTTGAGCTATCGGTTTGAGCATTAGCCACTACCGGAAGTGCGCAAATAATGGCAATACTTAAAGATGACAGGCGAAGCATACTGCAACTCTCCATTTGGTTTTCATTGGTGAAGTTGCTGGCTGCCTTGACTTATTATCCAACGCTCGGCGTGATAGCACTATTACTGCTATTTCAGTGACGTTGGATAATGATATTTATCGTCTGGGTGGCTGGCTAATGTTATGTTTTATACCCTTGATACTTCAAATTGCAGGTGCGTTGGCCGCCTTCCTGCACTTCGAACTATTTAGGGTGTCTTTAGTTAAAATTTATTTGGTTAAAATTAATTTTCCGGCTTTGGTTATCCGCAACTGATATTGTTGATCCTGATGCTGAATCAGTAATATTCCGGATGCCCCTAGCAGCTGTCGGCTATTGATCAATGGCAACTGAGTCGCGGAATCTTTCTTTTGGAGTGATTCAGAACTGTCTTCCCGATCTGGAATTTTCATAGGATTACGTTATTTGAATGATAACTAATTTCAGTTTGATAATCATTATCATTTAAAAATAAACGTTCAACAAGTATTAATTTTGTGATGATGGTTGCGTTAATGAAATGTTATTATTGCGCAGTGGGTAATGGCGTGGCTTAGCCCTTGTATGTTAAAAAACCAGAATAAATGAAGGGGGTTATTATTTTTCGGTACTACTCAACATCCCGTTTGTGCTGATTATAGCTAGCTTATATATCGGTGAAAGGGTTAGCGTCAGGAAATTGAATACGCTGTTTTTTTAACGGCATTAGTCCAAGTAACGTTGAGTTTAATGATAACATTTTATTTACATGGTCTTGGCTAAATCGCTGGTCTGGTCAGGGGATTGGAACCAGCCAGAATAATCATCTCCCCCTGTTCAATGCGCTTTATCCTTCAAAAGTATCCCGTGAATTGTTTGAAGATCGTAAATCATCCTTGATCAACAAATGAAATGTTATATCATAACATTTCATTTGTTGCTGATTGCTTAGGAGAACGTTATGACATCAAAATTTTTATCTGCCTTCTTGTTTAGTCTTGGGGGCTTAGTGATGAGTATTCCGCTATTTGCCAATGCTCATAATCATGGGGTACCGCTAACGGAGATCGAACAAAAAGCCAGTGAAGGTATTTTTGAAAATAAAGACGTCAAAGATAGGCCGTTAAGCGATTGGGATGGGGTTTGGGAGTCACTGAATTCTTATTTATTAAACGGGGATTTAGATCCGGTTTTAGAGCAAAAAGCGAAGAAAGGCGATAAAACCGTTGAGCAATACAGAGCGTATTATCAAACAGGGTACGCGACAAATATCGACATGATTGGTATTGAAAAAAACGTTATTGAGTTTCACGTCGGCAAGGCGATGAGCTCGTGTAAGTATACCTACTCAGGATTTAAAATACTCAATTACGCTTCAGGTAAAAAGGGGGTTCGCTACCTGTTTGAATGCCAGGAAAGCCAATCCAAAGCACCGAAATATGTTCAATTCAGTGACCATATTATCGGCCCGAGAAAATCTCAGCATTTCCATATTTACATGGGGAATGAATCTCAGGAAGCTTTACTCAACGAAATGAATAACTGGCCAACATTCTATCCGTATTCTTTAACTAAAGACCAAATTGTTGATGAAATGCTACATCATTAACATACTGAGCTTATTGGTTTTTATGTCAAATAACCATGAACCATTTAGCGATACCAATATTAGCTAAGCAGGCTACCATAAGAGCGTAATCAGCTTATTTGGAAAAAGAAAAAGGTTGATGCCCTTAACTGCCGGGTTTTGGGCTATTCGAAAGTAAGTTAAATCATACAGCCAACAACGGCTATCCGGTCACGGTCTTGATTTGGATTCAGTAACGCTAACAGCCAGCTAAAATCGTTTTCTAGATCTCTTAGCGAAAATTGTTGCCCCCAAAGCGTAACGGCCAGATAGCCAGCGGCAAATGAGCCGGTCTGCCAGCTTTGAATAGGGGATTGAGTCTGACAATCATGGCATTTAAGGTGACTGATACCCTGATCGTGCCAGATTCCTAAAGCACTAGAAATAGCATCCTGTCTGGCGGCTATTTCATCTTCACTGCGGGCATTATCTTCTTCAACGGCCCAGCCAAAGCTGCTTTTATTATGGCAGTGGGGGCATTGGATGTTAAATCCACCGTCGTAGTTCATAAACAGGCCGTTGGTGCTTTTTTCTGACGCCGTGAGGTAATAATTGCCTTGTGAATCAACATCCCAGCCATACCCTCTTACCGAAATGGTCATGCCGCTATAAAGTGACTGATTAAACGGTGACGACGCAACGTCATCTTGGCAAGGTTGCCTAAATTCCGGATGGAACGGAAATATTGAATCTGAACAAATAGTCATACAGCTTTCGGCGTTGATGATTCTATCGTTGATTAACTTAGACAATATATCGGGTGCGGTTCTGATCGCATTTGACTGTGAAATAAATGTATCAACCAGAAAGGTACAATAATCACCCATAACAACATCCTTATTTTCTTATTTGTTTTGCGATACACATAATAATCTTTTATCCGGCTGAGATCTGTTTTTACATCTTTAGGCACTTATTGTAGTGCCAATCCAATAAGCTAAGGTGTTTTTTGCATTGTTATAACTAAAAGGAATATCAAAGCTGTTTATGTTATTTAACTTCCTATAAGACTTAGTATTAACTCATGATCAACAAGCCGAAAAAATAAATTAACAACGACAAACATCAGGATGCCAGCCATGAAATTTTCATTAAAACAAAGCGTTATATCATTAACTTTATTGGCGGGCCTTTCGAGCATTGCCACCATGGCTCATGCCGATAAGCTGGACGATATTAAAAAAGCCGGCGTAGTCAATATTGCCGTGTTTGATAGCAATCCTCCGTTTGGTTACGTTGACCCGGAAACCAAGAAAATTGTTGGCTATGACGTTGATATTGCTAATGCTATTGGTAAAGCTTTGGGGGTTAAAGTTGAACTGACGGCAACGAATCCGGCTAACCGTATTCCACTGCTGTCATCTAAAAAAGTGGATCTGATTGCTGCGAACTTCACCATTACAGATCAGCGCGCCAAAGAAGTTGATTTTAGCGTGCCTTACTTCGCCACCGGACAAAAATTTATTGCTCGCAAAGGCGTGTTAAAACAGCCTGATGATATTGCTAAATTACGCATTGGGGCTGATAAAGGCACCGTTCAGGAAATCACGCTGCGCGACAACTACCCGACAGCTAAAGTGATCTCTTATGACGATACACCGGTCGCTTTTACCGCACTGCGTAACGGTAACGTTCAAGCCATTACTCAAGATGATGCTAAATTAGTCGGCCTGTTGGCTAATCTGCCTGATGCGGTTAAAGCTGATTTCGAAATATCTCCGTTCAGCATCACCAAAGAGTACCAAGGTGTGGGTATCACCAAAGGGGAAACCCGTTTGGTTGAAGCCGTAGACAGCGCGCTGCTGGCCTTAGAGAAAGATGGCGAAGCTAATACCATTTACAATCGCTGGTTCGGACCTGAAACCAAATCATCTATGCCACGCGGTGACTTTAAATTTGGCCCGGTGCCGGCAGTTGCTCCCGCTAAAAGTTAATTAAAACTTGAGTTAATCGAGTTTAGAGAAAGACAAATAGGGACCCGCTTCGGTGAGTCCCTATTTTGGGTTTAGATTGGTTTGGCTTTGGCATTTTTTAGGCTCGTTCTGAGTAGGTTAGCCTTAGTCGGGTAAAACCAATAGCCAGTTCACGGTCAAGTTCAAGGACCGGATCCCGTTTTTCAACGGGATGACGATCCTACGGCAAGAACAAAGAGCTAAGAGCTAAGAGCTAAGAACTAAGAACAGCAAACCACTCCCATGTATTAAAATAATAAGCTGGCAGCATGATAAGACAAACACTGACGGAATTAGTACTCGAACCCCGATATCTCGGGTGGCTATGGGATGGCTTTTTGATCACTATCGGTTTATCCGCTGTGACCATTGTTGCCGCAACGCTGCTGGGCTTTATTATTGCTGCAGCCCGGGATAGTAAGCTGGCCATTCTCCAGTGGCCGGTTATCGCTTATTGCACCCTATTTCGTAACACGCCACTGCTGGTCCAGCTGTTTTTCTGGTATTTCGGCGTAGGTAAACTGCTGCCTGAAGGCGTGATCCCTTGGCTTAATACTCCCCATGAAGTCGAGGTGTTCGGTACGACTCTGGCGTGGCCATCATTTGAGTTTATCGCCGGTATTTTTGGCCTGACCTTATACTTCGCTGCATTTATTGCTGAAGAGATTCGCGCCGGTATTCGCGGTGTGGCGACCGGTCAAAAATATGCTGCCATGGCTTTAGGTTTAAGCGGGTGGCAGGCGATGCGCTATGTTGTGCTGCCACAGGCTTTGAAAATATCTTTTCCGCCGTTGCTGGGGCAATACATGAACATTGTGAAAAGCTCGTCTTTGACAATGGCTATTGGCGTGGCAGAGCTCTCTTATGCTTCACGTCAGGTTGAAACCGAAACTCTGCGGGCGTTTCAGGCATTTGGCGTGGCGACGGTGTTATATATTGTGGCGATTGCCCTGATGGAAGCTTGGGGGCTTTGGTATGAACAGCGTTTATTAGCTAAGGGACGTCGTTAATATGGACTTCACTATTATTTATGACAATCTGGATTACATGCTTTGGGGTGCCTATCCGGATGGCCCCATCGGTGGTGCTGCTCTGACGCTGATCATTAGCCTGGCAGCCGGTATAATTTCAGCTATTTTGGGTGTGGTATTAGGCGTGGCCTTAGCGATGTTTCGCGGTTGGCCCGCTGCGGCACTGGCTGCCTTCCTCGGTTTTTTCCGTGCTATTCCGGTGATTATGCTGATTTTCTGGGCTTACTTTATGCTGCCGATGTTATTCGGTATTGATATTCCGGCAATTACCTCGGTCGTTTGCGCATTAGCCTTGATCTCTGCCGCTTATTTAGCCCATGGGGTAAAAGCCGGCATTGTGGCTATTGGTGAAGGCCAATGGCAGGCGGGTATGTCATTGGGACTTACCCGCTGGGACGTTTTATGGTGGGTTATTTTGCCGCAGGCGTTACGCATGATGGTACCGTCGTTTATTAATCAGTGGATATCGCTGATCAAAGATACCTCGCTGGCTTACATTGTCGGCGTGGGAGAGTTAACGTTTCTGGCAACTCAGGTGAATAACCGCAGCATGATCTATCCGACAGAAGTTTTCTTGTTTATTGCACTGGTCTATTTCATCTTCTGTTTATTGCTGGATGTTGCTGCCAATCAGGTCAGCAAGCGTTATTCATCGCTGGAACCCAAAGCTAAACGTTCTCTGTTTGCCTGGTTATCTAAGTCACCGCTGGGCGTTCATTAGTCAGGTGGCGGTTGGTGGGATTTGCGGGCCAAAAACCAATAAGAGTAGATTGCGTTAAATAGTACTACCGCGGCTGTGATTAAAAATACGGCCCGGAAGCCAAAGTTTGCCGCCACGCTTGATCCCAATAGTGGCCCGCTGACGTTACCGATATCGCGGAAAGACTGGTTATAGCTAAAAATTCGGCCTGCAACCTGGTTTGTACAGTTATAGATCAGCAGAGTCTGAACGGCCGGTAGCATTGCGCCGTCAGCGACACCGAGCAAGAAACGCCGTGCTGCGAGCTGCCACGGCGTTTGTACAAAGGCCATCGGCACCAGTACGACAATGGAGAAGATCAACATTGCAATCAGGATACGTTCGGGGCCGATACGGTCGCCTAATTTACCTAGGCGTGGGGCACTGAGCAGTGCGGCAAATCCCGGAACTGAAGCAATAAATCCGCTGACAAAGGCCAGATTATTAATATTGCCTGATATCTCTCGCACATACAGCGTCAAAATCGGTGCGATAGAACCGGTCGCCACTTGAATAATCATGGTGGTGACAAATAGCCCCAGTACCAGCCGGGGTTTAGTTAAGGTGGCAAAAACCTGTTTCCCGTTGAGCATGTCTTTTTTATGTACCGGGGTGAACTGCTCTTTTACCGCATACAGCGTCATGAAGAAGCACAGGAATAACACGCCTGCGGTGATAAAGAAAACCGGGCGCAGCCCGTAGCTGTCTGCCAGCAGGCCGCCGATTACCGGCCCGAGCAAGGCCCCGCTTACGCCGCCGGTTGATAGTGTGCCTAATGCCCACCCGCTGCGGTTGCGCGGAACCTGAGTAGCAATTAACGCGTTAGCATTGGGAATAAAGCCACCTAACACGCCAAGCAGTGCACGCAGCGCCAGAAATTGCCAGATATTCTGGGCAAATCCCATCAGTACCATCACAATCCCCATACCCAACGCTGAACGTAACAGCATCAGCTTACGGCCTCGCCGATCTGCCAGACTTCCCCAGAACGGTGAGGCTAAGGCTGAGAATAAGAAGGTGATACTAAAAACCAATCCGGACCAAAGGTTCAGTTCTCGATGGCCGGTTACACCTAACTGCTCCACATAAAGCGGTAAGAAAGGCATGACCAGACTGAAGGCGGCTCCGGTGAGAAAACAGCCGAGCCAGACAACAAAAAGATTACGTTGCCAGTTGATGTTGGGAGCGACAATGATCGTTTCGGGCTCTGTTGGCATGTCAGACCTTTATCGGATTGAACAAGAACACCGTACACAAAAACAGTTGCGGAAATGATAGTGAGCAAGGTAACTATATCAATGAATTATGCGCTAGTGCTGACAGCTCTGCAAATGGCCTCATTCTGTTGATAAAGTTTAGCCCTTCATCATCACTCTGCTGAAAAACAGAATGGCAGTGAAGGGCCAGACGTAGATTAATTAGACTGATGACAAACTTCTAACATTCAGGCTTGGTAAATATTCCAGCCTCTGGCTTTCCATAATTCAGGTAACTCAGCCATATCATGGAACGTGGTTACCAGCGGATGATCGATCGGCTGATTGTGCGGATCGGCACAAAAGTAAAATACCGGAATACCTGCTGCGATACCCGCATGAGCACCGGCAACAGAGTCTTCAATCAGAATACATCTATCTAATGGAATCGACAGCTTATCGCTGGCAAACTGTAACAGGGCTGGGTCCGGCTTCCAACGCTGGATATCAAAGGCGCTGTAGAGATGATCGCCGAAGAAGTCGATCAATTTAGTCAGGCCTAAGGAGTGCTGCATTTTGGTGACCGGGCCGTTTGATACCACCGCCATAGGCACAGTAATACCTTCGAGTAACGGTCTGATGCCTTTAATCGGTTGCAGGCTCAGTTCAAACAGGCGAGCCATATCCTGACGATACTCTTTCTCTAGCTTTTCATCCGGTTGGTCCAGACCGTATGTTTCCCTGACCTGTGCAAAGACTTTATACAGATTGGTGCCTTTAAACTGTTTAATGCACTCTTCAGTCGATAGAGGGATGCCATAGCTCATAAAAACGTTTGAGAAAGACTCACAACATAAAATTTCACTGTCTACTAAGGTGCCGTCGCTGTCGAACAGCACGCATTCAACCGGTTGCATAATACATTCCTTTATTGAGTATTTTGAGTGTTCAAATCATATCGCATTGAGCATATTAAAACACCGTTTCAAAAAATGATAGCCCTTTGTTTATTTAGAATTTTCTTACCTTCAGTTATTTTTCAGCCTTTGGAGAGTCGAAATTAATGTTAAGTTGATGGATAAATTTATAAATAAACCATGTAATCGTTTGCGTATTTTGGTATATCTAGCGGCCTTGATTTCAATTTTCACCATTCTTCCGGACATCAAAATGAGTAAACCACTTTCTGGTCAGGCCGACGGGCAGGGGCTATTTGAGCGCTTGTTTCAGTTAAAACAGCATGGAACCACTGTGCGCACTGAGTTTGTCGCTGGCTTCACCACATTTTTAACGATGGTGTATATCGTTTTTGTTAACCCACAGATCTTAGGGGTTGCAGGAATGGATACTGAGGCGGTTTTTGTCACCACCTGTCTAGTTGCCGCTTTTGGTAGTATTTTTATGGGGTTATTCGCTAACCTGCCGGTTGCTTTGGCGCCGGCAATGGGGCTGAATGCCTTCTTCGCCTTCGTGGTGGTTGGCGCTATGGGGCACTCATGGCAGGTTGCTATGGGGGCGGTATTCTGGGGATCGTTCGGCTTCCTGTTATTGACGCTGTTTCGCATCCGTTACTGGATGATTTCCAGTATTCCGGTCAGCCTGCGAGTGGGAATTACCAGCGGTATCGGCCTGTTTATCGGCATGATGGGGCTGAAGAACGCCGGTATTATTGTTTCTAACCCGGACACGCTGGTTGCTATCGGTAACCTGACCTCGCTGAACGTATCGCTGGGTATTCTGGGCTTCTTTATTATTGCCATTCTGGCGGCCAAGAATATTCATGCGGCAGTGCTGGTTTCAATCGTTGTTACTACCGTCATTGGCCTGATTTTGGGTGACGTAAAGTATTTCGGCATCATTGCCACGCCGCCAAGCGTGATGAGCATTGTGGGCCAGGTCGACGTTAAAGGCGCATTGGATATCGGCTTAGCTGGGGTGATTTTCTCGTTTATGCTGATCAACCTGTTTGACTCATCGGGTACGCTGATTGCCGTGACCGACAAAGCCGGGCTTGCGGATGAAAGCGGCAAATTCCCGCGTATGAAGCAGGCGCTGTTGGTTGACAGTATTACCTCTTCCGCCGGTGCTTATTTGGGAACGTCATCGATATCGACCTATATCGAAAGCTCGTCCGGTGTTTCTGTTGGTGGACGAACCGGCCTGACTGCCGTTGTGGTTGGCCTGTGCTTTATGGGGGTTATCTTCCTGTCACCGCTGGCAAAAATGGTTCAGCCTTATGCGGTTGCCGGTGCGTTGATTTATGTTGGTGTTCTGATGACATCCAGCCTGTCG
>POVV01000898.1_pt1 | contig 14176 bp, 17 predicted proteins | sample 1560271 | NCBI WGS metagenome assembly POVV01 (sample SAMN08337232, study PRJNA429181) | Bioreactor metagenome, whole genome shotgun sequencing project. | biome: cows' rumen and soil; feature: anaerobic; isolation source: anaerobic chemostat enrichment culture, galacturonate as sole carbon... | reverse complement strand
ATACTTGCTCGTATCATCTCTTTTGTTTTAAACCCCCTCTTTATGGTGGTTTATGTAATTACTTTTATATTTATATATACAGACTTCAAATTTTTATACGGAAATCAGTTTCTTCAATTTGTTGCACCAGCTTTCTTTCTATCCTGTGCTATTCCTCTCAGTGGAATTTATACATTAAAAGTGACAAAATTGATCACAGATTATAAATATAGAAAAGGGGAGCGGTTTTTGCCATTTACTATTTTCTTCTTTTCTTATGGGCTTCTTTTCTACTATTTTTTTTCAGCAAAACTTACTATTTGGTTTTTGGCTGTTTTAGCCGTGCCAATGATGTTGTTTCTTATATACGCTTTCGTATCAATGTTTTGGAAAATTAGCGTTCATATGATCGGTATAGGTGGATTGATTGGTAGCATTATGTCAATCTGTTATAATATTAAAGGACTCAACCTGTATGTTTTGTTCATCATTTTGTTTATCTTAGCAGGGAGTTTGGGGGTGTCGCGTCTCGCTCTCAATAGGAATACGTCTGCTCAGGTATATATTGGTTTCTTGGTTGGTATCGTAGTATCGTATCTGACTGTATGGATAGGCGCATATTGGGGGATTGTCCTTTTTCTGAAAAATTTATAATTTATAAAAAAATAACTATGAACTTTCCTGAAAATTTAAAGTATTCTAAAGATCACGAGTGGATCAAAGTTGAAGGTAGCACGGCTCTTGTGGGTATTACTGAGTTTGCGCAAGGTGAATTGGGTGAAATCGTTTATGTAGATGTTACTACGGAAGGCGAAACTATTGATAAAGACGGCGTTTTCGGTAGTGTTGAAGCTGTGAAAACTGTGTCGGATCTTCTGATGCCTGTAACAGGCGAAGTGCTTGAAGTAAACGCTGAGTTGGAAGATAAACCAGAGTTGATCAACGAGGATCCTTATGGAAAAGGATGGATCATAAAAATTGCAGTTAGTGATAGTGCTCAATTAGATAGCCTCCTCTCTGCTGCTGATTACAAATCTTTAATAGGAAAATAAACAATGAATCCGGTTGTGAGTATTATAATGGGAAGCACATCTGATCTTCCTGTTATGGAAAAGGCAGCAAAGTTTTTTGACGAAATGGAAATCCCTTTCGAGATAAATGCTTTGTCGGCTCATCGTACACCTGAAAGGGTAGAGGCTTTTGCTAAAGGAGCGCACCAAAGAGGGATAAAGGTTATTATAGCCGCGGCAGGTATGGCAGCGCATTTGCCGGGAGTCATTTCCTCTATGACATCTATTCCGGTGATAGGTGTTCCTATCGATGCTTCGCTTGATGGACTAGATGCTTTATTGGCTATTGTACAAATGCCTCCGGGTATTCCTGTTGCAACAGTAGGGATAAATGGAGCGCTTAACGCTGCTATTTTAGCCTTGCAGATGATTTCGACAGGTGACGAAGATTTATATAAGAAAACCGTAGCCTATAAAGAAAGCCTCAAGGGAAAAATAGAAAAAGCAAATGAGGAGCTGGCTCAGGTAAAATATAAATACAAAACAAACTAAGATCTTTGTAGAAAGGCTGTTATTTTTATGACAGCCTTTTTCTTTATATCTTAACCTTATTTATGAAAGATATAAGTTTTTGAGCCATGCTTTTAGCTCGATTTCGTATCTTTGTTACTTAATCTAAAATCACTTAAAATGAAAGGGAAAATACTAGTAACGGGAGGAGCCGGCTACATTGGTTCTCACACTGTAGTGGAACTGCAAAATGCCGGATATTCCGTAGTCATTATCGACGACTTATCGAATTCCACAGCTGACTCTATTGATGGGATTGAACGTATCACAGGTATTCGTCCGGTTTTTGAGAAGTTGGACTGCAATGACTTTGATGGATTGAAGAAACTGTTTGCTGCTCATCCCGACATCAAGGGTATTATTCATTTTGCGGCAAGTAAAGCTGTTGGAGAGTCTGTTCAGAAACCTTTGCTTTACTACAGAAACAATCTAAACTCTCTTATTAACTTGCTTGACCTGATGCCTCAATTTGGTGTCAAGAATATCGTGTTCTCCTCGTCATGTACTGTTTATGGCGAACCGGATAAAAATCCGATAGACGAGACTGCTCCAATCAAACCGGCTGAGTCTCCTTATGGAAACACAAAACAAATTAATGAAGAGATTATACATGATGTTGTGCGTTCGGGTGCACCGGTTAAAAGCATTATTCTCCGTTACTTCAATCCGGTAGGAGCTCACCCTTCAGCAGAAATCGGCGAACTACCGAATGGTGTGCCTCAAAACTTGGTGCCTTATATTACACAAACGGCGATGGGTATCCGTCAACAATTGAGTGTATTCGGGGACGATTATAGTACGCCTGACGGTTCATGTATCCGTGACTTTATCAATGTTGTAGACTTGGCAAAGGCGCACGTGATTGCTATAGACCGTATGCTTGGAGAAAAATCGCAGGAGAAGGTTGAAATATTTAATCTTGGAACAGGGCGAGGGGTATCGGTGCTTGAACTGATCAAAGTTTTTGAAAAAGTATCAGAGACTAAACTTAATTACAAAATTGTAGACCGTCGCGAAGGTGATATTGAAAAAATTTGGGCTGAACCGAAACATGCTAATACAGTGCTGGGTTGGACAGCAAAAGAAAATATTGAAGATACAATGGCTTCTGCTTGGAAGTGGCAATTGAAGCTTCGTGAAAAAGGTATTATGTAAATTTACTATTGATATAAAAAAAGCGGCATTTGCCGCTTTTTTAGTTTTTAGATGATTCTTTCGGTAATTCCAGTTTTTTTACCCTTTTATCTTCTTTTTCATAAGCATCTACAATTCGCTGTACTAATTTATGACGAACAATATCTGCTTTATCAAATTCAATGTGTCCAATCCCTTTTACACCTTTCAATACACGCAATGCATGTTTCAGACCTGATAACTGCGAAGGGGGGAGGTCTATCTGCGTAACGTCGCCCGTAATGATCATTTTCGCATTCATACCCAAGCGAGTCAAGAACATCTTGATTTGCTGTACGCTTGTGTTCTGAGCTTCATCCAATATTATAATTGCATCGCTCAGTGTCCGTCCGCGCATAAAGGCAAGAGGTGCTATCTGTATGGTCTTGTTTTCGATATAGTCTTTCAGTTTAGCCGGAGCAATCATGTCTTCCAGAGCATCGTATAAAGGTTGTAAATACGGATCAATCTTATCCTTCATATCTCCGGGTAAGAATCCAAGCTTTTCGCCGGCTTCTACCGCAGGGCGGCTGAGGATAATCTTTTTTACTTCCTTATTTTTCAGGGCCTTTACTGCAAGAGCGATTGCGGTATAGGTTTTGCCCGATCCGGCCGGACCAATGCCGAATACCATATCGTTTTCGTAAAAACTATCCACAAACTTTTGCTGATTGGGTGTGCGTGCAAAAATAGGCTTCCCGTTGATACCATATATAATAAGATTGTCTTGTTTTACCACATTCGGTAATTTTCCCTTTACAATGTCTATGATATCTTCCGATGTAAGCTTATTGCGATCGGCAGAGAATTGTTCGAGTTCTCTTATCTTTTCCTCAAACAGGGGTATATCTTCGGCATTACCTATAGCTTTTATGGCATTGCCACGTGCTACGATTCGCACTCTTGGAAAAAGTGTTTTTAATAATTGAATATTTGAATTGTTTATCCCGAAAAATACGACAGGGTCGATGTGTTCTAAAATAATTATTTGTTCTATCATTCAGTTGAATAATTAACTATGTACCATATGTTTTTATTATTGTCGGGTGTTTGGTAATGGTAATGGCGTGTAAAGATAATCGTTATATTCTCTTTCTGCATAAAAAAGTGGAAATTAATCTTATAACCTAAATTTTTATGTAAAAGTTTTTAGATTTTAAAAAAATTGGTTATGTTTGTTCTGACACAATAATAGTAACACAAATTTAAAACCTATGAAAAAATTATTTCTTCTAGGGGCATTCGCCCTTATGTGTGCGTTTACCTATGCACAAGGACTTCAAGGAACATGGTTTGCTGGTGGTAATTTCGCTGTCAAGAGTGATAAAAAGTATGTAAATGATGTAGAAACGAAAGCGGATGCTTATACTGTTATGCCATTGGTTGGAAAATTCGTTTCTCCTTCAGTTGCAGTTGGGGCTGCGTTAGGGTATACTAACACTAAAGCAGGAGATGATAAATCTAACACCTTCACTGTTATGCCGCTTGTACGTAAATACTGGAATATTACAGGTGGTTTGTACTTCTTTGGACAAGCTGCTCTTCCTGTTTCCTTTGGAGATACGAAGGGGGCTGTGGAGAAGGATGATTTCGAAGTAGCTCTGAGTTTTTCTCCGGGATTCGACCTGATTGTAAATAGCTGGTTTACGGTGGAAGCTTCTTTTGGACTTGCTAGTCTTGGATACAAGAGTGAAAAACCAAAAGGTGGTAAAACAGGTTCTTCTTGGAATGTTAATGGAAATACTGTTAATAGTGCAGAATTGGGCAAGTTAAGCGTTGGCGTTAAATTCCTATTCTAAAACTGTATTTAACTAATAAAGAGAAAGGCTCCAATATTATTTGGAGCTTTTTTTATTAAAATTGAAAAAAGAGGTTATATTTGTAACCGAACTAATTTATTAACCAAACAATCATTTTTATGAAGATGACTTTCAAAACATGTTTAGTTGCTATTGCACTATTAATCGGTATTAACACTTACGCACAAGACAAACCTATTACTTTCGGAGTAAAAGCCGGAGTGAATCTTTCAAATGTTGGTGGTGATATAGATGGCACAGATGCTAAAATCGGTTTTAACGCCGGAGTTACTTTGGATTACGGATTTACTCCTGATGTTTATTTACTTACAGGATTACAACTTACTACAAAAGGTTTTAAGGTGAAAGATCTGGATATTAATTCTAATCTTATGTATCTTCAGTTGCCTGTACATGTAGGTTATAAACTTACTGTTGCAGAAGCTACAAAAATTGTATTTCATGCAGGCCCATATGCTGCTTACGGTATTGGCGGTAAAACTGAATATTCGGATGAAGACGGAACGTATAAACCAAATTCCTTCAGCAAAGGTGGTTATAAAAAATTTGATTTTGGTCTAGGTTTAGGAGTTGGTGCTGAGTTCGGAAAAATTGGTGTAGACCTTGGATATGATTTCGGGCTAGCTAATATTGTAGATACAGAAGGTGACGGTAAAGTTAGAAATATGAACGCTTACCTGACGTTAGGATATAAATTCTAATAAAAGAATATAAGATATAAAGAAGCCCGGTTGTATAACCGGGCTTTTGTGTTTTTAGCTTAAAAGAAATTCTTTAAATCCATCAAAGTCTTTCTTCAAATATATACTTTGTTTCTTTCCTTTCATAAACTTTTGCAACTTCTCTGGTACCTGCACTTTTTCATTTACGATACCTTCTACTACTTCAAGAAACTTGGCAGGGTGAGCCGTTTCTAAAAAGATACCTGTTTCATCAGATTGTAGACCGCCTTTTAATGCCTGATAGCCGCATGCTCCGTGAGGGTCGAGCAGATAGCCTGTTTCGGTGTAAGTTTTTTTTACGGTGTCTTTGATGCTTTCATCATTGTAGCACTCTCCCGAAATATCTTTTTTTATCTCATTTAAAGATTTGCCATACAAATCTAACACCCGCACAAAATTGCTCGGATCTCCCACATCCATTGCATTGGCTATCGTTTGCACCGAAGGACGAGGCTTGTATTCTCCTGTTTGTAGATATTCATAGAAAATATCGTTGCTGTTGTTTGCCGCAATGAAACGTTTAACAGGCAATCCCATGCGTTTTGCAATCAATCCGGCTGTTATATTCCCAAAGTTTCCGCTAGGAACTGAAAATACTACATTCTTTGCTTTCCCCTGTTTTGCGAGTTGGGCATAAGCATAGAAGTAATAGAATGCCTGAGGCAGGAAGCGCGCAACGTTGATGGAGTTAGCGGATGTCAGGTTTAGTTTGGAATTCAGTTCCTTGTCAAGGAAAGCCGATTTCACCAAAGCCTGACAATCATCGAAAGTACCATCTATTTCTATCGCTGTTATATTTTGTCCCAGAGTTGTAAACTGAGATTCCTGTATTTGACTTACTTTCCCCTTAGGATAGAGGACATAAACGTGAATTCCCTCTACTCCCAGAAAACCGTTTGCGACGGCGCTTCCGGTATCTCCCGAAGTGGCAACCAGAACTTTCACATCCTTTTGTCCTTGTTTTCGGATGAAATATCCCAGCAGCCGTGCCATAAAGCGTGCGCCCACATCTTTAAAAGCTAATGTTGGGCCATGAAATAGTTCCAGGCTATATATATTATCTGTTACATGTACAACCGGAGTGTCAAAATTGAGGGTGTCGTATACTATTTCTTTCAAGGTGTCTTTTTCTATATCGTCCCCGAAAAAAGCATCGGCAACAATATAGGCAATCTCTTGAAAAGATAAACTTCCTATGTTTTCGAAAAAGGAAGTTGGCAAAAGCTTTATCGTTTCGGGCATGAAAAGCCCCTTGTCTGGTGCTAATCCCTTAACTACTGCTTCTTGTAGGGTAACATCTGGTGCTTGTCCGTTTGTACTGTAATACTTCATATCAATTTGAGTTAATCGAGAAAGCGAAAGTAACAATTTGAAGTAAAATAGACAATTAATGGCTACATTATTTATTGGGAATCGCATATGTAATGCTAAAATACTATTTGATATACTTCCTTTGATGACATTTGAGTGATGAGAAGATAAAGATACATTTTGTGCCTTAATTGTTTGTCTGTCAAAAAATAACTCTTATCTTTGCACCTCATTTTGAACAATTATAAATAATTACTTATGTATTTAGATTCAGCTAAAAAGCAAGAACTCTTCGCTAAGTACGGAAAGTCTAACACTGATACTGGCTCACCTGAAGCTCAGATAGCATTGTTTTCATACCGTATTTCGCATTTAACTGAACATTTGAAGTTAAATAAGAAGGACTATAACACAGAAAGATCACTGAAACGCTTAGTAGGTAAACGTCGTCGTTTATTGGATTATCTAACAGCAAATGATATTGAAAGATATCGTGCGATAATCAAAGAACTAGGAATCAGAAAGTAATCTTCTGCAAGAAATTGAAAAGCGATTGTATATTTACAATCGCTTTTTTTATTTTATACCTGCTACATATATTTTTTCTTATTAACTTTCACTTTGTGTAACACTCTTTTTTTTTGCACGTACTAATATATGAAAAGAGATAACAAATAATAGATGATCGGTATCGAGCCTGAAATAATAGATCAATGTAAAGGAGGAAAACATATGGCGCAGATGCGCTTGTATGAGACTTTTTATAAAAGGGTTTATAATACGTGCTATAGAGTGTTGTACGATTCTCTTGAGGCTGAAGATGCTATGCAGGAAAGTTTTTTGAAAGCATTCTCTAGTATTGGAAGTTATAATGAATCGGTTCCATTCGAAGCGTGGTTGGTCAGGATTGCAATCAATACATCTATAGATAAATTGAGAAAGAAAGATGTTGATGCAATAAGTCTGAACGAAAATATATATGCAGGGATACCCGATGAGAATGATGATGAGGACTGGGAAAAGATTTTAAATAAGGTAAGCCAAGTGAAGGCCGCAATCGCGAAATTGTCCGATTCGAACCGATTGATTATAAACTTATATTTGATAGAGGGTTACGATCACGAAGAAATTGCAGAAATATTAAATATAGCACCGGGTACAGCCCGAATACAATATATGAGAGCAAAACAAAAATTATTACAACTTATCTGAAAGGAGGCATAATATGAAACATCGAAAATACATAGACGAAAACAGAAATTTGTTTGATGATATGGAGCCTTCTCTAGGACATATGGAGCGTTTCGAGGCTCTCTTGAAACAGCAAACCAAAGAGGAGAAGCCGCAGCAGCGAACAAAGAGAATCAGACTTTTCAGTATTATTTCAGTCGCCGCATCAATTGTGATATTAGTCGCTGTAGCAATTAAAGTGCGTACACCTGAGCAAGTGGAGGGAACACCAACGGAGAATGTTATGGCAAATGATTTTGAATCTGTCAACCAGCGCTACAATCAGCAAATGCAAGCGCAAATTTCAAATATTATGTGTAAGCTATCTTATACCGATCAGGAGAATCAGGTGATGCTAGCGGAAGATCTTCAAAGAATAATAGATGAAAATGCCGGTTTCGTAAAGGAAATGTCTAAAAATGAGGATAAAGAACAGGCTATTTTTTATTTAGAAAAGCATTATGAAACAAATATCCAAGTACTTCAAGATATAAACGAAAAGTTAGGTAAATATACAAATTGTTAAATAAAGACGCGATGAAAAAATATATAGTATTAGCCCTATTATGCATGCTATCCCTTTTGAGAACTGAAGCGATAGTGCAGCCAAAGGATTCTATTTGGGGTTACAGCTTTAGTCAGGATTTTGATAAAGGAGCGCTTCTTAAAGATATGGAAAGTCTTAGGATCGACTTGGATGCTCTTAAAAAGAATCTTCCCGATTTTAGTAAGTTTAATTACGAATTCAATGATTCTATATTTAAGTACTATAAGATAGATACAGCAGGGCTTAGCCAACTTAGAAACTTCACTTTTGTAGACTCAGGGGAATTGAAAGCGTTGAAGGAGATGAGTAGAAACTTTAAAGTAGACACGTTTCAATTAAGTAAACTAAGGAATTTTAAAGTTGATACAGCAAATTTCCGTATATTCAGGGGTATGCAAAAGCCTAAAGTATACAATTACAAGAATAAAAGCACTTCTCAAACTCCTCCTCGTATCGAAAAAAAGACATTTTCAAATATAACGAAAGTGAGTTTTGACCATCAATATGGAAACATCATAGTTAAGGAGTCACATTCGAAGGTGGTCGAGTTAGAAATACAATATTTTGATACAGAACGGAAAAAAGCTATTGCTATTATATCTTCTGCGAACAATGTCTTAGTTATAAAAACAATGAATGCAAGTTCAAGCGCAGGGAAAATAAATTATGTGATAAGTGTTCCTAAAAATACGACACTGGATGTAAACCTGAGACACGGTAACATCGTAATGGATAATTATCAAGGGGCATTTTCTTCTAACCTGACTTATAGTAATCTTAAGGCAACTTCGTTTGTAAATGCGAAACCCATGATTCAGGGACGTTATGGAAATGTGAAGATAGACAATGTGGAAAATATTGCGATAGATGCATCCTATACCAATGTTATGATAACGAATGTGGATAAGATGGAGCTATCCGGAAGGTACAATAACTACAAGGTGGAGAAAGTAAAAGATATTGTAAATAAGTCTGAGGTGTCAGGGAGCTTCAAGATTGGATCGATTGATAGAATCAATGGAGATATGAAATATGTGAATATGGTAATTGATAATCTAACATCTAGTTTTTCTTCCAATTGCGACTATTCGAATATAAAAATAAACAATGTTTCTCCACACTTGGTAAATGTAGATATAAATGGGCGGTATTCTGATGTTATTCTTACTATTCCGGCTACTATTTCGGCTTCGTTCAATATTGATCTTAAGAATGGAAGTTTTGATGTTGACAAAAAACATGCAGTAAAATACACTCAACAAAGTGACAATTCAAGGCAGGTGATAAAAAAAGGGCAAATAGGTTCAAAAAAGCCGACTGCTGTAATAAATATATCGAATAGTTATGCAGACGTTAAATTTAAATAACAGTATAAGGGAGACTCTGTCGAGATAAGTTCCCGTCAATTTAAAATATTTTACATATGAAAAAAAGAGGTGTTTTCTTTCTGTCTATTGTTTTTATGTTGTGTTCATGTGGATCATCCCGATCGACAAGTAAGGATAGAATTACAGTGAGCTCATTTAATAAAATTGTTTCTAGTTCGGGGATTGACATCTGTTTCTCGCAGAATAAATCCAACTATGTGGAAATAGAATCGGGAAGCAATGTGGCAGTAGAAGTAAAGGATGGTACATTAATACTGAATCGTAGAGGTAAGAAATCATCCAACAGGGAAAAATCGACAGTCTACATATATGGAAATAATATAGAAGCAATAATTTTATCAGGAGGCTCCGGTTTCAGTTCTGATGAATTAAGAAATGGCAAACCGTTCTCTATTGCGGCCTCCGGAGGATCAACAGTTCGCATAAATAAGTTCGATGTAGATGATTGCAATTTGGCATTTTCAGGCGGAGCTAATTGTGACATTAAGCAACTGAAATCGAAAAGACTTAATGTTGCTACTTCGGGCGGAAGCAATGTAAATGTAAATATTGACAAGTCTAGTAATGTAAATCTTGCATCTAGTGGAGGCTCTCGTATTACTGCCAGCGGAAAGACTCAAAATGTGTCGTTAAGCGTATCCGGAAAATCTGATGTAAATATTACAAGTCTGAAATATGATAACTTAAATACGCATCAGTCTAAAAATGCTTCTATTCGTAAATAAGATAATATAGGAAGTTTAGTGACGTAAAGGGTGGCATAGGCTACCCTTTATTATTTATATTTGCAATAAAAAACGAATGGAAGACTTGTTCTTTGGCTTAGCTGATTTAATTGGTTCTCGGGTTAGATTTTATTTTTTGAAACTAATAGGAAGACCCAGGTCTCAAGAGTATTTAGAAGGTAATTCAGACGATCCTGCGAATAGCACTAGTCATGGCTGCCTTAATATAATTATAGGTTTCACTGTGTTATTTTTGATAATAATAGGAATTGTATATCTAGTTTTTACCTTTTTTGAAAAAGCCTTCCTTGCCAAGTTTCTCTTTCAGCAAAACGTTTCAATATTTTTGCTGTGAATTCAAAATTCTTCAATCCCCAATCGGGAGCTATTAGTAATTGTTTCGGAGATTGCGATATAAATCTTTCGATAATAAAATCAGGATTCAGTCTTTCGGCGAAATCAATGCACAAATCGATATAGTCATCCACCTTGAACAGATCGAACCACTCTGGGTGTTCCCTGTATTGTTTCGCCATAACGGTTCCTTTGATGAGTTGCAGCTGATGTAGTTTCAATGTCGTTAATGGCAATTTTGATACAACGTCGGCATGAGCTAGTATCTGCTCCCTGCTTTCGTGAGGTAATCCCAATATGAGGTGAGCTCCTGTGTAAATACCCTTTGCTGCTGTCTTGTTGATTGCTTCTACGCTTTCTGCATGTGTGTGCCCTCTGTTGATGAACTCTAATGTAGAATCTAATGTAGATTCAAGTCCATATTCTATAATGAGGAAAGTTCGTTTATTGAGCTCTGCGAAATAATCTAGCAGCTCATCGGGCATGCAATCGGGACGTGTTCCAATAATCAATCCTACGACACCGGGATAAGCCAAGGCCTCTTCGTACAGCTCTATTAGTTTGTCAATGCTGTCATACGTATTTGTATAAGACTGAAAATAGGCAAGATATTTCATCTCGGGGTACTTATACGAAAAGAAAGCAATGCCATCTTTTAATTGATCACTGACAGAACGCTGTTTTCCTCCATAGCCCGGGCTAAAACTTTGATTGTTACAATATGTGCAACCACCAACGGCTTTCGACCCGTCCCTGTTGGGGCAGGTAAAACCGGCGTTGATCGATATTTTCTGAACTTTATATGGGAAGTGCTTTGTGAGCAACCCTCCGAATTCTTTATAGAATTTATTTTCCATTAATGCGTGTTCCTGTGTTCTTTCCTATTTCCGTAGCGCTGGTAATAATCACCTCCTTTACTCCGGCATCTATTGAGTTGAAGGCATTCTCCAACTTTGGAATCATTCCTCCTTGAATAACACCTTGCCCGACTAATCGTTCAAACTCAGTTTTATTTATTTGAGGAATTACACTATCATCGTCATTCTCATCCATTAGTACGCCCTTCTTTTCGAAGCAATAAACTAAGCTCACATCAAAGATTTGCGCTAATGCTTTCGCTGTTTCTCCGGCTATTGTGTCGGCATTCGTGTTTAGCATATTTCCTTGTCCATCGTGGGTTAGCGGAGCCAAAACAGGAATGATGCCTTGTTGTATAAGGGAAGAGAGAATCTCTATATTTACTTTCTTTACATCGCCTACATAACCGTAATCGATATCCTTAACCGGTCTTTTATCTGAAAGCATTATATTCATATCTGCTCCGGTAAGGCCTAAGGCATTTATACCTAAAGATTGCAATTTGGCGACAATGTTTTTGTTCACCAATCCGCCGTAAACCATCGTTACTACTTTGAGTGTTTCCAGATCAGTTATTCTCCGTCCATTTACCATATGGCTTTCTATACCCAATCGTTCGGCTAACTTAGTCGCTGAGCGTCCGCCTCCGTGTACCAATATTTTATATCCCTCTATTTGGGAAAAATCTTTTAATAATTGCTGCAAAGACTGCTCTTCCTCTACAATCTTGCCTCCTACTTTTATGATAGTTAACTTACTCATTGTCTTTTGTTGCTGATTTTTCTAGTTTAACTCACTTACATCACCTATCCCATTTCGGTTGAATAATATCCGGTATTTCCGGTAATACTCATCGCTGTCCGATTGGCATTGTATTATAAAATAAAGAGAGTACATTTTATTGCCTTCCATTTTGGTAAGTCCGTTTTTCTCATCCGGTATATATAATGGGATAAATGGATTGTCCATTTTCTGAGTATAATGCAAGAAATTGAATCGGGTGATATCATTAATTCCCGACAGGCGATACTCTTTGTATTCCTCAATATCTTCTTTCGACAAGCTTACCCATTTGCGATATAGTACTATCTTTTCATCATACACTTGGTTTTCTGCTTCAACAAGGGGAGACCGTGCTCTAATATTGCGTACTTCGTCTGGAAGCTTACTCTCCTCTATAAAGTCAAAACCTTCTTTCATCCAGCCGATTTCTTGCTTGCGGATACTTAATTTTAGTTTTGAATCGAAATATTTTTTGCTCAGTTTAGATGTAAAGTAATAGCGCATTATATCCTTTATGCGGTCTTTAAACATATAACTGAACACCAGAATAACAAAAAGGTCAGTGGTGAAATTGCCAAAACGCTGTGTTGCAAAGAATGAAATGACGGTTGCAAAAATCATGGCGATACCCGCAGCTATGCTATAATAGACCTGTTCGGCTAAAGCTCCATCTTTTTTCTTTATAATTTGGAGGAATAGGTCACTTTCTACAAATTTTTTCAGGATATTACGTTGAGTTATCACGAGACTGTTATGCTTTCTGTCTTTTTTGTCGAGAAGCATGAACCCTCTTTTTCTTTTGTGAGCTGTTTCTTCTTCTAATAGTTTATAAAGCTCTGGCTTTATTTTGTCAAATACATTTTGGTTATTCGTCAATTGACGCAATATCTCAAACGAATATTGCTCTATTATATTTCCAAGAAAATCGTCTCCAAAAAGGAAATAGTCTCGTTGTTGTTTTGTTATATCTGTATTTGTTAGCTCTTCCCATTTTTCACGATATTGAAGAGCTATTTCTTTTGCATTATGAATAAATGATTCTACGTGCGAAATAATTTTCTCATCGGTAGACGTATTGCGTATGATCTGCACATGGCGACGGAGTGCACTTTTTACAATACAGACAAACATTTTCACCTGATATACGAAGCTCTCCGTTTTAATTTCATCTGAGGGGTTTATTACCAGATCGTCCATCGCCTTCTGTAATCTCGGCAGGGGGCCTCTCCCGGCTTTTAATATTTCTTCCAAAGAATAGATGGGGGTGATCAAGCGGATGTTTGTTTTTACATCTCTGTAAAAATCTGTTTTCTTGTAGGTTGACCGATTAATATCCAGACTATTGGGTATAAATATCCACGAGTTAATCCTGAACTGATTAACATCCTTCGAGTTATCCATGTCAGGTATAAATCCAATTTTGAATTCCAACGAAAAATTATCGTGTACTTTTACTTCTGTATCAATCATCCGGTCACCATTTAGTGTACGGTTTCTGACTCAGATATGAGTTGTAGTAACGCTCATCTCCGGTAACTTCATCTCCAAGCCAATCGGGTTTTTCAAAAATGTCAGCTTCATCTGAAAGTTCTATTTCAGCCATCACCAAACCTTCATTGTCTCCATGAAATTCATCGACTTCGAAAGTATGACCATCATATCCTACATAGTAACGCGTCTTATTTATAATTCCAGGCTCACAGATG
>POVV01000896.1_pt1 | contig 14205 bp, 11 predicted proteins | sample 1560271 | NCBI WGS metagenome assembly POVV01 (sample SAMN08337232, study PRJNA429181) | Bioreactor metagenome, whole genome shotgun sequencing project. | biome: cows' rumen and soil; feature: anaerobic; isolation source: anaerobic chemostat enrichment culture, galacturonate as sole carbon... | reverse complement strand
AGTTGGAATATGAGTTTGAACATCTGAGAAGAAAACTTCAAAAACGAAGTCCTGAGCTATTCGATAAATTATCCACATTGGCTAACTTAAATCCACATCCTTTGTTTAAAACGATAGATGGAGACGTTGAGGAATGGGAGGTTATAATGTAATATGAGTATAGTGTAACAATTCCATTGTTTGATTTATACGATATAGACTCTTGCAATGGTTCAATAGTCATAAAAAAATGCAGGCATTGTAAAATGCCTGCATTTTTTAAATTGAATATTAGAAATTTTCTTTATGCTTCTTAACTTCGTCTACTAGTTTCGAAAAAGATTTATCCCTTTTACGTCTTTCATGTTCCGAAGTAGAAAAATGCCAAGCTTCTCTCCTTAGTTTCAGATAGCTTTCATAAACTTTACGGTCTAATGTCCCATTATTTACTGCTTCTAAAACTGCACAACCGGGTTCGTTTGTATGCTCACAGTCTTTAAAACGACACAACTCTTCGTAGTCAGAAATTTCAAGCATTCCCGAAAGGGAGTCCGGATTTTCAATAGCCAATCCAAATTCTCGAACACCCGGAGTGTCAATTAGTACTCCTGATCCTTTCATCAATACCATTTCCCGACGTGTTGATGTGTGCCTTCCTTTTCCTGTTGATGAACTTATATCGGATGTTAGCAATATTGATTCTTCGCAAAGTGCATTCACCAGAGAACTTTTCCCAACACCCGAAGAGCCGACAAAAACAACTGTTTCCCCTTCTGCGATAAACTCTCGTAACTGAAGAATCGTTTGAGGTTGGTGGATACTTGTAAACAATACAGGCATCTGATCGGCAATGTGCTTGATAGCGTTGCTTATATTCTCTTTCTCAAACTCCAAATCAGATTTATTGAGTACCAATACCGGGCTAATGTTTCCTTCCACTATTTGAGCCATAAAACGTTCAGCTCGACGCACATTGAAATTATCATCCAAGCTTTGTACAATAAAAGCTTTGTCAACGTACGCCGCAATGGCTTGTTTGTCAGATACTGTTCCACTTTTTTTTCTAAATAAAGTCCGTTCACGTGGTAGCATATCAACTATAATCCCTTTCTGGTCATCGAATGGTTGAAAAATTACCCAATCGCCCACACAAGGCAAATCGAAAGTTGATCTACCGAACATCATATTTCCGGTCAGTTCACATTGGAACATTCCATTCTCGGAGATAATCTCATAGCATGTCCGATGGACTATAGATACCCGTCCGTGAGGCAACGCTTTATGGACTGACTCTTGTTTTAGTTGGCTTAATTTATCGCTCCAGCCATAAGTATTTAGATCAATCATAGCTTTATCTTTTTTGCGATGAAAAATGTATAGCCATAGAATTCTTTATACTTGTTGTATAATTCCGCTTCGTAGCGTTGAGATGCAACCAGGTCTTCAGCAGCTTTATTTCCTGCATATTTATTCAGGAAAACTTCTTCAGCAGTAGCTTTAGGAGCAAAATAATACTTTGTCCAACACGTTTCGGGTAAAATAAATGTAGCCACAGGGAGATATCCTGCTCGGTGTATTTTGGCTACCTGATTGGGAATCGTATCTATTTCAGGATATGAATTCATCCAGAAATCATTTATTTCTGCCGGACGTTCGTCTGTAAACCATGAACTCTCAGAGATAGCCAAGTATCCTCCTGTTTTCAAATATTTACGCCATTCGTTCAACCCTCGTTCAAAGCCAATATTATAAATGGCTCCTTCTGACCAAATCAGGTCTAACTCCTCATTCTGAAAAGGAAGATTATCCATTGAGCCTACAATTCCTTTCACTCTGTCTTCCATGCCTAGCTGCTTTGCATTACAATTCAGAATGTTGATAAAGTCGGGAAATAAATCCAGTGCAGTAATCTTTCCTTCAACATGCTTGGCAAGTGTCATGGTCTGCCCTCCTGTACCACAGCCAATGTCGGCAATAAGGGATTTGTCGGTTAGGTTATCAATAAAGCGAAGGGCTGTTAGTGTTGCATTAGTACTACCGGGTCCCTGACGTTCCATGCTAGAGAAAAATTCGCAGATTAAATTAAAATCGAAATCGTGAATTGTTTTATTTTCGTTATTCATTTCGTTATTTGTATTAGCGCACATATGCAAGCATGACAATGCTATACCACTATTGTACGCAGATTAAAATTAAATTATAATAATATGAATATCCTCTCAAAAAGGTTTATTTGAGAGTAAACGAAAGGACAATCTGTTTTGAAAGTACAGATTGTTTACAATACCAAATCCGATTTATATAAAATCTTAGTCATCCGGCAAAGATATATAAATATTTAATTATAAATAAAAAAACTGTTCCGGAAGTGATGATTTGATATAAAATCACTCCGGAACAAAGTTTTTCGTCTAATGTTTACTAAAAATTCACTTACCACCAATTATTACCGTTATCTACGGATTGAGCTATTGTTGATTCAGGTTTTTGTATATTTATGTTTTTCTGTTCTTTGTCTACTGTCTTTGCTTCAGGTATAGGAGAGCTTTTTTGGGGTATATTCGTCTCTTCAGTAAGAAGCTCTCGGGTTTTAGAAATCTTTTTGTTTCCTATAATTTTTTCAGCTTCTATAAGCTTTATAGCTAACATTGAAACTTCTACTTTTGGAGTGAATGATACCGACCCATTAATTCTGCATCCTGTTTCCATAATAGCCTTTTTTGCCATAATTGAGCCTTCTATAACAGCCGAACTACTAATTTGTATGGTGTTCGTGCAAAACACATTCCCTTTAACTAAACCCCCAATTGTACAATCGGTAGCAGTTATGCTTCCATCAATAGTTGCAGTAGGATCTACTATGGCCCTATCTTTTACAAAAAAGTTTCCTTTTTGCATTCCTGTAAAGCAAAATCCACCTAAAACAACTTTGTCCTGATTTGATACAGCTATTTCTTCTGCTGTTTCTTTTTCTATAGGTTTGGCTTTTTTTCGTTTGATGAAAAACATTCTTTTATTCTCTATTTATACTATTCACCTGCGAAATTTGTCACTACAGTTGTTGCATTGCCTATATCAATACCAAGCGCCGATTTTGGTCTGCCGCTTACACGTAAAGAGTTGAGAGCATATCCTTTGCTTGCGAGTGTTTCCGGATTATCCAATACCGTTATCTCTGTGAAATGTCCAAATTCTGCAATAAAACAGTCTACTAACTCCTGATAATACATTGCGCCCCCACATAAGTATATCCGATTTGTTTTCACAAGGTTGGAGTCATTGATAATGCTCCGTAGATTGGGCGATATCACTTCCTGATAGTAGGTCTGGATAACACTTTTACGGATCTCTCTTAAATCAACATTCTGACGATTTAAGAAGATATATCCTCGCTGAAAAGCATCGTCCAGCTGATTTACATTTCTCAACTCGAGATAATATTTACTCCTCAGTTCGTTAATCATTAGATTTACAGCATAGCGGATTCCGTGTGTACTTACCATTGCCTGTTCTACGATTCCCGAATCGGTGCTTAAGATGGATTCGAAAGTGCCAAAGCCGCAACTAAATACAAAAAAACTACCCGAAACATTGGGCTCTCCTTTGCGTATTGCAATTGTGCATCCTACAATTTCGGGAATGACTTCAACTTTTTGCACATCCAGCACAACTTTCTTTTTGTTTCCTGCATTGTGGGTTGATGCATCATAGTCGAGTAGGTGCGTTTTTTTGAAGAATTCAACAGCTTTATCTCTATAAATATAATAGGTTGAGTAGGGGAAGCCTGTTGTAATTGTTAACGGTTGTTCTATCTTGTCTTGTGCTAGCAGGATTGACGCTTTGGCAAGAAGCTGATAATCGATATCATCAGGAGAGGAGTTTATCAGTTTATGAGGTAACTGTCCTTCGTTCAAGGCTAGATCACCACAGATATACCATTTGTCATTGTGCTGAATCTTCAGACCATGAAGCAAATCTTTAGAGGTTTGGGACAAAACTGTGTTGTTGATCTCAATTAAACTCGGAAAGGATTGAATTTCATACATAGGTTTTTTCAAAAAAGTGTTTAACAATTAAAAATTAGAATAATAGCATTATATGTTTTATATATTTCTTATAGTGAGGATGGCTTCATTATTATTTCGCCTTCATATATACCCCCCTCGTCCATACTCAGATTTTCTGTATTGAGTCTTCCTGTTATTTGTCCCGAACACTTTATTACTACACATTCGGAAGCTGATATGTCTCCTTCGATATGCCCAAAAACAATGAGTTTCTTTGTATTCACATTCCCTCTTATTGTCCATGTCATTCCTATCACCACGGTTTCAGCTTGCTCAATGTTTCCTATTATAGTACCTTCGATACGAATCGCTCGGGTTTGCTTGATATTACCTCGAAGAGTAAAGCTTTCACAAATTACTGTCGGCATTAAAGAGGCTAGATCATCCGGTTGATCGTTTCTTTGAGTTTGTTTTTTTATCATGATATACTATTCACTTATCTTCGTATATATAAAGAATAGGGATGCTCCCCGGACAAAGAATTGCTAGCACTAAATTAGAGTATAATCATGTAGTGGATCTAAAAAAGGGAGTGGGACAAAAAGGGGACAATTAAAAATATTATTGTACAATCGCTGTATGTGTTTGATTAATATATGTATATGAAAAGAGGTGAAGAGAGGCGGATGAATAAGAATGCTCTATCTAATAATACGTTTTTAATAAAAGAACAGGGTTACCCAATGTTTGGATAACCCCGCTCTTTAGCTTTTTTATTCTATTTTTCGTCTAGTTAATCTATATATTTTGAATAAATGATACTAGGTTCGTATCTCGTTCAATCTCGAGTTTCTTTCGTAAACGCTGCCGTGCTTTTTTGAGTGCTTCCTCAGATTGGAATGTTATTTGGGCTATTTGTTTGTTCGTCATATTCAGTTTGAGAAATACGCATAGCTTACGTTCGTTCTGAGTCAGCATTGGAAAGTGGTCATTAAGATTTTTATAAAATGAAGGATGCACCTTTTGAAATAAAATCTCAAACTCTTCCCAGTTAGAATTATATGTCTGTGACCTATAATCGAAAATCAAAGATTTTATATCGTCTCTTACTTCAGGGGTCGTGTTCTTCTCAATATTCTCTAGCATCTTTATGCTGCGCACGTCACGCTCGGCAGTTTGTACAAGTTTAAGGGTTGCTGAGGTCATTTCCTTTTGATTTTTCTCCAGTTCGGCATTGATCTCTTCCAACTCTAACCGAAGAAGCTGCTTTTTCAGCCTATACGAACGGGTAGTCATTATAACGAGTAACAATAAAAGAACGAATGCTACAATCAAGAAGAGAATGACAGCCCGTTGGCTTTTTATTTTTAACCCTTTATTCTGCGCTTCTATTTCGTAGACTTGTTTTGCCTTATCGTATTTATAAGCACTCTCTAAGTCTGCAAGTTTCTTTATATTATTTTCGTTGAATATACTGTCGTTGTATAATTTATATAGCATATGATTCTGATATGCTGCCTGATAATTATTTGTTGCGGCATAAATCTCCGATAGCTGTCCATAAATCTCTTTTTGAAGATTCAGTAATTTCAACTCATTGGCTATCTTCAGCCCTTTTTGGGAATAGTCTAATGCTTCGGCATAACATTTTTCTTGAATATAGATCAATCCCATTTTTACCCATATCTCAGCTTTTGCTCGCTTTAAATTTATTTTTTCGGCAAGAAGAAATGCTTCATTAAGATGATCAAGCGCTTTAGTAAATTCTTTCTCCCGGGTATATATAGTACCCATGTTGACTAAAATGTTAATAGTCAAGCTTAGCTTACTATTACCTCCAATTTTTAAAGCTTTTTCGTAGTATTCCAGCGCGCGAGAATCGTTCATGTTCATATATATATGACCTATGTTGGCCAAACATGAGGATATCTTAAAATTATCTTTTATTTCTTCGGAAATCTTTAATGCTTTTTGAAGATAATTGAGGGCGTCTTTATATTCTCTCTGGTCGGATTGGATTCCGGCAATATTAACAAAATTGGCTACCATTGCTGATTTATCACGGAGTTGCTCGTTAATCTTCAGAGCCTTCAAATGACATTCGAGTGCTACCGCATAGTTACTTTGAGTGCCATAGATCCATGCTAAATTGTTTAATGCTTTTGACAGAACGGGATAATCCTTTAGTTCTTCGGCCAAAAGGATGGCTCTTTCGAGTATTTCGATAGCTTTTATATATTCTCCTTTTGTACTATGGCTTCGTGCTGCATTTACGAGGCATTTCAGTAAAAGGCTCTTATCATTTATTTCATTCGCTATTTTAAGAGCACGTTCGTATGATTCATCACTTTTGGGTATGTCACCAAGTTCTTTGTATACGTTTCCTATTGCAATCAGACAATTGCATATTACCGTTTGTTCTTTGATGACTTCTGCCATCACAAGGCTTTGTCGAAAATAATTGAGAGAGGATTGTTTGTCGCTTTTAATATAAGCCAATCCGGTTATCCACAGGCTGACGGCCTTCCCCTTAGTGTAATTCAAACGATCTGATAGCCGGGCTGATTCAGAGGCGTATTTCATCGCTTTTTGGGTATCTTTCGAATATATAATGTAACCTATTTCATTCATTATATCTACCTTCTCCCGATTATTTGAAGAGTACTGTCTCAATACATTCTCAAGGCTATCCACCTTTTGCATTTGAGCAGAAAGAGTTTGAAAAAAGGTTAATACAAAGAATAGAAATAGAGAGGGAAAACTCAATCTGTTTCTCATATGGCTAAACAAGGTTAGAATTTAAATTATACATCAACGATACGATAATTGATACTGATAAAACCGACTCCTGATATATTTTTAAGAGTGTAAATACACAACAGGCTCTTCTGATTTTTCCGGTAGATAATTCATAATGTGAATGCAGAGTGAAGCACATTTATAGAACTGTTGTTGTGAATTTGTTGTAAAGTTAAGCTTTTGTATAATTTTAGACAATGTTTCTCATCGAAATAGGTATATGTAAAAACAAAAAAGACTTACGGTTTTATTTTCCTTGTTTCACTTGATTTTGAAAGTGAATTTTAGAGGACTAATTAATCAGGATTTATCACTTCGGCACATATAGTCAAAGGATTAGGCTTTGACGAAGTAATTGCCCCTTTTGTAAACAAATCGAAATGGATCGCAGCACGTTTTATGTTGCTCTTACACGAACTATGCACCGATTAAGGCTGATATGTGAGGAAGATATGTCGGGGTTTTCTCGTATAATTTACATAGTTTGTTTTATTTAACAATTCTACATTGCTCAATAAAACAAACTATGCTCAATGAAAGGGATAGACTAAAATTCAATCTTATAACTAATGTTTGGGATAATAACAGCCTCTCTTTCGGGATCTACCAAATGCGTCTTAAAGTTGTAGCGATGACCTTGATAGTCTTTGTAACTAGTTGCATTTAGCACTTTAATTGCAAACTCATGAGATAAACTCTTCTTGTTGATTTTGTAGCTTACATTAAAGTGCAACAGAAATGCCGGGGGTAATTGCTTCGAGAAGGCTTTGTTTTCATCATAAATAGCATCTTCCTCTTTCTGAGATGCATCCAGATTAATAGGCGAGTATCTGTCTCCTCCTTGATAAGATAATCGAATATTAGCATTGAACATATTTTGTTTACTGCGTCCTACCATCCACTCTTTTCCTGCTAATGCATTGAATACAAGGTTCCTATTGTATCTTGTGTTTCTCCATTTATTATCTCCTGCTTTGTAACGAGAATCAAAGAGAGATCCGGTGAGCATATAGTAATAACCATCTGACATATACCGTTCAAAGGTTATATCAATACCATAATTCACTCCTTTTCCCTTATTCGAAAGCTTATTGGTTATGGACCAATCATTTTGAAGGTTTATAAACGAAAATGTACTATCACTTATAATAGGAACACTGTATAGTTGTTGAAAATAAGGTTCGATTTTTAGATGATAATCATTTCCAATATTAAGATCATAAGACAGGACTATATGATGGGCTTTTGTAAAATCCATGTTTTTGTTAATAAGTTCGCCTTCTTTCGACCTGGTAAAGTAATAATTCAGCATTTCAAGCCTGCTATGTAGCCCATATGAAAGAGCTAAAGATTGATTTGGTTTAAATTTCCATGATAATGCTGCTCTGGGCTCTATCGTATAGTTATTATTGAGTGTGAATAATTGCGTATTAATACCAAGATTAAGCGTCCATTTATCTGAAAATTGGAACGATGAGTTCGTATATGCAGATAGTAACGAGCTGAAGCCGGACTCATCCGTTATGGTGTTCATCGGTTGTTGATGTGTCGCTTCTTTTAAGAGTAGATTATATTTAAGCCCTGTAACCCTTATTCCTGTTTTATTGGTATGTATCCTACTGTATTTCTTATTTAGCGATGAAGCGAATACAAAGTTCCAATTGGTAGATTTGATTAAGTTTTGTGGAATAGGTTTTACATTCGCATCCATTCTTTCAGTATGCATATCAAGTCCACTCACTGTAGTAGCCAAAGTTGTTTTAAGGGTTGCATTGTTCCACACTCTTAGTTTGTGATTCAGACCAAAAGCACCCATATATTGTTTTACATCCTGATCTTCTTTATCCTGCATATATTCCCATTTACTAGAGTTGGTTTCTGCCTTTTGCCCTGAGCGATCAATCAAACCTACTCCCCAGATGGAAAATACACCGGCACTTTTGGTTGGGAAGTTAAGCTTGAAAGATAAGTCCTGATATTTTGTGTTCTCTGCATCTTCGGGTAGCATAGAAGAAAGCAGCCCTAGTGTTGAATACCGGTAATTGAAAATATAAGAAGAATTGCTCCCTTTCTTGAATGGGCCTTCGGAAGCAATATCTATTCCCACTAAACCGAGTTGTACTGTATTTTCCCGTTTCTGGTTGTTTCCTGTCCGTAAATTCATATCCAATACCCCTGATAAAGCATTTGAGTATTCGGCAGGGAATGCACCTGTCATAAAATCAGAATTACCTAGCACAAAACTGCTTAATGCCGATAGCCCTCCACCTCCGAATGTAGTTACTTCTGCAAAGTGGTTCGGATTGGGGATTTCAACATCTTCCATTCTCCATTGTAGAAATTTAGGTGCATTTCCTCTGACAACAATACCATTATTCCCTACACTGCTTGTTACACCTGCAAAAGATGTTGCTAATCTAGCCGGATCATCGAAACCTCCTGCGTACCGGCTTGCTTCTTCTACACTCAACATACGGGCACTGCCTAATGCCATATTATTTAAGGGTTGTGACTTATTTATCTGAGGAGTGACAACAATCTCATCGAGTTGTTTCGAGTTTTCGACCATTGCAATTTCCAGATACAATTCTTTGGACGAAGACAGTAGTTGCTCTTTTATTATAATGGGATTATAGCCGATTAATGTCACTTGAATATCATAGCGTCCTATCGGAACATTTTGTATTTTAAATTGTCCTAAGCTATCTGTACTTACACCTAAAGGGATTTTGCTATTTAGTACAGCTACAGTTGCATATTCAATAGGGTTATTCGATTCTTTGTCATATACCACACCTCGTATATTCTGAGATGATTGTGCATATAATATACCTAACGAAAGGACGTTTAATAAAAGAAATAGTAACGTTTTGTTCATGATTTTACCTACTTTTGTTTTGTACAAAATAAGAAACTGTCCCTTAGGAGATCAATACTGATTTATCATTATATTGCCCGTATGGAAGATTTACAGAAGGAACATGCACGGCTTTTATCATTGCAGAGTTTTAATGAAGCTGATCTTGACTACTCTCTACTCGAATATCATAAGCAAATGCTCTCTCATTTGGCTAAAGTGTCGAATAGCGGGATAACGGTTTTTGATATGTATAAGACGAAGCATGTATATACATCGTTCAATTTTGGAGGAATATTTGGCGATTGTAAAGAAGGTATAGACGAACGTGTGCATCCTGACGATTTACGTTCTTTAATTAGAAACGGTATTGCAGCACTCAAATTTTTACATGCGAATAAAGAAAACTTACAGGATTATAAAATGATTTCGGAGTTTCGTATTTGCAACGCTATCGGTCAGTATGTGAGAGTGGTGGAACAATACACCTTATTGGAAAAAGATAAGTCGGGAAATGCATGGTTATCGTTAAGTGTTTTGGATTTATCTCCAGACCAGAGCGCATTTAAAACGGTGAGAGGCCATATCTTAAATGTAAAAGAAAATACGTTTTTCCCTATTGAAAACCTATTATCTCCAAAAGTATCGGATCTTACCACAAGAGAGATAGCTGTTCTACAGTTAATAAAAGAAGGCTTGCTTAGCAAGGAAATTTCAGAACAGCTATTTATTAGCGTCCACACCGTTAATACACATAGACAAAGAATATTGGAAAAGTTAGATGTAAATAATTCTATGGAAGCTGTTAAGTATGCATCTGCATTGGGATTGATCAGCTAAGAAAATTGTAGTGTAGCCCTTTGGTATTGAACCTGCATTTATCATGAAAAATAAAGTATAAAGAGATAATGAAGAAAGATAAAGTAAAAGAGATTTTCGATACTACAGCTAATTCTTACGATAAAACATGGGAGAAGCTTAGCGCCATTAGTAACTCTCTACATCTATTGATGGGAGCGATCCTTTCAGAGTTGCCTGAAAAAGCGAAAATACTTTGTGTCGGAGCAGGTACGGGAGCTGAAATAATCTATCTGGCTAAAAGGTTTCCAACTTGGGACTTTATTGCTGTTGATCCCTCTTCTGCTATGCTTGATGTTTGTCGTACACGTTTATCTGAGTTAGGAATGGAAGATCGATGTGAATTTTATGCCGATTATTTAGAGAATCTATCATTACCCGATACTTATGATGCAGCAACCTCTATTCTTGTTTCACAATTTATAGATGAAAAAGATTCTCGTATTGACTTTTTTAGAAATATTCAAAGACATCTTAAAAGTAAAGGAATTCTCATAAATGCCGACCTGTCGAATGAAATAGGTTCTTATGAATATGAGCATATATTGGATGTCTGGTCAAAAATGATGTCGGAGGGAGGTGTTCCGCAAAGCATTGAAAAAATTCGCCAAAGTCATAAGGAAGGAGTTGCATTATTGGCTCAGGAAGAAGTCGCAAAAATTATACAATCAGCAGGCTTTGAAAGACCTGTACAGTTTTATCAGATGGCATTTATACATGGTTGGTTTTGCCGGAAAAGGGATTGATATTAGAAATTAGGCTTTTTCCCTTTTAAGAGAATTCCTTTTCTTGCTTATAAATACGTAATATGATAGGATATTCACTATTTTTTAATGTCTTAGACTTGTAACAAACTCCATTAACAGTAGTATTCAAATGTTTTTTAGGTTTAAGTCTCGGTTTAAATCTGACTTTAAAAAACATCGAGAAATAGATAGGAATAGAAACAAAAAAGACTTACGAGAAATCGTAAGTCTTTTTTGTTTGGTGGGCGTTGACGGATTTATTTTCATCTATCTAACCCATATATCTGTCAGTGTATTAACTATGTCGTATTTTTCTCCTTTCACTCGGTTTTCACTTTGTTTTGAAAGTGATTTTTAGAGGGCTTTTCCTCTTTAAGTGATAGGGTAAAGATAGAAAATTTAATTTTAAAACTTGTAACCAATCCCTGCATTAATTCTAAAACCTGACCAATCAGCCCTAAGTATGTTATTCGTAGTTTTTAATTTAGAACCAAATTCAAAATCATATCCTATACTAATAGAAGTAAATAAATTTTTTGTAATAAATAATTGTCCTCCGATTAGAGGTTGTATGCTAAAACCAGTTTCGTTTGTGCTTACATTATCCTCTGGATTTGTTTCATACACATTATAATCAGGAAGACTAAGTAAAGCCTTATATTTTAGCTGTGTAAAGGTTATAGCAGGTGAGACTTCTCCGAAAATAGAGAATGGCAGCTTTCCTAATTGGGTTCTAAGAAAATGAAATCTATACATAGCTCCAATACGATAACCATTTAATGTAAGTTTCTCATAATATTTCCCTGAATAATCAGCATAGGCAATTTTACCTCCTGTAGTCATATATGTTCCTTTCAACCCAACTTCATGACGATTAAATGAATAGGTTGCATCCAAATTATGGATAATATAAGCAGGGAAATTATCAGTAATGCTTACCCCCGCAGGTAATGACGACTGAATCGCTTCTAGTGAAGCATCGAGTAGCCGACTCATATCATTCATTTTATAATCACCATATCCTACCGAATAAGAGATACTAATTTGAGCATGTAGGCCAATAAATCCGCTAAATACACAAAGGATTGTTATAATATATTTTTTCATTGATTCCACTCTTTTAAGTTTCTAAGATTGAGATAACACCCGCTAAAGAAAATATTGTTGTTATACAAACGAGGTCCGGACACAGCCAAATTAGCCAATTTCAAAACCATTCGTTTTTTAGTATAAGTTTTGTCTAAAATATATACTACATTATCTTGACTATAAGTTTCCCCTTTATAAAGAAGGTCTCCTGTAAATGGATCTATATTCATAAACTCGCCTTTAATTTCTTTCTTCTCTTTGGTTAAAATATCAACAATAACAAACTTATTTCCATTATATGGAGAATACTGTATTATTGCTTCGGTAGACTTCAAAGGGTTGAATGAAATAGACTGTATATTTGTTTCCCCATCTGTTTTTTCGAGTAATGTTACATCGTTATTGTTGATTTCAAGCAGTTCAGTCCAATACTTGTTGTCGCTTGCCCAAACATATTCTTTACATTGGACATATGCATATTTTCCATCTGGAGAAATACTTGCTGTAGTTACTACTTCTCCATTAGTGTTCAAAGATACCCAATTCTTAGAGCAGATGACATTATTATTGACAACATCATATATTTTAAATCCGCTTCGATCTTCGATTAATACCCTATTATTGTCTATTAGGTGAAAAGGGTAGCTCCCTGCTTCCATCCTTGTAATTTTATTAGTCAAGGACGGATTGGAGTAAATATGTATAAACCCATCTGCATCATTGATGGCAATTTTTTCATCAGCAGATACTTGTACGACACAACCTGTATGCAGTCTTAAGTTATGCTTAGCAGCCCCCGTTTTTTGCATTGAGGATATATCAAAACTACTTAATGAATCGAAATCTAATAAATGTATTTCCTTATTCTGAATATCTCCACTAAAGTTGATTCCTCCAAACCTTTTATCACTGTACGAAGCATATACATGAGAATAATATTCATATCTATTTACATCAGCTGTTTTAGGTAGAATATAAAGAGAAAAGGATTCCGTCCAACTAGGAAAATCATTGGCCGGAATAATAATTTCATTGATATCATTGTCTATAATAATTTTTTCACTATAAAATCCATGAGTTAGAACATATTTGCATGGGAACGGATTCGGATTTTCCCATTTGATGTACAATTCATTAGCTGAAATGCGATATGTTTTAAAATTGTCTTCTGTCAAATTCGAATACCTTACAGCAATATTATCTTGGACTGTAAGATTGAAGCTATTCTTTACCTTTGCAACTATGGTATAATGTTTGTATCCATAAGCATAATCAAGATCTACAAAATATGTTTCATCTGGATTATTGATGCTTGCTAATAATTCTCCGAAAGCGTGTTCTCCCTTATATATATCATATCCGGTTATCTCATAATCCTCTGGCTTATCCCATTCTAGTTTAAGATTGCCATTACTGTCTGTAGTCTCTTTGATATTTAAATTATCAGAATAAGGAATGAATTTGATTTTAAATGAAAATTCGCCTGTGTACATTTCTAATCCGGCATATTCAGCCAGACTTTCACTTCCGGTCTTTAAACCAATTACTAACTTTAATTCATGAATCTCCTTATCTATTATATTGGTATTAAGAATAGCGATGCCAGTCTGCTGGTTAGTTTCGATAGGATTACCGTCTAAAAAAAACTGACGAATTAAAACTTCTTTATTATCTGTATATAATGTATATCCGAAAGAGGAGTTATTATATACATATATAATATCTTCGGCATTAACACCAGCCAGATCTATTCCCAGTTGTACTTCATCTTTAGGCTTTTCAATATGAATGTAATTATCGTCATTACTATCAAATTCGCAAGAGTGGAGCCCTAAAGTCAATATTATCAGCAGTAAGAAATGAAAGATAG
>POVV01000895.1_pt1 | contig 14256 bp, 13 predicted proteins | sample 1560271 | NCBI WGS metagenome assembly POVV01 (sample SAMN08337232, study PRJNA429181) | Bioreactor metagenome, whole genome shotgun sequencing project. | biome: cows' rumen and soil; feature: anaerobic; isolation source: anaerobic chemostat enrichment culture, galacturonate as sole carbon... | reverse complement strand
TCGATAGCGCCTCCCGGCGGCTGCTCCTCCGCATGCTGGAAGATAAATACAACCGTTCCTTTCAGAAAGTCCCGGTTCTGGCTGAAAACAGACAAAACCCCCAGCAGCATCGCCGTGTGAGCATCATGCCCGCAGGCATGCATGATGCCGTCATGCCGGGAAGCATAGTCCAAATTCGTCATTTCAGGCATTTTTAACGCGTCAATATCGGCCCGCAGCGCGATCGCCGGTCCGGGCGCGGCGCCTTCAAGCCGGACAACCACGCCGGTAGGCGCCGGCCGCAAGATATGAAACCGCCCCAGCTTTTTAATTTCCTGCAGTAAAAAATCCGTGGTTTTGACTTCGTTAAAGGAGGTTTCCGGATACCGGTGCAAGTGACGCCGCCAGGCAATGACCTGTGGCACAACCGCTTTAATAGCTTGCTCAAACATGGGTCCCATGCTGTCCCTCCTTACGCTTTTTTTGAATCAAATGCTGAAAACGCACAGCCGCATTCAGCATGACAGAAATTCCTACCGGGAAGGATTCCTCATCGATACGGAACTTGGAGTTGTGGGTCGGGTAGACACAATCCAACGCTTCATTGCCTACACCCAAAAAGTAAAAGCACCCCGGAACTTTTTGCAGATAATAGGCGAAATCCTCTCCCCCCATCATCGGCGCTATCGTTTCGGCAGTGCCAGGCCCATACGTTTCATCGGCCGCCTCCATCAAAGCGGCGGTAAATTCAGGCGTATTGCACAGGCTATCATAGCCATAGTCATATGAATACTCAATAGCCATCGCAAAGGCTGCGGCATATTTTTCCGTTATCTGCCCGATTGCTTGTCGTACCAATTCCCGTTGTTCCTGTGAATAAGTGCGCACAGTGCCTCTGATGACAGCCGTATCCGGAATGATGTTATAGGCGGTACCGCTGGTAAACTGGGTTACGCTTAAAACAGCGCTGTCCTTGGCCGGCAGCCGTCTGGCGACGATGTCCTGCAAAGCGGTGACAAGCTGGGCAGCGACAGGGATGGGATCAAGGCAAAGCTGCGGCGAGGCAGCATGCCCGCCACAGCCAATAACCGTTATTTCGAATGCATCGCTGTTTGCCATAAAATAGCCTGGGCGTGTTCCGATTCGCCCGGCCTTCAGCTTCGGCCCGACGTGCTGTCCGATAATCGCGTCCACTCCCAGCAAAGCCCCCTTTGCAATCAACGTTCGGGCCCCGCCGGGAAAACTCTCTTCCGCCGCCTGAAACAGAAATAGGAAAGCCCCCTCCAGGTTTTCACGGGCTTCATGCAATACATGAAGCGCACCCAGCAGCATTGCCGTATGCGCATCATGGCCGCAAGCATGCATCACACCGTCATGCCGGGATGAAAACGGTACTCCGCTGTTTTCCGGCATGCGCAAAGCGTCAATGTCGGCGCGCAAAGCGATGACAGGCCCCGGCTTGCTTCCGGTTAAGCGGGCGACAATCCCTGTAGGAGAAAACCGTTCATAGCTAACGTCGCTAAGCTCTTTAATCTGTTCGATGATATATGCCGTCGTTTTAAATTCCTCAAACGATGGCTCCGGATACTGGTGTAGGTGGTGATACCATTGCTTTACCTTAGGGATTATCGCGTCAATACGGTCCTGAAATAACGTCATTTCTTTCGCTCCTCTGCATTTGCCTTCACAAAGCGCTTGCTCAATTCACCGGTTTCAAGTTAGCTGAAGCGGTTTTCCGATACGCAGGTACTTCGGCTTCTGAACAATAAATCCAATGCCCTGGCGAAACTTCAACCATTCCAGCCGGCGTATCTGCGGGATATTTATGAAGCGAGTTATCATAGTCCACGCGTTTTCGCTGCTTTTCTTTGCGCAGGTCTGTCAGGGGCGATGCGGAAAGCAGTGAAATCGTATAGGGATGCAAAGGACATCGGTAAAGCTCTGCCGCGGGGGCCAGCTCAAGAATTTTCCCATCCTTCATCACCGCGATACGGTCACTGATATATTTGACCATCGCTAAATCATGCGCGATAAACAAATAGGTCATAGCTCTTTCCTGCCGGAGCTTGATGAGCAAATTAACAATCTGGGCCTGAATCGACACGTCTAAGGCTGATAAGCATTCATCAGCGATAATGAAATCCGGTCTCACGCATAACGCTCTGGCAATGCCAATGCGCTGGCACTGTCCTCCGGAAAATTCCGTCGGATAACGGTTGGCATAGGAGCGATGAATCCCGACAATATCCAAAAGCTCATTAACCCGCGTGTTTACCTCGGCGTCTGTTTTGCAAAGCTCGTGCAAACGCAGCGCGTCGCCTAAGATCGTCTTGATGGGAATACGCGGATTCAGCGAGGCAAACGGGTCCTGGAAAATCATTTGCATCGACTTACGGAATTCCAGGATTTCGCTGCTGGCATGTAATTGGCTGATATCCTGCCCCTTATAGGTGATTGAGCCGTCAGTTATGGCTTCCAGTTTAATCAGGGCACGGCCGGTCGTCGATTTGCCGCTGCCTGACTCTCCGACCAGCCCCAGGGTCTCGCCCTTGTAAATAGAAAAGGAGATGTCGTCTATTGCGCGCACTTCGCCCTTCTTGCCCGGATGATATATCTTCTTCAGATTACAGACCTGCAGTATGACTTCTCTAGGCTCCTGCGCAGGCATGGCCTGTGTCATAGACACTCACCTCCTCGTCCTGTTCATGTTGTGTATTGATATTGCTAAATAGGTCATAACGCCGCAGAATTTCCGCCGGCGGGGTAACCTTAGGCGCCGCCGGGTGTAAAAGCCAGGTAGCCGCGTAATGGGATTCGCTCACTTGAAAGAAAGGCGGCTTTTCTTCAAAGTCAATGGCCAAAGCATACTCATTTCTCGGCGCAAACGCGTCGCCCGGAGGCATGTTCAGCAGGTTTGGCGGAGCGCCGGGAATGCTGTACAGGATAGAATCCGTTGTGTCAACAGACGGCATGGAGCAAATCAATCCCCAGGTATATGGATGCTGAGGATGATAAAAAACTTCCTCAGCCGTGCCAAGCTCCACGATCCGTCCCGCATACATAACGGCTACCCTGTCGGCTACATGTGCTACAACGCCCAAATCATGCGTAATAAAGATAACCGACATCTGCAGCTTTTGTTTCAGCTCGTCAATCAGGTCAAGAATCTGCGCCTGAATCGTCACATCCAGCGCCGTAGTCGGTTCGTCAGCAATCAGGATATCAGGCTTGCAGGCCAGCGACAGCGCAATCATAACCCGTTGCCGCATACCGCCTGAAAACTGATGTGGATAGTTCTTGCCGCTTTCCGCCGGATTGCGGATGCCAACCAAATTGATCAGGTTAATGGCTTCCGCCATAGCCTCCTGCTTTGACAGCCCCTGATGCTTCATGATCGATTCCGCAATCTGCCTGCCGACAGTCATTGTCGGATTCAGGGAGGTCATCGGGTCCTGAAAGATCATCGCAATCCTCTTGCCGCGGATCTTTTCCATCTCCTGCTCCGGCAATTCCAGCAAATTCCGGCCCTGATACATAATCTCGCCACGCTCATACCGCGTATTGCCTTTTGGCAATACGCGATTGATCGCTTTTACAGAAACCGATTTACCGGAGCCTGATTCACCGACAATAGCGAGTGTCTCCCCTTTTTTCAAATCAAAGGTTACCCCCTGGACGGCGGAAACTTTGCCGTCCAGAGTCTGAAACGATATTGTCAAATCGTTTACGCTCAGAATCGTTTCTGTCATCATCTATACCTCCTGAATGCTGCCACGGACTCCCCTGAGCTTGCCATTACAGTGCGTTTTTTTCACCAGTCTACTCAAATGTCCACTCATGCAGATTAACTAAAGAACCATCCCAGAATTCCTTTATCCCTCCCTTAAGCTGCTTGCTTTGCGCGATAATGTACTCCTGCGCATACAGAGAGGTAATAAAATGCTGCTCGTTCAAATACTTCTGGATCTCGCTATAGGCGGCCTTGCGCTCTTCCGTGGAGATCATCGACGCCGCGTCAAGCAGCATTTTCGTGAGCTTGGGATCATCGGTATGAGCATAATTGTTGCTGCCGCCGGGCACGAAGTAAGAGCTGTAATCCGGATCAAACGGCAGCCCATAGCCGATCAGGATCATTTGATAGTCCCCTTTTCTGGCTTTTGCAAGCAAGGTCGGGAAGTCAACCTTTTCCTGTTTAACATTGAGACCGATCGCTTTCAAGTCCTGTTGAATCAGGTCGGCGGACTGCTCACGCAGCACGTTGCCGATCGGAACGTGCAAAACAAGCTCCTTCGCTGTGTCAAAGCCTGATTCCGCCAGCAACTGTTTTGCTTTTGCCGGGTCATACGGCAGCGGCGCTATGCTTTTATCATGCACAAAGCTGGCGGGGACATAAATGGTCGCAGCAAGCTGCGCTACCCCCTTATAAAGCTGGCTGACAATTTGCTGGCGATTAATAGCGGTAGTAATTGCCTGGCGGAATTTGGTGTTAAATTCCGGATTGCTATTGTTAACATCCAAATATTGTCCCAGCAAAGCAGGCGCCGTTTTCACCAGCAGCTTGCTGTCGCTTTTCAACATATCCAGGTCTTTAATCGGAACAATACCGATACCGCCACCCGCAACCATGTGGATGCTGCCTGATTTCAACTCAGTAACCAGGTTGGTGCCGTTCATAATCCGGATAAATATTTTCTTGATTTTCGGTTCGCCTTGATAGTAATTGGCATTAGCCTCATACTCAACATGGTCGTTGGTTTTATAGGTCACAAATTTATACGGACCGCTGGTAACGGCAGGCTTGGTTGCCGCCTCAGAGCTGGCGAAGTTGGCCGGTTCGAGCTTTTCAAACACATGCTTGGGAGCGATAAACACTTCAAATCCTAAAAAGCTCTTCAGATAATTCGCATTGACCGGGGTTTTCGTCTTCAGGGTCAGGGTATGTGTGTCAACAACAGTCACACCGGAAATCGCGCTTGCGCCTGCCGGCAGCATTCCCTGATCGTTGACCCCTTCCAGCATTTTAATAAAGCCCCGTTTCGAGGTTTCCACTTTAGGGTTTGCGATCATATTCAGCGTAAATGCGACATCGTGGGCCGTAACCGGCTGCCCGTCGGTCCATGTTGCTTTCGGGTTTATTTTAATCGTAAAATTCTGGTTGTCCTGGCTGTCAAAGCTTTCCGCCAAGGCCGGAGTAAAGACATTCGGCTCTGGCATACCGACAAGTGTGTCATACATAAAGCGAATAGCAAATTTACCGGCAATGCCAGGATTCAGGAACGGATTAAAAAACTCCGGCGCATTAGACATACCGATATACAAAATATCTGACTTAGCCGTTGTTTTCTCGCCTTTGCTGCCGCCGCAGCCACTCAGCATCGCGACTCCCAGCAGCAACACCAATCCAAGCACAAATAATCGTTTATTTATCCCATTCAGCCAATTCATTTGCATTCCACCCTTTCTGTTTAAATTGATAAACCGCTGTTATTTAGCGTCGCCGCCAACCGCTTCATTCAGGCCATCGCCCAGGAAGTTAACTGTCAGCACAGCGACCAGAATCGCTATCCCCGGCGGAATCCAGCGCCACGGTTCCTGCGACAAGACGGTAAGCGACTGCGCGCTGGTCAGCATGTTGCCCCAGCTGGAGGTCGGCGGCTGTACCCCCAGACCGAGAAAGCTCAATGAAGCTTCCATCAATATCGCCGAGGCGATGCCGAAGGTGGCGTTTACCAATATCGGTGATAAAACATTCGGCAAAATATGCTTAAACACAATCGTATACGGAGAATAGCCTGTAACGATTGCCGCCGCTATATAATCCATCCCCTTTACCCGCAGTACCTCGCCGCGGACCAGACGGCATATCGGCGGCCACCCCATCAGTCCCATAACCAGCATGACTGTCAGTACATTCGGACCGATCAGGCTGACGATAACCATGATAATCATAAAATGCGGATAAGCCATGAATACTTCCGTAATCCGCATGATGACACTGTCGGTATGCCCGCCGAAATAGCCTGACAGCAAGCCCAGTGCAATCCCGATGGCGGCAAAGATAGCCACTGAGCCAATACCGACAACAATAGATACTCTGGAGCCATAAATAAGCCGGCTTAATACATCCCTGCCAACATCGTCCGTTCCCAGAAGATGCGTTGCCGACGGCGCCAAAGCAAAATCACCGACAGTCTTATTCGGATCAAACGGCGCCAGCACAGGCGCCAGGATAGCCAGCAGGATCATGCCAAAAAACAGATACATGCTGCCTAAAGCCACCTTATTGCGGCAAAACCGCCGCCAGGTTATGTTAGCCCAGGACTCTACCGTTTCCGCGTCCCCGTCCGTCCGGCTGCTTCTCGCTCCGTCAAGCTGCGGAAGCAGCGTCAAATCGCCGGTCTCGCCGTTACTGCCTGCCAGCACAAATTTATTTGCATTCATCCCGGCACACCTCACTTTTCATACCGTATACGGGGATCAATCGCTGCGTACAATACGTCTACCAGCAGGTTTGCCAACAGGACAACGATTGCCGACAGAATGACAATTGTCATCAAAATCGGATAATCGCGTGAATTGATAGCAGCCACTGTCAAAGAACCAATTCCAGGCCACTGGAAAATTTGTTCCGTGATCACAGCGCCGCCGATGATCTTTGGCAAATCCGTACCGATTACCGTGACAATCGGAATCAACGAATTACGAAATACATGATGCAGCAGGATTTGCCACCCGGATAAGCCTTTGGAAATGGCGGTGCGAATGTAATTCTGCTCTAAAACGTCTAAAACACTGGCCCGGACATAGCGAATCATATTGGCGGAAAACTGCGAGGCCATAACGATGACCGGCAATACCAGATGCATTCCCCGGCTTACAATATCATTTTCCCGGCCCAGAACTCCCATGCCGCCTGTCGGAAAAATGTCAAGCTGTACCGCCAAAACATAGATCAACGCCAATCCAAGAAAAAATGGCGGAAATGAAACATTGAAAAAAGTCCAGCCAACGAGAAACCGGTCAAGCAATAAATTCTTGTTCAGCGCCGCAACAATCCCCAGTGGAATAGCGGCCAGATAAGCAACCAGCAAGCTCACGCTCATCAAAGTCAGCGTCGGACTCAGGCGCTGCAAAATAATTTCCCCTACTGGCTGACGGTTGGTAAAAGAGAAGCCTAAGTTTCCGTCTGTGAGATTTTTTATCCACTCAACGTACTGGATAACCCATGGCTTATCTAAACCTAACGCGATTCTGGTCAATTCGATCTGCTCTTGGGTCATCTCCGGTGAAATATACATATCTGCGGGATCACCCGGCGTAAGATGCACGAGAATAAACGCTCCCACTGAAATGAGAAAAAGAACAGGAATCGAAACAAGCAAACGATTACAGATATAAGCTCCCACCTGGCGCCCCCCCTCTGATACTGGTTAGATTTTCTGTTCTTACGAGAAATATCACCTCCCGTCAGAAGACTTCCTCCAGCTACTCATTCTTGTTATCCGGAATCCCCCGAAAAAAAAGAAGCAATGGTGCGATCGCACCATTGCTTCTTTTGTATTATCTCACTGCTTATTTCTTTTGTCAATATAAAATATGTAACATTATTTATCGAACAGTCCTTCTTAAACGAACAATTATATTTATTTTATCACAGTTATATCATGCCCGCTTAACCCGCGAAACACTGCCCGGACTGCTGTCAACCCTGTATGCCAGTCCTGCTGGCGTCATGAAAAATTCGTCTCACTTTCGCCATAACCTCGTCAACCAGCTTTCCGTCCTCTACCGCAGCAGCATCCACAGTCGCCGCTGCAACCGCAACAGACGGCAGCAGACCGTTACAGTTCCGCGCGGCGCAGCTTGCCATGCAGCCGCTGATATAGATCACAGCATCCGCATCCGGAAGATTATAACCGGTCTCATGGCCGTCCTGCTCCAGCAGCAGCCTGAGCCGATCGGCCACCTGCCCCCGGTCGATCCGGGGATTGCAGCCCCCGCAGAAGGTCAGACTGACCCGGCTCATGGCACAGCCTTTTCTTTACGCAGTATGGCTAGCGCCTGACTGATCAAATCGTCATGCACCTGCCGGGTCAGGATGACGCCTTTGATGCCGGGACATTCCGCTTTGATTGCCGTTTCCACGATTTCTGATACGGTTTGTTCGGCGCCGGGGCATGTGGAGCATGCCCCGGTAAGCCGTACTTTGACAAATCTGTCGGCGGTTATCTCAACCAGCTCGATATCCCCGTGGTGCGTCTGGAGCGCAGGACGGACCTGCTGCTCCAGCACTTGCTGTATTCTGTCCATCTGAGCTGTCCCCGTCCTATGCTTTCGCCGGAATACCGGCAATCGCTTTGGCCAGTGCTTTCTTATGCTCCAGATTGCCCTGCCGCGCGATCATGATCCGCTGTGCCTGCGGCGAACCGGCGCCATGCATGGACTCCGTCCGGTAACCGACAGCAGCGGTGCCCAGCGTAAGATTTTCAATCAGGCGCAGGATCCGCAGCCGGTGCTCAGTCGGCACAGCCGTGATGCCGCGGAAGTACTTTTCCACCACCTTGCCGATTTCCGGATGCCGCAGATCCTTTTCCGACGGCATCGTGACCATCAGGCCGCCGGCAATGTCCTCGGCCAGCCGGGCAATTTCGTAAGGAAAGCGGGTGACGTTCTGTTTGCAAACATTGGCTAACAGCAGATCGATCAAGTACGTTCCGGAAGCGGTTTTATAGCCTTCAGCCGAACAGGCGATGCCACAGGAATAGAGAGTCTCGTTCAGATGCGTCATCTCAATCAGCTTATCTTTCACATGTGACGCCTTGGCCGCTCCGTTATAGTCGGCAGCCAGAGCGGCAGCGCCGATCAGCACATCACCGACCCCGACCTTGCAGCCTCCATAGCTCTGGCGGTGATAGCCGGCAAACCGTTCAACCAGCATCCCGCTGAATTCGGTTTCGCCGCACATGAAAACATTGTCCCAGGGAATAAACACACGATCAAATACCATGAGCGCTTCATGGCCGCCAAACTGCTTGTTGCCGACATCAATATCGCCGCCTTCCAGCTTGCGGGTATCACAGGACTGGCGGCCATAAATATACAGTATGCCTTCGGCATCGGCCGGCGCGGCGAAGGAAACCGCATAATCGGCATCCTCTTTGCCCATCGCAATAGTCGGCATAACCAAAATCATATGCGAATTCAGCGCTCCGGTCTGGTGGGCCTTCGCGCCGCTGACGACAATACCGTCAGCCCGCTTTTCCACAACGCGGACAAACAGATCCGGGTCGTCCTGCTGGCTGGGCGGCAGGCTGCGGTCTCCCTTCGGGTCTGTCATCGCGCCGTCTACTGTCCAATCCTCTTCCTGCATAGTCAGCAGAAATTGGGTAAAGCGTTCATGATAATTCGTGCCCAGCTTTTTATCCATTTCAAAGGTAGTGCTGTCAACAGCATTGATCGCGTCCATTCCCACACAGCGTTGGAAACAAGCCGCCGTCTTCTGCCCCAGCAGTCTTTGCATTTTCACTTTCTTTACCAGGTCTTCCGCACTTTGATGCAGGTGGCAGAAGCGGTTGATCTGCTTGCCGGTCAGATGTGATGTTGCTGTCATCAGGTCCTGGTATTCAGGCTCTTCAGCCAGGGCGTAGGTCATTTTCACCGAGTTCATTGACGGCCTGATAATCGGATGGTCTACCGGATTGGGTACCTGTTGGCCTTGCACGTAAACCTTGAAATTCAACTTACGCAGACTGTCTTCATACTGTTGGGCAGTTTTCATCGTCATCGCCTCCATCTATATATTTTAATGGCACTAATCGGCATCCGGCAGCAGGGAGTCTCGCAGCAGCTGCCGCAAATCCTCCGGTTCCGGCTGGCGGGCGGTAAACGCGGTATTGGCCGCCTTAGCGGCAAACGCGGCATATGCCTCAATATCCTGCCCGGTAATCACTTCATCGCTTGGCAGCAAATCACGCAATATCCGGCTCATTTGGCTGATTGATTCCAGGTTCAGCGCAGCCAGAACCTCCCTGACCTTGCCTGGAAGGACCGGCTCATTAAACCGCAGGTATTCGGCCAGCAAGAGTCCGTTGGCCCGTCCATGGGGGATCTGCTGAAAATAGGTTAAGGGATAACCCAGTGCGTGCACCACCGTTGTTCCTGTCTGGGATAAAACGATACCGGCCAGCAGCGACATGGTCAGCAGAGCCTCCCGGCGAGACAGGTCCAGCTCTCCGGCAAGCAAATCCCGGTGAACCGTGCCAAAGATCCGCATGGCCTCCAGCGCCAGGCAATCGGTAACCGGAGTGGACCGGCGCGACAAATAGCCTTCCATCGCGTGGGACAGGGCATCCACCGCCGAGTTGACGGTCACCGTCCGGGACAGGCTCTGGGTATACCGCGCGTCCAAAAAGGCCGCATACGGATAAATCGCGGGGTGCGCGAAATTGCGCTTAGTGTTCTGCTCTACATCGGTCAGGATAGAATAAGAAGTCACCTCACTGCCGGTTCCCGCCGTCAGAGGCACAGCCAGAATAGGCAGCGGCGCAACAGCGAAGCAGCCTTCAAACAGTTTAGCGGCAGGCATGTCATTAACAGCCAGCACGGCAATCGCCTTGCCCGCGTCAAGCGGCGACCCGCCGCCGATAGCAATAATCACATCCGGCTGAAACCGGCGGGCGGCCGCTCCGGCAGTCTCGACAGCACTGACGGTCGGGTTCTCTTCGATCTGATCAAATACTTCCCACTCCATCTGCGCCTGCCGCAGCACTGCTTCCACATCGGCTAAAGCGCCGCTTACTCTGGCGGAATGGCGGCCGGTGACAAGCAATGCCTTTCTCCCCCAGCGGGAAAATTCCGCTTTATTGGTTTGAATACAGCCGCTGCCGAAATATATTTTAGTCGGCATGGAAAACTGAAATGGCATCATACATATCCCTCCGGTTCTGATCACTTAATCAACAGATAATTCAACACGAAATATCGTTACGGTTTTAACTATATGCTAATAATTATTCTATATCAGGCGCCGTATCGCCTTTTTTAAATCTACCTGGCGGCACAAGTCTGGATAAACAGGATACCGCTGTTTTGAGGTCGAATAAACTTACCAAGAGGTGAGATGATGACACAACACCATGCCGATTTAGAACAAGCCCTGTTGAATTGCAACGCCTGCCCGCTGCGAAAAACCGCCATTGGCCCGACCTCCTACAATGGATCGCCCCAGTCACCCCTGATGCTGATCGGCGAAGGGCCAGGCGGCGTCGAGGATCAATACGGCGTGCCGCTGGTCGGCCCTTCCGGGCAACTGCTGGATAAAGCCTTGGCCAGTGTCAAGGTGACGCGTGACTGTATTTATACTTCCAATATCATCAAATGCCGCCCGCAGGGCAACCGCACACCGACACTTGACGAAGCCTGTTTTTGCGCCAACTTATGGCTGGATAAGGAGATCGGGCTGGTCGCGCCTAAGTTCATTATCGCGCTCGGCAGTGTCGCCTTAAAATATTTAAAAGGCAAAGACAGCCGCATCACCCGTGACCGCGGTGTCTGGTTCAGTACCAAATACGGCATCGAAGCCATCGCGACATACCATCCCGCCTATTTGCTGCGCCTGACCGGCAGCGAGCTGGTGAAAGCCAAATGGGACGTCTACTATGATCTGAAGGCAGCGGTTGAAAAGGTGACGGCACTGTTGCCTGATTACCGCTTGCAATCGCCAGAGCCGCCCGATTTACTGGCTCTGTACGCCAGCCGGCGGGAGGAACGGGCAAAACCCCACCCGGTGCGTTAACCCACCGCAAACAACGCTCAACAAAGGCCACGATTGATGAATCGTGGCCTTTGTTATTGAAAAAGCAATATTCAGGAGAAGATCGCCGCGCTTCGCTCGCGATGACACGAGAGAGGTACTGTCATTGCGGGTTTTCTGATAATCCTCAGACCGCGAAGAAAGCCCCAGATGCCAGACAGCCCGAGGAAGCGCGTGCAGACAGTACGTTTACAGGGTACGGCAAGCGCGCTCCCGCAGGGCTAAGCAACGGCCGAACGCCATGCCTCCTGGCGCGTTCGGCACTAGCGCATCCTTGCGCGTCGTAGATGGGGCTTTATTCGCCGTCTGGGGGTTTTATTTTGGATCCTCTCTCATACAATGGCTATATAGCCTTATTTCGGGAGGTGTTCCTATTAATCGCCATGATACAATAGCCGCGGCGAAAATTGCCGCAGCCTATGTCGGCACGGTGATTGGCGCAGGGTTTGCCTCCGGGCAGGAATTGCTGCAGTTTTTTGCCGGTTATGGCATTTGGGGCCTGCTCGGAATCGCGACAGCCGGCTGGGGGTTTGCCTATTTGGGCAGTCATGTACTGGATATTGGATTCCGCTTGGGTGCAACAGGCTATTCGCAGATACTCTATCAGGTCTGCGGCAGGAAAATCGGAGCGGCGCTGGATGCGTGCACAGCCGTATTTCTGTTTGGCGGTGTATGTATTATGCTGGCAGGCACAGGAGCTATCGCCCAGCAGTTCTTTGGACTGTCATACATGGCCGGGGTAATCGCCATGGCATTGCTGCTGTTGTTTACCACTGCCCGCGGTGTCAGCGGCATCGCTAATGTGAACTTATTCCTCATTCCATTATTGATTCTAATGATTGTGTCAATGGGCTTTTACTCTCTCTGGTACCATGGAACATCTGAATTTATCCAGGAGCTTCGCGAAATTCCAGAGCCGCCATTTAGCTGGCATTGGCTGGGCAGCAGCATACAATACCTGTCGTATAACCTCGTATATGGGGCCACCATCCTCGCGCCGTTAGGCAAAATGACGCCTAAAACAGGCGTACGCCGCGCAGGCGGTTGGTCTGGCGGCATACTGCTGGGCTTGCTTTCGCTATGGATCACAATCCTGTTATTAACACATCACGAACAAATCGCTGCCAGTGAAGTGCCGATGCTGGAAATTTCGCAGATCCAGCATCCCTGGAATTATTGGCTCTATGCCGCCACTCTGCTGGGGGCGATGTACACGACCGCGATTGCCAGCCTATACGGCACAGCGGAAAAGCTGGCACGCCGCTTTGGTCTGTCCCTGAAAATAGCAATCCTGTTTATTCTGCCGGCGGCATTGCTATTCAGCCAGTTCGGGTTCTCCCGGTTAATCGGCATCCTGTATCCGGTCTTTGGTCTGCTGTCCTGTTGGTTCACTTTCCGGCTGCTTTGGCTTGGGAGTCGAGATAACCGATGGCGCTGAGCACAGCGACCAGTCCCTCCCCGGTGGCACGTGAAATCTGCCAGGGCTTGCCGGTGCAGTCACCGGCGGCAAATACGCCCGGAATGCTTGTCGCCATATCCCGGTTGACCTTAATAACTTCACCCTCAAGCTCAATGCCTGGCAGCAGGTTTTCCACCGGGTCTGACTGACGCAAAATGAAAACACCGTTGACATTGATCGTTCCCTTATCGGTCGTCAACGCGATGGTATCGGCCTCGTGGCGCAAAACCCGCGGCCGTACCGGCTGAACCGCCAGGTTCGAACGTGTCGCCTGATATTCCGCTTTGTATTGCGGCAGATAATGGACCTGGCGGCAGATTTCAGACAAATAGTCTGCTTCGTGTTCGCCTTCGCGCGTATAGGAGATGACGGCGACATCCTGATCGCGATACAGCATGCCGTCGCAAGTGGCGCAATAACTGACGCCCCGCCCCAGCAGCTCCTTCTCGCCTTCAAGCAGTCCGGTCGCCACAACGCCGGTAGCGAGAATAACCGTCTTAGCCTCGTAGGTAGACTGGGGAGTCAGCAGGGTAAACATCCCCTCACCCGGGAAAATATTGACCACCTTTTCTTTGACCAGTTCCGGCTGAAGACTCAATGCATGCTCAGCAAACCGCTGCATCAGCTCTTGCCCGGATATGGCAGGCAGGCCCAGGTAATTATTAATCAGGTGGCCTTTCTGCAGTTTTTCGCTAAATCCCAGGTGTTCAAACAGCAGAATTTTTTTGTTGCGGATACGTCCGGTCAAAGCGGCGGAGAGTCCGGCCGGACCGGCGCCAACGATGGCAATGTCATAGATGGTTTCAGGCATAAGTCATGCCTCCTTTATAGAAATTCCAAAAGTTGAAGGAAGAATTAGCTACAGAAATACGTTAACCACAGAGCATTCCTGTAATGCAGGAAAATAGGAATTGAAGAAATAAAAAACTCCTGGTATAACTGTAAGTGCCAACCAACAGCTAATAAAACACCAGGAGGTAACCAACCATGAAATTTGCAGACAAAC
>POVV01000894.1_pt1 | contig 14260 bp, 12 predicted proteins | sample 1560271 | NCBI WGS metagenome assembly POVV01 (sample SAMN08337232, study PRJNA429181) | Bioreactor metagenome, whole genome shotgun sequencing project. | biome: cows' rumen and soil; feature: anaerobic; isolation source: anaerobic chemostat enrichment culture, galacturonate as sole carbon... | reverse complement strand
TAACTCCTGCTCCGCAACATAGTCAAGTTTTACAAACTGCACTTGGAAAGATAATCCTGTTTCTTTCCAACGAAATTCTATCTGAGGATATTCTTTTAGTTCGTCAGCAATGAGTTTTAATCCGTTACCCCATTGGTCGATGATTCCCATCCGCTTGAAAACGGGTGCTATGATTTTGTTTCGGGCGTCACTTTGACGACTCTCCATTGCTGCATAATCAATCGAAGGAGGTAAAAGTCCCGGACTGGTGATTTCTACCATATCATCATAGATGGCTACTTTTACATCTTTTCCTGTGAGTGAATAATCCCGATGTACAATGGCATTTCTAATTGCTTCTCTGATTGCTTTGACGGGATATTCCCAATGTGAAACAGTATAAACACCTTCTACTACTGCTCCTTTATTTATATGGCGGAGGACAAAGTTATAAGCCTCTTCTGCTTGTGTAGCGATATTAGTTAAAATACTCTTTTGGTCAATAAATTCTTCGGTCTTAATACCCTTAAATCTTGCGCACTCAACTTTGGCAAAAGGGAATAGTGATCTGCGAAGTTCATCATCAGAAAACAATATTAAAGCATTGGTTGGATACTCTGTACCATTTATATCTTTAATAAGTTCGAGTTTTCGAAGAGTCTGTATATCTAAAGCTTCGCCTGTCTTGTCTTGATACTCTTGCTTAAAGAATTCAAGATTCAGCTCACTCACAGCTTTGTCCATAATCAATTCACTATCGAATGATATGTTTCGTTTTCTACGTTCCAATTCAGCTATGATTTCTTCATCGGCCAAGCGATTGGAAGAACCGACCCGAATGTATGTTCCTTTCAGTTTACCCTTATCCTTTAAATATTATGGAGGAGTACTACCCCGATATACCGTTACCCGTATGATATGTTTGTCCTCATCTGTCAGAAAAGTGATGTCAGGCATAATAGCAGGATAGCAACGATCGAATATGATATTGCTTACTTGCTCTTCTATTTTCATAAGTTCCTCTTCAGGTAGTCCGATGATTTCTCTCGGATTATTTCGGACACCAATATATAATTCACCTCCTGCATCGTTAGCAAAAGCAATGATTGTATTTGCTAATTCAGCATTTTCAGGTAGAACTTCTTTGAATTCCAGGCGTCTTCCTTCAGGTTGTTTTATGATTTCTTTGATGCTCATACATTCAGTTTCTATAATATTATATAGAAGTTATTTAGACTTTCTATTATCAACAATTAAAACCTTCACACTTACTTGCAGCATCTCCGCAATTTGATATAAAGTTTCCCCCAATGGAGGCCGAATCCGATTCAAGCATAGTTATTTGCAATTTTAAAACTCTTGCTGAACTTCTCAGCATACCATGTTTGCTTGATTCTTCTTTCTTGTAATACTTCCCTTTATCAGGCTTACCTTATGGTTATATTATAAAGAACAAATATAGGAAATCTAACTGGATAATTATAAGGAGATATTGCTTTCAAATTAAACCTGATTTTTTATTTCCCGGATAGGAAATGACACAATATGATTTATCAATTATCTTCTCACCATCTTCTCTTGGTTATTCATCTATTGAATAGCCTCTGCAGCATTTTTGACTTCAAGTTGGGCAGATATTCTTTATGATATTTTACTGTATAGCCAAATTACTCCCATGCTCCATAAAAGTTACTATCTAAAAGTTTTTGTACATCAGACATCTTATACAAAAGCTTTCCTCCAATTTTATAGAATGGCAAAATTCCCCTGTCTCTGTAATTTTGTAGAGAGCGAGAGCATATATGAAGTAAATTACAAACTTGTTTTTTATTCAGGAATTGTTCATCCTTCAATGTTGATTTATAATTTTTAGTTGCAATCTCAATATTTTCATTTATCTCTTTTATAGCCAGAAGTATATCATTTATTTCTGGTGATGATTCTTTTAGTATATCATTATTATTCATAATTCATCTTTTATTTAGTAACACTCATGTTTTTTTCAATAAATAGATTTACATCCTCAAGCTTATAATAACACTTTCTATCTATTTGAATATATGGCAAAATCCTTTTATCTCTATAAGTTTGAAGAGTCCGAGGTGAAATGTTTAGTAATAAACATACATCTTGGTTATCCAAATACTTATTCTCCTTTCGAGATGATCTTAATTTCCGGCTTTTCTCTAATAACTGCTTAATCTCATCTGAGATTTTATTTAAAGTGCATTCTCCAATAATTTTTAATTCCATAACTATCAATATTAAAATTTACTACAAATAAAAATAATCATGAAGAATCCAGAAACAGTATATCTTTATGTGGTAGGGAGTGGCTTTGATTTGGCCTCGATTTGCTTCGACAAAATATATTACGGCTCGAAATCAATTTGAGGTGCTATACCAATTTTCTTATTGAATAATGTATCTTTGTTTGTTACCTCTTCTAAATTATTTTGTTATGAAAGACTTGGTTGATAAACTATTAAGCGTGTGTTTTCCTGATGATATTCTGACATATTTTGAATTGTCAGCAATTGAAGAGCACAAAAATAGGATAGAGATTCGCTTTGATGAAAAAAAAGAAATGATCCCTCAATGCCTACGAAGAATATCAAACATTGTTTTAGATGGTTTTTGTAACCCTATAGGACTACTAAGCTTTCCATTAAAAGATAAACCGACTTACTTAAAAATATATCGGCGTCGATGGAAGCAATCCGGTATCAATAAATACTATTCCAACACATACCAATTACATCCGAGTGGAATAAAGACAACGCATCATTTTGCGTCTTTTTTAAAAGAAGCACATTGATACCTTTTATTGTAATCTGCCAACACTTTCTGTATTATTTCAAATAAATATTCAATCCCTATATCGCTGGTATCAGAATCATTTGAGTGATTATCCTAAATGGAGATCCAGTAAGGATCAAACATCTATCCAAAACTTGTTGCCAGAAAGTAAAGCGGATATAAAGAATATATTCATTTTTAAAACCGAGAATCTAGGCAAATCAATAGCAATCAATGAAACAAGAATTAAAAATGAGTACCATTTGATTATCAGCAATCAAGAAACAGGGAAAATAGTGTTAATGCTTCATGGTTGCCGTTATTCCGATATACGAAATTTGCTTTTATCTGAAGAAGATGCCTGTAATATTGTTGAAACTGTGACCTCTAGCCTGTCTATATCTAATAAATATTCGAAATTATGTAAGGATATTTTTGTCAATGCTTGCTTTATCATAGATAAATTTAGTATTATTCGATATCTATTATGGTGTTGCCAAAAGGTCCGTATTCGGCAACAAATAGATTATTGTAAGAAAAGCCTTAGAAACGGCGAAACATCACTACAAGTATTAGCATGGAGTCGTTCCTTATTATCTAAGTTTCCTCAAAGTTGGACAGCAATCCAGTCTGATCGAGCAAAAGCTTTATTTGAAGAATTTCCTGTTATAGAAAAAGCATATATGAGATGCCTGTCTTTCAGAAGTATTATGGAAAGAGATAGAAGTTGTGATATTCTCAAAATAAAGAAAGAGTTACTAGTATGGTTGAAAGTTGTGGAGGATGATAAGATTAATGAAATGCTAATGTTTAAAACGATGGTGACTAACAATATGTCTTTCATCTTAAATTATTTTAGATATGGTACTACTAATTCAGCTTCCTATAACCTCAATAAGAAAATACAACACCTAGCTAATAAGCATAACACAAAAAATGATAAATATTTTCTGTACTTTTTAATCGAAAGGGAACTATCCTAACGCCTCAATAGAATAATCGACCCACTATAAAGAAGAAGCCTATAACAAATCTATTTCATTTTTCTTTGTATTAAGAGACTTATCGATAAAAATATAGTCAAATGGAATCTAACGCTCATAATAATCACTTTTCAGATAAAACCAGAAAAATATCTGATAAACCTCCATGTAATACACTTCCAAACGAAGATGCTTTTGGTCCTGAAGAATGGTGGAATAGCCGAGAGGTATGTGTGTTCTTAGGGATATCTTCCCGTACACTTCAAAGATATAGAGGAAAGAATATTATTCCTTATATCCGGGTGAGAGATAAATATTATTATCGATCAGAAGATGTCGAATCATTAAAAAAATAAGAACTTAAAGCAATTATAATATGGAGGTTATAACGATAGAGAGTAAAGCATTCAAAAGTTTAGTTGATAAAATTGAAATATTAACTGATTATATCCTAAAACATCAAGTATCAGATAAGAACAAAGAAGATATTTGGTTAGACAGTCAGGAGGTTGCTGATTTACTTAGAATAAGTACAAGAACGTTGCAGCGTTTACGTACGGAAAATGCTATATCCTATCATAAACTCCGTGGCCGCTGCCTATACAAGCTTTCTGAAATAGAAGATAAACTCAACAATAGAGTTATTAAATCAGATCCTAAAACAATAGATGATTTCTACAAAAATTATATAAATCTCTGTTCGAAGAAACGCTCTAAATAGTTTTTAGACAAAAGAGAAAAGTCACAAATTTACTTTGTGGCTTTTTTATTACAATAGGATGTACCTGTTGAAATGACAACAACTTTTACATAGCCAAAATAAGACATGAGGCATCCTTTTTGCAGACAGAAAAGTAATGGGTTCAAATCCAACTCTTCGCATCATTTCCTCCTTTATAAGTCACTCTTTTTCCTCAAATTGCTCAGCTAAATAAATTATAATACTATCTATCGTGAGTTTTCATACAGAAACTCACAATGTGTTGATATATTGATGTTTACAATGATTGGATAAGGAAAAAGACGGGATGAGGAAAAATGTGAGAGTGAAATATGAGTTGTAATTGCTTTGTTTTGCTCTATTTTGCATAAGCGAAAGACGGGATTCGAACCCGCGCGCCAAGCCTTTACTTTGTAAATACCTGTATGTTAGATTGTTATACCGGTTGATTTTGAGCCGATTTATATTTATTTCTAAGGTTCAAAATCCTAAATTATAGCTTACATTAGCGACTTCAGTTATTTCAAAGAACTAGCTATATTCAGTTTTTTTGCTAATTTATCCATTTCATTACTCAATTTCTGGTCAGTTATCTGAGCATATATCTGAGTTGTTTTAATTTTCGTATGCCCTAATAATTTAGAGACACTCTCTATTGACATTCCCTCTGTAAGACAAAGGGTTCCAAAAGTATGTCTGGCACAATGGCTCGTTATTCTTTTGTTAATACCGCAAATATTAGTGATTTCGGATAAATACTCATTCATTTTTTGATTACTGATTATGGGTAATAATTCCCCATATTCCTGTAAATATTCATATTTCTTAAGAATAGCTATAGGTATATCTAACAAACGTACCTTATATGGAATTCCGGTTTTATTCCTGGTAGCCATAATCCATAGATGGCCATCAATATTTGTTCTAATTTTTTCTTTAGTCAGGTTCTGGAGATCTGAATACGATAAACCAGTATAGGAGCAAAAAAGAAAAATATCTCTAACTCTTTCCAGCCGTTCAGAGGGCAATTTTTTATTATATAATGCGATCAATTCTGCTTTTGTTAGAAATGACCGTTCCTTTTTTTCAAAACTAATTTTAAAATTAGCAAATGGATCAGGAAAATACTCTCCGCTATTTTTTATGTAAAAGAATATAGCTCTCAAATGTTGGATAGTTTTCATCGCATTATTGTTTCCTGATTTATATTTACTTCGCAGAAACTGATAAAAATTTTGAATAAAAACGGTGGTTATTTCTCGATAAGGCATATCTTTTACCTTATATGTTTTTTCCATAAATTCTGATAATCGTTTTTTTACTAATTCATATCTTAAGTAAGTAGTTCTCCTAACTGTTACTCCAACTTTTGATCTGTATTGTTCATTGAATTTATCGAAATAATAGATGATAGTTTTACCCTTTTCTTCGAAGCCCAATAGAATATTTTTGATTTTATCGGGACTGGCATACCCATCTATATCCATTAATTTATAATAGTACGTGACTATCTTTCCACGGATCTTATCTAACATAGAGTTAATAGCAGTTGCTTCTGTACTATTACCAATGGATTTTCCCAATTCATTATTCCACTCATCGGGATAAATTTCAAGCTTTGTGCTAAATTGAGAACGTTTTCCGTCTATGGTGATTCGGCCCATTATGGCTACTCTTCCATTTTTCTTAGGGTTACTTCTCTTAATATAAAAAAGAATTTTAAAAGTACTTCGTCTCATATTCGTGAATTTAGACTACAAAAATAGTTCTAAATACTGTCAAAAAAAGAATTGCCACAGAGACAAAATGCGACATATCAAAGACTTATCTCAGAACCAGAATAATCATACTTAAATAAGAATACTTTAAAAGGTGGCCAATTATTTCGACCATCTCGTAATAATTAGAGAATACTAAAAAGTATTTATTTTAGTCTCCTAGTGTTTTTAACACTTCTTATTAAGATGCATTTAAGTCTTTAATTATTCCATATAACATTAATCCGCGGGTAATATTTAGATCAACATTTAAGAGAGCTTTTGATTTCCACGACATAGAAAACCAAAGGCTTACGACCACGGCTCCGACATGATATAGCTACTTTTGCGAGAACGTAATTACAGGGTCTTTATCTTTTCTAATATTTTCAGATAGAAGTTTTTTACAACCAATACTCTATCCTCTGAATCATATTCTTCCACATCATTATCTATTGTTTCTTTATTGGTCTACTCCATAAACAATGATCAGCCTCATCTATTATTAAGCCTCCTTCTTCACAAACCTCTTCAAATAAATTATAGTATTTTGTATTTCCTTTCATTCGGAAAAATATGTGGTCTTCATCAAAATATATAACTAGCTTAATATCATCTAATTCTAACTTTCGACCCTCTATACCACTATGTCCATATATCCATCTATTAGGCTCATTACCTCCAATTTGTCCATATAGCATTTCTATGTACACATCCCGATACCATCCTAATTGTTTAGCGTCAAGCATACGAATGTTATACTCATTATTCCATACATATATCCCACTTTTTCCTTCGAAAGCTTCGGGATATTTAGCAAAATAATATCTCCAATCAAAAAAAGAATTATCTTTCCTATCTCACACAAACCCCTTAATTTTTTCTTCAATCCATTTATCAAGAGATGAAGAGTCCATTTCATCTAAAGCTTGAACATAGAGGATATTTTATATGTGAACCATCTCTATCATAATTCACTCCAGTTTTTAAGCCCCGATAATTTAGACATTAATAAGACGAGAACGAAATCGTCGGTAAGCAAATTACGCAAGAAGAACTGGACGAAGTTTTTAACAATATGCGTGATTTAGAAGAAGATTGGGGAGTTTGTGTGAGCAAAACTCCTTTTGTTTATTTATGATAAGCTCTGTTCTAATCTTTCTTTCCAAATTTTCCAGTCGGGCATAAGACTTTCCTGAAGATCATAGAAATTTTTAGTATGGTTATGATGTATCAAGTGACAAAGTTCATGTATTACAACGTACTCGATACTTCCTTTAGGAGCTTTGATCAATTCAGGGTTTAATATAACTTTGCCATTCGGCGTGCAACTTCCCCAGCGTTTTTCCATTTGTCTTATCTGTAAATCTGGTTTCGAAATTTTATATTGTTTGAACAAAGGGAATGTTTTATCCAACATCTCCTTAAAATGTATTGTGGCTTTTTCTCTATACCATTTATTCAATATTTCTCTAGCATTTCCTTTTTCATTACAATTAATTATTAAATGACCCCGATAGAGTTTTACATCATTTTTAGTTTCTGTTTCAATTCGAAGTTTATATTGTCTCCCTAAATAAAGATGAGTTTCACCATTAACATATAATCGAGGAGGTGTTAATGGATGGTAAGATAAAAACTCGCGTTGCTGTTTAATTATCCATGGAGCTTTTTTCTTTACGTAATTTTGTATCTCCATTTCCATTGTATCAAACGGTACAGCGACTCTTACGCTACCATCAGGATAAACTTTAATACCAAGGGATTTTCGCTCCTGATAGGTAAGACTATATTTAATAACCGTAGAACCAAATGCTATTGATAGAAGTGTTTCAGCCATCATACAAATTTAATCTTCGCTACATCTAGGACATCCTCAACAACCTTATCAATATCATCAAATGAAAACTCGATATCGTATTTACTTTTTAGATCAAAAATATAATCATCAATATCGATACGTATCTTGCCCTCAATATCAGGTTTACTTTGCCAGTCAACGACCAATTGATCATTCTGTATAACAACAGAACGGATAATATCTTCAATTCCTAAAGATAATTCTGTTGCTACATTCTGTTTTCCACTTATCGTCTCCTTAAAAGTCTCTGTTGTTATATTGTAGATAGCGATGCCAATATCGTTACCTCTTAGGGAGTCAGGAATATTGTCTTTCTGTCCATGCAGAAAAGAAGCCTCATATTCTTTTGCTTTCCTTAAAAATTCAGCTTCATTAATTCGTTGCTGATGATATTCTTCAATTGCTTCCCGAATAAGTTTAGAAAGCTTCTTATAGAATACCGGATCTTCATTCATTTTAATATTAATAGCCCGGATAGCTCTGCTAGCAATATGGTCAGCTTTGGCTGCCTTGCTAGTGAGTTTTTCAACTTCTGCTTCCCTTTGTTCTTTATCAAAAATATCAACCAATTCGGTAATGCGAAGCACTTCACCTTCAGTGGTAATATGCTTGTCAATGAGTTTCTGTACCTGCGGTTCGTATTCTTTATAGTCAATATTGTCAGAAAACCTTCTTTTTACAGATATTCTTAAGGCAAGGAAGAATTTTAGATCTGATTTATACTTGTCAATTTGTTTTTCCGGTGTAGAATTAGAGAAATCAATACTTGATAATGCCAATTTGAGCAAACGGGCAAAGACAGAAACTTTCTCATAAAATTGATGCCGTATTGCCTCATCACTCAATAATTCTTCATAGGCAGGTTCATCATATTTGTTTTTAATCGTTTTGAAAATGTCCCAGACTTCTGAGTGAGCTTGAGGCAATTTTTTAATTTCTTCTCCGATATTGGTCCAGCTTCCAACTAAATCTCCCTCATCGAACATGTTATCTCCCGAATATGTCTGTATTGCATTATCCAGATTTTCAAGATTGCCAAAGTAATCGATGATATATCCGTAATCCTTTCCGGGATATACACGGTTTACACGGGCAATGGCTTGTAATAATGTATGTTCTTTCAATTGTCGGGTTAAGTACAATACAATATTTCTAGGGGCATCAAACCCAGTTAATAGTTTATCTACAACTATTAGAAGTTCCGGAACGTCCTGTTTTTTAAATGCTCCAATCACGGATTTTTCATACTTATCCTGTGTCCCATATTTATCTATTCGGGCATTCCAGAATTTCTTTACCTTGTCATCAGATACATCAAAAGCATCTTCCTCGCCTTCCCTGGTATCAGGGGCCGACATAATCACTTCTGAAGTTACTTTTCCTATTTCATCTAAATATTCTTTGTACTTAATAGCTGTTGCTTTATTAGGTGTAACCAATTGCCCTTTGAAACCCGTACCCTGAAAATTATCGACAAAATGTTCTGTAATATCCCAAGCTCTTGCATATATGATCTGGTCAGCTTTGTTAAGAATATTTTTGGAGCTATATTTTCTTTTCAGAGCTGCTTTTCCATACGGAGTTAGTGGTTCGGACACTTTATCGAAATAGTTGTCAAGCGGCTTTTCGTAAACCTCAATTAAATTATGCCTTCCTTCATATAGCAATGGAACGACAGCACCATCCTCAACAGCATCTGTAATGGAATATACGTCAATAATACCACCAAATTTATTTGCAGTACTTTTCTCCTTTCTCATCAACGGCGTGCCTGTAAATGCTATAAAACAGGCATTCGGAAACACTTTCTGCATTTTCACATTAAAGGAGCCATACTGGGAGCGATGACCTTCGTCTATTAAAATATAGATTTCAGGAGACTCAAATCCATCTTTAGCCTGATTAATCGCAGCTTCAAATTTGTGAATTAGTGTTGTTATAACAGCATTATCTGGGCTTTGTACAAGCTCCACCAGATGTTTTCCAGTCTGTGCATTTTCTACAGGGACATGGCATTTCTTAAATGTTTCCGTAATTTGGTCATCAAGATCAATTCGGTCGGTTACTAAAAGTATCTTTGGATTTTTTATTTGCGGATGCGAAGCAATTAACTGGGCAAGCATCACCATCGTTAAAGATTTTCCACTTCCTTGCGTGTGCCAGATTACACCTCCTTCGTGTTTGCCTTTGGCATCTGTTTTCAGGATTTTTGACAAGGTGTTTTTTATAGCAAAATACTGTTGATAACGGGCTACTTTCTTGATACCATCATCATATAATGTGAAATTATAAATGATTTCCAATAATCGTTGAGGATGGCAAAAGCTAAAGAGCAATTTATCCTGAATAGTAATAACCTGCTCAACTTGCTCTAAATTTTCAAAATAATGCCATGCATTTTTAAATCGCTCTTTAAATAGCAAAGTACGACCACCCTGAGGCAGAGGGCTATGTTTTACTTTACCGACCTCATTTTCCCATAAACGTTCTTCCTCTTTAGTTCGAAAAATCTCTTTCCAAACACCCCAAAACTCTTTACTGGTTGCGGTGGTGCCGTACTTTGCCTCATTACATGCAAGAGCAATGGTAAGATTTGAATATAAGTATAAACCACGAATACCATTTTCCTGCTGGTTTCTCAAATGTTGTTCAATGGCTTTTTCTACCGGATTTTTAATTTTAGGGGATTTGCATTCTATTATCACCATTGGAATTCCATTGATAAACAAAACAATGTCTGGGCGATAATGGTCTGTACGATCCGACCGCAGTACGCTGTATTCTTCTGTAATATGATATACATTATTCTCCAGGTTATTCCAGTCGATGTACTTAAAGGAGAAACTCTTCTTGTCTCCTAAAACAATCTGGTCAAAACTCTTACCTAAAGTAATGAGTTCATAATAGGCTTTATTAGCAGCCAAGAAGCCGTCTTGTACAGGCAAATCCCGGATGGTGAGTATAGCGTTATTGATGTTGGCTTCAGAAAAAGCGAATTCTTTTTGTTTGTATTCAATCTTGTTTATTTTTCCTAATTGCACTTTCAAGATGCCTTCCAGCAAAACATTTGAACTTCTACCTCCACGAGCTACCAAAGCTTCGTCAGGTGATAGGTATTTCCAGCCCATATTCATCAACAGTTTTAATGCCGGAATCTGGGAAATATGATCTTCTATGAATGATGGTATATTCATTAATATCTATTTTTAAGAGTCATCTATTCTACTTTCTTTTTTAATTTCTCATACATTTCTCTAGGGTAACCCAATGACCTCATTGTCAACTGTTGTGCCTTTTGTTTTATGAATGTCAGTTGATTGCCTAAAAATGAAAATCCTAAGGCACCTAGTATATTAAAAATATATCCATAGTCATTGATCAGGTGAATTATTTCAGGTGAATAAACGGGTAATTTTAGTATAAAATAAAAAAAGGCTAAGAATGTACACAATTGAAAAACATATGATAAAATTTTGGCCCTCTTAATAAATTGTGTATTAAATGACTTTAGTAACTGTATTTCACTTCCGTCAGGTGCTTCTTTCAACTCAATAATTAAATCATATGCTCTTAAAGCACACAATATTTGAAAATCATTTCGACTATTAATCAGTGCTGTATTTTCTTTAATCGCTTTAAATGTTGTATTAAGTAAGTCATTAGTTATTTTCGACGAATAATCCAAGCTTAAAAAGATTAATATAATTTCCATTTGGTTGTTCGTGCTCAAGAAGTTTTCGTTCAATATGTTCTCGAACGTTACGGTCATCGCGTTTCTACTCCTGATTGAAACAATTCTTTTTATCCAGCTTCTGTCAATGTCAAATTTCATAATGGCAACAATTAAACAGAAGATTAGATAATCATCATTTACAAAGGGAGACGGGGAGTTTCTACTAGGATTACTTTTGCTTTTATTGGAATAAATCTCTTCAAAATCAGGTTTGTTGCTTACCTGAATAGAAATAAGGATTTTAAAAAACTGTTCATCAGAATCATTAAGACCGGTATTAAGAAGAGGATTTACATCTCTACCTAATAAAAAATAATGAAATGCTATTAATTTGGGGCTTTCACTGATTTTATCTATATATGTAATTCTATTTTCTACAGAAACCATTTTTTATGTTTTAATCCATAATTTAAATTATCGGCATCCCAACCTTGTATATTTCTCATCTTTCCTAATAGTTTTGAAATGAGATTTGAGTATTTCATTGTGGCGGGTTCCTCTCCCGGCAAGAAGCTACGCCATGATAAATACGTAAATGAAAAAATCTGCTGTGTGATATAGCTTAGGTCATAAAACAACATATCATTCAAATCGTTGTTAGTATAGTTCCCTTGTGGTGTACGAATCTTTATTTGGATTGGTTTACTCATTCCATGTCTAGACGTTTTCAATTCATTTGCTCCAAGCATTTGTAGAATGCAAGTTTCCGAATCAAGGAATATATTGCTAGCTCGACTAGGTATGTATTCTCCTTTGAGGTTATTAGTTCCATAAGATGAAACACCAAGTTGATTGATGTCAAATAACATCGTCGGGTGCATATTGCCTATTGTAACAAAAGCAAATTTGATTTTATATTGGGGAATATCTTTAATTAATTGACTAATCACATCAAACTCAACGTTTTTTATTGGTTTAAAAATATGAAAAATCAAACGTACAGTATCTCCATCACTCCATCCTTGTGCAAAAGAAAGCCTTTGAATAGATTGTTTAAGACTTTTTAAAAGCTCATCAAAATAACTCTCGAATGATACATCTTTTACCTTATCTCCCAACAAGTATTGTCCGTCACCTGAGAAAAATGTTGTGATACCTACAACGCGATTGCTTTCCGAACCTGCGTATTGATTTTTTCTTAGCCAGCTATGGCCAACTCCAATTACCAATTCTCTATCAACCGAACGCTGTGTTGGTAGTACCCAAGGTATTCCTCCCAATTTTGCATATATCTGTAAAGCAATATTATTTAGAATAATATGGTTATGATTATTTACGATTCGCGTAGTGACAAATTGAACTGGTATTTCAAGCGATAATAGTTTTGCTTTTATCTGATAATAAGGATTATTTTGATCACTTTGCAGTTTGAAGTCGTCAGGAATTTCGATAATAGCAAGATGAGGTTTGTTTTCATCATACTCTCTGATTACTTTTAGGTATTCGTTTAATGTGTTCGTCTGAATTTCTTCTACATCAAAGATTATATTATACAGATCATATTTCTTCTGTAATCCCTTCAGGAAATATTTGGACTGAGGTAAACCATCTTTTAAATTAGAAAGGAACTGTGTAAAATTTCCTCTTATTGTTTTATTACATATACAAATTACTCGTGGCGATTTTACATCAAAAATATTGCTGTCGTAAGGTCCGAAATTATTCAAACCATTGTCAGGATATGTAGTAGTGGTTTTGGTTGCTGCGGGATCAAAAATAAAAGTAGGCGGCTTTAATTCGATAGAATTACTGACATTTAATGGTGTTGAACTTACCGTAAAACAGAAACCATCTTTATTTTGAAACAAAATTGGGCTTCCTTTATCAGTAAATAGTGCTCGCGCTATATTGTTTATTTCAGTATAAAGGGTTTTAGGATTATATATGTCTGAGCGTTTACCTTCAATAATTCTTAATATTTCGTCACTTTTATGTTGAGAAGTAGCAAAGGTTAGGTAGTTACTTATATTAAATTTAGTTTTGCGTATAAATAACTCATTTAAATCGTATTCTTTTTCACCTTCGTTAGTGTTCACTTTTGCCTTAGTTCCTTCAATTGCAAATATCTCTCCCACAAACTCTTCGTTTGGTGCGAGAATATTATTAAGTCCGGGTAAAGTTTCTGCATACAGTACTTCTACCCCAATTAAGTTATAATTCTCTTCATGTAACTCTGCACAGGTTTTATCAAAAATCCAGTTACGTCTGATATTAATTAAAAAACCGAATTGCTTTTTACCGTTAACCTCAGTTAGTCTTAATTGCAATTCTATTAACTTTTTGTAAGCGATTCGATTTTTTAACTTATCAGGCATAGCAGCATAAATAATATCATCTTTTTGCTGACCTGAAAAGAAGCGGAATGGATAAAAATCAACCGGAGTGTGGCTTGGAAAATAATCCTTGAAAGTACGAAAAAACAAATGT
>POVV01000891.1_pt1 | contig 14289 bp, 11 predicted proteins | sample 1560271 | NCBI WGS metagenome assembly POVV01 (sample SAMN08337232, study PRJNA429181) | Bioreactor metagenome, whole genome shotgun sequencing project. | biome: cows' rumen and soil; feature: anaerobic; isolation source: anaerobic chemostat enrichment culture, galacturonate as sole carbon... | reverse complement strand
GGATCCATCATGGATATGGTCTGGGTCAGTTCCGCTACCTTATTGGCCAATATATTCTGAAGGGACTGAGCAATGCTGTCCCGGCTGATGTCATTGGAAACTTCAATGGAATTGCCTCTTTCCTCTGCCACCTCTTTAGCCAGATTGATCTTTAAGTGATGAAAACCGTTAAATCCGCATCTTCTGCAGAATCTGGATACAGTGGCATCACTAGTTCCGCTTGCCAGGGCCAGTTCCGCTACTGTCATATCGATTATTTCACTTTTATGTGCCAGGATATAATCCGCAATCTTTTTTTCCGCTTCAAAAAACGAATCATAGGATGAGCAGAGAACACCGGATACGCTAATATTTTCCTGCATAAACAATCCACCTCAAACTTTGTGTAATATTATTTCATAATTATATCACGATATGAAATAAATTGTAAAGAGGTGTCCTCTGCTTTTCCCTTCTATTCATTCCTTTTTCTGAAGATCATACTCCCAAGTATTGTGATCGTTGCCTGTATCCTTAAGAATCATGCCGATTTCAGCAAACATCCTGCTGTCAGGCAGATTCCTCTGCCATAGACGGAAGGCTTCCTCTGACCGTATTTCCTTTGCATTAACAGGAATCCCTTCACAGTAGGCCTTATTAATATCCCCATATAATCCTGCCATCTTTTCCACCTGCTCCTCCGGCAGATTTTTGATTTTGCCGGAAACCTGGCTGCTGATTACATCTATAAGAAATTTCGTACCGTATTCCTTAAACTTAAGAAGATTTTCATCGGAAATCCCCGCTTCTTTTGCCCAGCGTTCCACATCCGTCTCCCTGGTGGTATAAACCAGTCTCCCATCCTCCGTCCATTTAAGAATGCCGTATCTGCAGGGAGAGATAGCGAAAGAATCCGCTACCACTTCACTGATGTGGTATGCATCTTCACGCTCTCCCGGTTCCGGCTTATGCTTCTTTGTCCTCTGCAAGTGCAGATGACCGCTTATGTAAAGAGGAACCTGATAAGATTCCAAAAGCTTTATCACATCCTGGCTGTTTTCCAGGGTGCAGTCGGTTGGATATAGTATGCTTTCCTTTAACAGATTATGATGAGCCACCGGTATCACGGTTATCCCCATATCCTTTGCCTCTTCAAGCTGCTCATCCATCCACTCCAGGGTTTCTTCTTTGATTCTTCCCCCAACCTTGTTAAGGGGTTCATACTGGGCGGAGTCAAGCATTAAAAGCCAGTTTTTTTCATCCAGCTCATAAACATAGCTTAAGGAATCCTCATCCCGGCTCCGTGCCTGGTCGTATCCAAAGCGGCGGTAAATGTTATAAAATCCTTCAGGATCCACGATATCCGCAACCTCCTTCTCCTTGCCGAAATAAGAGGCTGAAAAATAATTGTTGATATCATGGTTTCCTGGTATGACAAGCACCTTTACGCCCTTTTCTTCCAGTATCTCAAGTTTCTGAGCCAATGCCTCATGGCCTGCCTTTTCCCCATTAAGAGTAAGATCCCCGCTTAGAATCACGGCAGATGGCTTAAGTTCTTCCATTTCAGCCGTAAATGCGTCCATGAGCTGAGGAATATAATGGACCAGCTTTCCGTCGTCACCTTTTTCCATCTCCTCAAAGGCTTCCCCATAATCTGTTAAATCCGGAGAATAATAATGGACATCAGAGGCGACTACGATCACAGGAGGTTTATATTCCTCCGGCTCTTCCTCTTCTTCTATCACAGGCGGCTTAGCCGGCTGCTTTTTCCTGATCTCTTTCCTGGTTTCCGGCTTCGCCGTTTCACCATTTATCTCTGGATCAGGGTTTATATGGTCTTTTATTTCTGTACTTTCCTCCTGTCCTGATTTATCTGAGCTTTCCTCATAAGGACTGCCGGATGTTTCCCTCCTGTCACGGTCGGAGGTATCCAGGTGATCCACAACCATGACAATGCCAAAGCAAAGGAGTATCATGATTATATAAATCAGGGCCAGGAGCCAGTTCTTTTTTCTTTTGTTCATGCGGTTACACAAAGATCCCTTTCCACTTCCTGTCAATTTTATCCTATGGAATCATAACATGCTTTCACAAAAACGGCAACTATTTCTCCTCAGTAAACGGCAGGACAGGCACGGCTTTTCTACGCTATTCATACCACCTTGTCATAGGCAGGTGATTGTTGATCCCCTTGGATAAAAGAATCTGATGGAGATCAATGACCCCATTATTGAAGGTGGCGGCACAGGAGCTTAAATATAAGTCCCACATTCTGGCAAACTCTGTACCCATTTTCTCCTCGATTTCCGGACGGTGGTCATTAAAATTCTGTCCCCATAAAAGCAATGTCTTACAATAATGACGGCGAAGGCTTTCTACGTCCAGGGTGTAAAACCTGTGTTCGCTTAAAATATTGATCATTTCCCGGAGGCTTGGTATGGTGCCTCCCGGGAAAATATATTTCTTCATCCACGGATCACCAGGATATTCCTTCAGAGCGCTGATGTAGTGAAGAAGAAGCAATCCGCCGGGATTTAGCACTGCCTCCGCATTTTTTACAAACAGCTCGTAATTATCCCTTCCCACGTGCTCTAACATTCCAACGCTGACTACCCGGTCAAAGGTTCTGCCCCAGCTTTTTAAATCCCGGTAATCCATTAATTCCACAGACACCCTGCCAGTGAGGCCCTCCTCTTCGATCCGTTCTTCAAATTTCTTTTTCTGCTCTTTGCTTAAGGTGATCCCAACTCCCTGCACCCCGTATTCCTTGGCAGCCTTAATCAGTAAAAATCCCCAGCCGCAGCCGATATCCAAAAGGGTCATATCCTTTTTTAAGTACAGCTTCTTTAATATTCTCTCCACCTTATTGCACTGGGCATCGTGTAAGGTGTCACTATCCGTCTTAAAATATCCACAGGAATAGCTTAAGGTATCGTCAAGCCAAATGCGGTAGAAATCATTGCCGATATCATAATGGGAAGTGACCTCCTTCTCCTGATTCTTTTTGGACTGGGATGAAAAAATCAGCTTCCTAAGCTTTCCCTGATCCATTGAAAATTTCCCCATCTGGCCCAGGAAATGATTCAAAGCGTGATACAGATCTCCTTCCACCTCCAGGGTTCCTTTCATATAGGCTTCTCCCAGTGCCAGCGAAGTGCTGGTCAGCAAATCCTTGCCCTCAATATCATCTTTTAAGTTCACAATAAACGCCGGATTTCCTTCCCCTATATGATAGGTCTCTCCGCGGAGCTTTACATCAAAAGGGTGCTCGTCAAATCTCTGAAGAAAGGAAATTAAAAAGTTGTCTGTCATGGTTTTCATGGCTTTTCCTCCAATCTGCTCTTTATTCCTAATGAGATTTTTGCCCGTTTTTTATGATTTATAAGCCTTGTTTTCAGCAAAGTTCCATTTTTTCAATATCAGAGGCATTCTGCAAGACATTTTTAATGATCTGTGTTAGAATCTAATAAATTACTTACAGGAGAAGACAATCATGAATAACCAGAACAATTTATACGGTCATCTGGCCGCCGGATTCTCCATATTCGTATGGGGAACCACTTTTATCTCAACCAAAGTTCTTCTTGAGGCTTTTACTCCTCTTGAAATTTTGTTTTTCCGCTTTCTCATCGGCTATGCTGCCTTATGGCTGGCTTGTCCCCGCCTTTTGCGGACAAAAAGCAAAAAACAGGAATGCCTTTTCGCAGCCGCCGGAATATGCGGTGTTACCTTATATTTTCTTATGGAGAATTTTGCACTTACCATAACCCTTGCTGCCAACGTCAGCGTGATCATTGCCGTAGCCCCATTTTTTACAGCCCTGTTTGACTGGCTGTTCTTAAAAGGGGAAAAACCCGGCCCCCGGTTTCTCGCCGGATTCTTAATTGCTATCATTGGAATCAGCCTGATCAGCTTTCAGAAGTCAGCCGGCATGAGGATAAACCCCAAGGGAGATTTACTTGCACTTGCTGCTGCTGTTACCTGGGCCGCTTATTCCGTAATCACAAAAAAAATAGGAGAATACGGCCATGGAACCGTTGAAACAACAAGGCGCATTTTCTTCTACGGCCTTCTGTTCATGATTCCTTCACTGGCAATTCTCCCTTTCCGTCTAGGCTTTTACCGCCTTGCTGACACAAAGAATTTATTAAATATTCTGTTTTTAGGCCTGGGTGCTTCCGCTCTATGCTTTGCCACCTGGAATTTTGCGGTTAAGGAACTGGGCTCCGTAAAGACCAGCGTCTACATCTATGCAGTCCCGGTAATCACCGTGATCTCATCCATGCTCCTGCTGGACGAACGTATCAGTTTCCAGTCTGCCTGCGGAATCGCAATGACCCTGGCCGGTCTTATGGTTTCTGAAAGCAAAGCCCGGTCAAAAGGCCTTCGGCTCTGGCAGAAAAAACAAGGTCCTGCCCAAAATTAATTTCCTCATCTCCCAGAGTGCATATGGAAAGTACATAGCCCCCCTTCAGCATGGTCTGATGGAAGGACGCACCTGGGACAGAGCATGCAAAAGAAGCCTCCTCCTTCCATTCAAAAGAAATGGTCGTCAGGGGGACGGTAATACCTAGGCCTGCCGCTTTTAAGTAGCTTTCCTTTAATGTCCATATGCGAAAGAAATACTGGGAACGCTCTGACTCCGGTATTTCCTCCATGCGGTGTCTTTCGGCATCAGAAAAAACCTTTTTAAGGATATTTTGCCGGAAGGGCCGTATCCTCTCCACATCGATTCCCACCTGCCTGTCTCCAATTGCGCAGGCCACCAGGCCATCTGTGTGGCTGATGTTATAATGGATGTGAGGAAAGTCCTTTAAATATGGTTTGCCATACTCTTCTTTTAAAATGACCGGCTGGTCATTTAATTCAGAGCCGATTCCATATAAATCTTTAAGTCCCATTCGAAGAAGCTCTTTTCCAAGGCCGTGTTCCTGCTCCCTCTTTTCCTTTCTTTGGGTCGCTTCATACTTTTCCAGATAAATCCGTACCATACCGTCTTAAACCTTTGTCTAATTCCCTGTCCTGTTCCATGTCCGGTTTTCCACTGGACTTCCATGACCGAAATATACCTTTCTTGCGCCAAGTGCGCTAATCTTATCCGCGCTTTTTAACATCTCCGCCCTGTCCCAATACACCAGGGACAGCCCGGGATAAAACATATTCATCAGTGCATCACCTACTATGACAGCCTTTTCATCAAGATCAATTCCTATGGACCCTCTGGTATGACCCGGCAGCCCCATGATCCTGGCATTGATTCCATAATCCTTCAGCCAGTCTCCTTCATCTATAAAAATTTCCGGGGTAAACTCCGGTATCCAGTCCGTTTCAGAACTTTTCGCTGTAACCTCCGCAACCGCCATTCCCAGCATCCCCTGAAAACGGAGAGGTTCTTTAAAATTGTCCTTTATAAGGTTTAAATCTTCTTTATGAAGGGCCACCGGTACTCCCAGTTCCTTCCTAAGATAAGCTGTATTCTGTACATGATCCACATGACCATGGGTGAGCACGATCAGTTCCACCTTCGTTTTCCGGCACTGGGCCAGTACTTTTTCTTCAAATCCGTTCCTTCCGGTATCCACAAGAACGGCTCTTCCATGTTCCTCAATCAGATAGCTGTTCACACTTCCGCATCTGATCCGTTTTACTTCTGCCAACTTTTTCATCTCACTTTCAAATACATTATTTCTCTGCCGGAAAATGCCTTTGGCACTATTACGCTATTGTTCATTGTATTGAAAGAAAGCTTCGTATATTCCCTATTTTTCCTCTATCTTTTTCTGTAAATACAATCAATTACTCCGTTAACCGTCCTCGGAGATACCAGTTTAAAGGCACCAGTTTTTCCGTTTTTTCAAAAAGGCTTTGGCTTCTTATGGCTTATAGCATATCATCCTTTGTCCCTTTCATCAATTCCTTTTAAAATCCGGAACAAAGAGTCTGCGAAACAAAATCATGTGCTTAAATTTTGCTTCTTCAGAAGCAAAAAAGGCCCGGCAGGTCTAAAATGCCAGACCTGCCGGGCCTTTCCCCATTCCTTATGACCGCCGGATATGGAATGCATCCATTCCCGGATAAACCGCACTTTCTCCCAGCTCTTCTTCAATCCGAAGCAGCTGGTTATATTTCGCCACACGTTCGCTTCTGCTAGGCGCTCCTGTCTTGATCTGACACGTATTAAGAGCAACCGCCAGATCTGCAATGGTAGTATCTTCCGTTTCACCGGAACGGTGGGAAGCAATGGCTGTGTAACCTGCACTGTGGGCCATCTTAATCGCCTCAAGAGTTTCCGATACAGAACCGATCTGGTTCAGCTTAATCAGAATGGAATTGCCGCATCCGTTTAAGATACCTCTCTTTAAACGCTCTGTATTCGTTACAAATAAGTCGTCTCCAACCAGCTGGATCTTGCTGCCCAGCTCTTTCGTAAGCAATTCCCAGCCTTCCCAGTCTTCTTCATCAAGAGCATCTTCTATAGAATAAATGGGATATTTTTCACTCAGCTTTTTCCAGTGTTCAATGAGTTCTTCAGATGTAAAATGCTTGCCGCACTTAGGAAGGATATACTCGCCCTTCTTTGCACCCTTCCACTCACTGGCGGCCGCGTCCATAGCCAGAACAAAATCACGCCCTGGTTCATATCCTGCTTTTCTGATGGCTTCAAGAATCAGTTCAATAGCCGCCTCGTCACTATCCACATCCGGGGCAAAACCTCCTTCATCTCCTACCGCGGTAGCCAGGCCCTTTGCCTTTAATATGGACGCAAGGCAGTGGAATACTTCTGTACACCACCTAAGACCCTCTTTAAAACTGGAGGCCCCTGCCGGCATGATCATAAATTCCTGTACATCTACGGTATTGGCAGCATGAGCTCCGCCGTTTAAAATATTCATCATAGGAACCGGGAGACGATTGCCGGTTATTCCGCCCAAGAAACGGTAAAGGGGAATTCCCATGCTCATGGCCGCCGCCCTGGCACAGGCGATGGATACTGCCAATATGGCATTGGCTCCCAGTCTGGACTTATCCGGTGTCCCATCTGCGGTAATCATTGCCTGGTCAATGGCGTAAATATCGGAAGCATCCATTCCCGTGATCGCATAATGGATCACTGTGTTGATATTATGAACCGCATTTAAGACACCTTTTCCGCCATAACGGGCCTTGTCCCCATCCCGAAGCTCCAGAGCCTCAAATTCACCGGTAGAAGCACCGCTTGGCGCCGCTCCCCTGGCCATAGTCCCGTCTGCAAGATGTACCTCAGCCTCTACGGTAGGATTTCCTCTGGAATCAATAATTTCTCTTCCTATTACTTTTTCAATCTCCAGATAATTCATGGTTTATCTCCTTTTCTTTTAAATGGATTCCACTATGGAAAGGATCCCTTAGGGGAATTCTTTTCATTTTACGTTATCATCTTTCATCATCATACAGGTAACACTTCTGATGCCGTTCTCTTAGCTGCCGGCTTAATCAAAATTTTGAACCGCCTTGGCAGCCATACTCCATTAATATGGCTTATTTCCAATATTATTATGAGTTAGTTTGTCCTAATTCACAGAATAATCATATCACATTTTACCAGAAATTTCAACACAGGTATTGATAATTATTACTGATTTTTCCTTTATTGAGAAAAAAAGCTTCTGCCCCTGCGTTATACAGGGACAAAAGCTTGAAATTTCTGCAGGACCAGCCAAGGAACATTCTAAAACCTGAAATTACAGAAACGCCTGTAATATGAAGTTTACAATAAACAGAATGGTTGCTATCACAATAATAGGATTTAACTCATTTGCTTTCTTTTTACAGATCTTTACGATGCAGTAGAAAATAAATGCTGTTGCAATTCCATAGGAAATGCTGTAGCAAAGTGCCATAAACACGCCTGCAAAGAAGGCAGGAACTGATTCTTCCAACTGACTCCAATCAATCTCCTTGAACGAAGAAATCATCATACAGCCAACAATAACCAGAGCCGGAGCCGTTGCCACGGATGGAATTGCACTGATAAAGGAGGCTAAGAATGCACTTACGGCAAAGCAGATCGCTACAACTACGGAAGTAAGCCCGGTACGCCCGCCGACTCCGATACCTGCCGCACTTTCCACATAAGTGGTTGTGTTTGAGGTACCAAAAATGGCGCCAATGGAAGTCGCTGTTGCATCTGCAAATAACGCTTTATCCATCTTGGAAGAGAACCCTTTGCCTGACTCTAAGGAAGCTTCATCTTCCGCACTAAAGATTCCGCTTCTGCGGCCTGTTCCAATAAAAGTTCCGATTGTATCAAAGGTATCGGATAAACTGAATGAAAAAATCGTAATTAACACCAGAGGGAGCTTAGCCGCATCGCCAAATAAAGCGGGAAGTCCTTCTGCCGTAAAAATAACTCCGAACGTTGTTGGAAGCACGGATAAAGCTTCTGAAAAGTTCACGGTATCTCCTGTCTTTGTAATGCCTAATGGAATACCGATCAAAGTTGTTATAACAATACCAATTAAAATACCACCTTTTACATCCATAACAGTTAATATAACAATTAATACAAGACCAATAATAAATAAAACAAGAGCTTTTGTTGAAATCACAGACATTGCGGGAACGCCTGCTGCAAAATTGATGGCACCTGCATTCAGAAGACCTATGTATGCAATAAAGATGCCAATTCCTCCGCCGATGGCATTCTGCAGACTTACAGGAATGGCCTTGATGATATATTTACGTATTCTGGTTACTGTGATGAAAATGTTAAGGAGTCCACAGACGAAAACCATTGACAAAGCCTGCTGCCATGTAAATTTCAGTCCAAAACAAACCGTGTAAACAAAAAAAGCATTCAAACCCATACCTGGTGCCTGAGCATAGGGTACATTGGCTACAAGCCCCATAACTAAAGTCCCTATAATCGCAGAAATAATGGTTGCTAAAAATACTGCTCCCCATTCCATGCCTGCCTGGCTTAAAGTATTCGGATTCACGATAATTATGTACGCCATGGCAAAAAATGTGGTGATTCCAGCAATAATCTCAGTAGTAACATTCGTTCCATTTTCCTTGAGTTTAAAAAACTGCTCCATGGTAAAACTCCTTTTCATTTTATTTTGAGAGATTCTCGTTTTTAAGTTACCACTCTATTATAACTGTTTCTTCTAATCTCTTCAAGAAAATTTAATAAAATTTTAATGTTTTATTTATTATTTATTTTAATCCGATTTATTAATATGCTTAATACTTGAAAAGGGAATAATTAATTCTACTTATTTAACGTGGGCTGTTGACGCGTATATTTACAGTTTGGCTGTTGTTCCAGTAGAGCCTGAGTGTATGAGGGGGCAGGTATATGTTACTATGTGGGAAGCTCATCCTTTTGGTCTTGTTTTTGGCATAAAAAAGCCGGGAGGTACAAAGAATAAGCTTCTATCGTACCTTCCCGGCTTTCCTGTCTTAAATATCACAGCAGCCAGAAGACTGTTTTATCTTCTCCATATTCCAACTCAAAACGGAGCCTGCCAAAAAACTCCTCCAGAGCTTTATAAAGCTCTTCCCACTGTCCGCTGCTGGTTGTTTCCCGGAATGATTCGATCCAGCAGGACTGTTTCCCGCAGGCGTCCCTTAAATGAACATTAAAATCCAGGCCTTTATTTTTAATAAATTCATTGCATTGTAAGATTTCGGTGATAGAAACAATCTTCATATACGCCTCTATTCCTGGCCCTTATACTTCCTTGCCTGCTCCTCAATGTACTCCAGATCATCAAAATAATTGATCTTCATAGCCTCTTTCACGCCCTTTAGAGTCCGGGCTGCCATTGCCTCTGCCTTATCGCTTCCTTCTTTTAATATCTGGTATACGTAAGGGATATTGGCCTCGTATTCTTTTCTTCTTCTGCGGATAGGCTCTAACTCTGCCTGAAGAATGCTGTTTAAGAACCGCTTCACTTTCACATCGCCTAAACCGCCCCGCCTGTAGTGGTCTTTAAGCTCGTCAAGATTTTTATAGTCCGGCAGATATTTTTCAAAGTCTTCATCTTTGCAGAATGCATCAAGGTAGGTGAATACCGTATTTCCTTCCACTTCTCCGGGGTCGGAAACCTGGATGTGATTCGGGTCTGTATACATGCTCATGACCTTTTTCTTTACTTCCTCTTCCGGATCGGATAAATAAATGCAGTTTCCAAGGGACTTGCTCATCTTGGCTTTTCCGTCGGTTCCTGGAAGACGTAAGCAGGCCTTATTATTCGGAAGCAGGATCTCTGGCTCCACAAGGGCTTCGCCGTAGACGGAATTGAACTTCCGTACAATTTCCCTGGTCTGCTCGATCATGGGCTCCTGGTCCTCTCCTACGGGCACTGTGGTGGCCTGGAATGCTGTAATGTCAGCTGCCTGGCTGATCGGATAGGTGAAGAAGCCTACTGGGATGCTGGTTTCAAAGTTTCTCATGGCAATCTCGGATTTTACCGTAGGATTCCGCTGCAGCCTGGATACGGTTACCAGATTCATATAGTAAAAGGACAGTTCCGTAAGCTCCGGGATCTGGGACTGGATGAAAAGGGTGCATTTCTTCGGGTCCAGACCGCAGGAAAGGTAATCCAGCGCAACCTCTATGATATTTTGACGAACTTTTTCCGGATTATCGGCATTGTCCGTAAGTGCCTGGGCATCCGCTATCATGATAAAAATCTCGTCAAATTCACCGGAATTCTGCAGCTCCACCCTGCGCTTTAATGAACCAACATAGTGGCCGATATGGAGCTTACCGGTGGGCCGGTCTCCTGTTAAAATAATCTTTCCCATTTTTACCTCCAGATGTTTTGTATCGTAAATCCGTAGTGCAGGGATCGAATCCTCCGGATTCGATCCCTCACGGGCATTCGCCCTATGAAACAGGCCATGAAAAGATTTTCTTATGTGCTAGCACAACGAAAATCTTTTCATGCCCAGTTTCGCACTACTCATTGCTTTCGTGGATATTATACCATTCATTCAATATTTGTCAATCGAACGGACTATTTTGCCTGGAAAATTCCCTCTGCATAGTTTACAGATGCCATAGCATCCCTGCAGTACCGATCCGCACCAATGGTTTTAGCATATCCTTCCGTAAGAACTGCACCTCCTACCATTACCTTTGTGGAAGGAGTTGTTTCCCTAAGCTGCCTGATGGTCTCTTCCATACTGGGAACGGTGGTGGTCATGAGGGCGCTTAAGCCTACCAGCTTTACTTCATCCCTCACTGCGGTTTCCACGATCCTTTCCGGAGGAACGTCTTTTCCCAGGTCAATGACGTCATAGCCGTAGTTTTCCAGGAGGACCTTAACTATATTCTTTCCGATATCGTGAATATCTCCCTTGACCGTAGCCAGGATGATCCTTCCTTTTTTCTCCTGTGCCACGCCGCCTTCCGCCATCTTCTCTTTTATGACCTCAAAGGCTGCCTTGGCGGCTTCCGCACTCATCAGAAGCTGAGGAAGGAATACTGTTCCATTTTCAAAGCCCTTACCTACCCGGTCCAGTGCCGGGATCATCTCTCCATTTATAATGGTCAAAGGCTCCTGCTCTCTTAAAAGCTCTGTCACTGCCGCATGTGCACGGTCCTTAAGGCCTTTTGCAATGCTTTCTGACAGGGACATCTCCCCTCCGGAAACGCCTCCTGACAAAGAAGAGGTTCCCTGCCTTACTGTCTCACCGAGAGTCGCCACCTGGCCGCTGTAAACGGAGATGTAACCGCTGCACTGAGGATCCATATCCGCAAGAGTACGATAGCTGTAATAGGAACGCATCATGGCTTCTGAATTTGGATTTATGATAGCCGCACTTAAGCCGTTTTGAAGGGCCATTGTGAAAAAGGCGGCATTGATGATTTCTCTCTGTGGGAGCCCGAAGGAAATGTTGGAAACGCCCAATATGGTCCTGCCTCCCAGCTCATCCCGGACCCTTCTTAAAGTTTCAAGAGTCGTCAGCGCACCCCGGCTGTCAGAGCTGACCGTCATGCAGAGAGCGTCTATAATAATGTCCTTCTTCTCAATTCCATATTCTGCGGCCTTATGATAGATTTTCTTTGCAACAGCGATCCTGCCTTCTGCTGTTTCAGGAATACCGTCTTCATCAAGGGCAAGGGCGACCACAACGCCTCCATATTGTTTTACCATAGGAAAAATAGCCTCCATCACTTCTTTTTTCCCATTTACGGAATTAATAAGAGGCTTTCCATTATAAACCCTCATTGCCCGTTTCATTGCCTCTATATTGGAGGTATCGATCTGTAGAGGCAGGTCGATGATGCTCTGAAGCTCCCCTATCACTTCCACCATCATGGAAGGCTCATCAATTTCAGGAAGCCCTACATTCACATCCAGGACGTGCGCTCCATTGTCCTGCTGAGCCACTCCCTCACGGAGAATATATTCCAGGTTATGATCCCGAAGGGCCTGCTTGAATTTGGACTTTCCCGTTGGATTGATCCTCTCTCCAATGATGACCGGGTCCTTGTCGATCACAACCGCCTGTGCATAGGAAGAGATCACGGTACGGTTTTTCTTATGCGGCAGTCTTACTGGAAAATCTTTGCAAAGAGCCACTGTTTTCTCAATATGTTCCGGCGTGGTTCCGCAGCAGCCGCCGATCACACAGGCTCCTTCCTCTGCAATTTCCTTCATGGCAGCCGCAAACTCATCCGCATCGATATCATATACCGTTTTTCCGCCTTCGCTCCTTGGAAGACCTGCATTGGGATTGACGATGACCGGTATGGAAACCACCTTCATGATATCCCTTAAAATGCCCTTCATCTGTATCGGACCCAGGCCGCAGTTGATTCCCAGGGCGTCAACTCCCAGTCCTTCTAAAAGGGCAACGGTAGATTCAACATTTCCTCCGGTTAAAAGCTTTCCTTTATCATCAAAAATCGTGGTCACAAATACGGGAAGACTAGAATTTTCCTTTGCAGCCAGTACAGCCGCCTTGGCCTCGTAGCTGTCGCTCATGGTCTCAATGAGCACCAGATCCGCTCCCTCCCGCTCTCCGATTTTAACTACCTGGGAAAACATTTTGTAGGCATCTTCAAAGTCCAGATCTCCCAAAGGCTTTAAAAGCTTTCCTGTAGGGCCTAAATCAAGGGCAATATACCCCTTTTCCTTTCCGGCCGGATAAGAAGCCGTCTCCACCGCATTCCTGGCATTTTTTAAGGCCGCAGTCACTACCTCTTCCAAATCAAATTCCGCACCTTTATAAAATTTCAGCCCATTGGCTCCAAAGGTATTTGTTTTTATGATGTCCGCACCTGCTTCCAGATAATCACGGTGAAGCTTCGTAATGATATCCGGATGCTTTACATTCCAGGTTTCCGGCAGTTCTCCCGGTTCAAGTCCGTTTGCCTGCAAAAGACTTCCTGTTCCGCCGTCAAAAAATACCATCCTCTTCTTTATCTCTTCTAAAATCGCTGCCATACATTCCTCCATCTGCGTTTGTATCTTTTAATCTCTCCGGTATGCACAGTCCGTATTCCCACAGGATTCACATCCCTTTATCTCGCAGCGGTAAGGCTTTCCGCTGATTCCCATCACCGCAGTGACGGACTTGGAAGGGGTCATGAGAAGGCTGTCCGTCAGCATGATACCGATCCTTTTAGGCGTTTCTAAAACTGTCGTAATATCCTTCTGGCACCCTAAGGGGAAGTCTCCGTAGCCCGGGCTGAACCTGGGTCTTAGGTACAGCTGCCTGTCCTCATATTCCTCCTTCAGTTTCCGGTTCTCTTCATCACAATATTCCTCAATCATGGCGGTGGCCGCCGCCTGCATGGTGACCGCCTTGCTCATCTGCAGTTTTGTATACTTATGCAGCAGCACATCCACCCCTGCACCTAACGTAGCTGCAAATAAGATCACCTGTTCACAATCCTGTAAATTCCGGCTTAAATTCCGGCTCCTGGTCTTAAATACGGTAAAATCGATCCAGTCATCAGAAAGCAGCTTAAGGGGATATACCCGGCTTATGCTTTTGGGAGATGCCGCAGCCATTAGTTCCCTGATACATTCCTCAATCAGGGTATTTACGGCTTCATCACCTTCATTTTTCCCGTATCCCAGATATCGCCGGATCTCTTTTCGACTGATTTCCATTGCTGTCCCTCCGCTTTTTCATTTTAAATGGGTCCGCCCCTTTTTTAAAGGAGCCGGACCCTGGTAAAAAGAATCACAATATCTCGGAAAGGTTCTCCTTGATTTTTAACGCCACATCCGGCTTATTCATGGAATAAACATGGATGGCATTCACTCCGTTGGCGATAAGGTCAATGATCTGTTCTGTGGCATA
>POVV01000890.1_pt1 | contig 14361 bp, 9 predicted proteins | sample 1560271 | NCBI WGS metagenome assembly POVV01 (sample SAMN08337232, study PRJNA429181) | Bioreactor metagenome, whole genome shotgun sequencing project. | biome: cows' rumen and soil; feature: anaerobic; isolation source: anaerobic chemostat enrichment culture, galacturonate as sole carbon source...... | reverse complement strand
ATTCCCCGTTATGTGCCAGATTATTGCGTTCTCCCGGGTCATAAAGAAGATCGTAAAGAGCTTCTTCGTACTTTGTCTGGCTTTCCAGATCCTGCTTCAGAAAATAATCTTTTGTCATAGATTCATCAATGTTTGACTGGTTAATCTTCAAATAGGCTGTATCATAAAAACGGATATATTTGTAACGCTTCGTGCGTACACAACGTGCCGGCTCATAGGACGTGTGGAAATTGATTTCGGCAAAGACATCGGACCTGATTTCTTCTTTCTCCCCTGTTAACAGGGGAACCATTGATTTTCCTTCCAGATATTCCGGTTTCTCCAATTCAAGGAGCTCGCAAAGCGTAGGAAATACATCCATATGGGAAACAAGACTGTCTGCAACGGTTCCATTCGCCAAAGCTCCCGGTGAACGAAGCATCAGATTCACACCGATCCCGCTGTCAAATAAAGTACATTTTGAAAAGGGATTTGGCAAACCGTGATCTGTAGTAAAAAGGATAATGGTATTTTCCCACAACCCCTCTTCTTTTAAGCAGGATATCACCTGGCCAAAACAGGCATCTGCGCATTTAACGCTCATCAGATAACCTGCAAAATCGTTGCGGGTTTCCCTGGTGTCCGGGATCGGATAAGGGGGAAGGGCATATTCAGGGTCAATATCATCATCAATCTTATCAGGAAACCGCCGATGGGTTGCATACATTCCGTAAGAAAGGAAAAAGGGTTGTTTTTTATTATAATTTTTCAGCCATCGGCAGACCTTACGTGCATTTTCCTTATCCCAGTCCACCAGCTCTTCCTGAGAATATCCGGAATTATCTGTGGTCAGTTCTTCCTGATAGCCAATCTCGGCCGCCCCAAGTTTCCGGTCCAGATACCAGCCTGCTTCATGCTGGATTCCGCAAAGAACGGTATTATAGCCATTCTCGTTCAGATAATGAACCAGATGTTTGCTGTAGTCCATGGTAAAGCCTCTCTGGGCCAGACCTAACATGCCATTCTGATGTGGATACGTACTTGTCAGCATTGCTGCCCGGCTGGGGGAACAAGTCGGACCTGCACAGTACGCATTCCGAAACACGGCTGCTGTCCTGGAAAAGGATTCCATATTCGGCGTGGGAACCTTATAACCATAAGGACTTAATACCCGCCCGGAATCATGGGTATGAATATACAATACATTTTTCACTAAATGTACCTCCTGCTGTTAAAATGTATTTATCACTGCTTAATATGTATTATCATTTCTGTACATAATATACTACAGCCGCAAAGTAATGTCAATACATTTAATATATTTGTATTATCATGGAACATGCAGCTTCCTTTATTAGTTTGTTGCGTAGTTTACATATTAATTCAAATATGTATTGTCATTTATTTCAAAGTATAATACAATTAAAGAACTGGTTTTATTAGAAAATGAGGTGATAATTATGGCAGAAAAAAGAATTGCACAATATAAACAGATTGAAAATGACTTGCTTCAGAAGATAAATTTAGGTTATTACAAAAAAGACGATCTTATACCCACAGAGCTGGAGCTTTCTAACACCTATCATGTTTCAAGGGTGACTGTCAGAAAGGCCACAGATAATCTGGTTGCAAAGGGTCTTTTGACAAGAGTTGCCGGAGTTGGAACATTTGTGTGCCACCCTTCTGTTACATTAAACCCCAGTTCCATCCAGGGATTTTCAGAAGTAATGTGTGAACAGGGAATTTCTGTCCGGACAGAAGTTCCCACCTTTATGATCCAGAAAGCACCTTCAAACATTGCTTCCATCTTAAAAATTGAGACAGGGGAACCGATTTATTTTATTGAAAGAATCCGGTATGCAAATGATGAAATTTTTCAGTTTGAAACAACCTATATGTCCAGCCGGTTATATCCCGATATCTCTATGCAGGTATTGCAGCAGTCAAAATATCAGTACTTTGAAAAGGTAAAGGATATGAAAATCGCATACAGCGATCATACGGTAACACCCATTCATCCTACAAAAAATATTGCAGAAATGTTTGGAATTTCGTTGGATACTCCCATTCTGAGAGTTGCCAATACTACTTATCTGACCAATAATCAGATCATGGATTATACAGAATTAACGCTTAACTCACCGAAATACCAGTTGACTTATGTCAAAAGCTGATATCCGGCTTATTCATAAGAGGGAAAGATTCGCAAACGATATCTTTAAGTTTAAGAGCCAGTCTGTATGGTAGAACACCATATCAGCTGGCTCTTGAATCTTTTGTACAGTCACTCTGCTTTAAGTAGGAATACCAGAGACGTATATTTTTTCTTAAATAGCAGGTTTACACTCTCCTGTGATCTTGACCGTATATTCGAAACAACAATCATCCTCACACCACATCTTGAAATTTGTTCCCCATTTATTATTAAATAAATTATAAGAGAATCCCTTCTTTATATCTGGAAGATTCCGGTAATCACCGTACATCCATTTGCCACCCACGCTGACGAGAGGGGAATGGTGGTTTATAACCACGATTTTTCCGTCTGCACCGTGATAGGAGAGTTCTTCCACACAATGCTGTCTTCTGTTACCTCCCCGCACTATTTCAACCGGAGAAATAAGATCTCCCATCTTCTTCAGCCTCCAGCAGTATGGATTTTCTACATCAAAGCAAACATCAAACCAAAGTGCTTCCGGCATGCGGTTGGCATCCTTTCCGGACCAGCAGAGTCTTACTTTAATATCACCCCCAAAGGTATAGGTAATAACAGCTTGCTTCGGGCAGCCATATTTTGTATTCGCCTCTTCATTGCCTTTTAGCATGATGTGAATTTCATTACCATCTGCGCTTATTTTCTTTGCACCAAATACGTAATTCTGATTATCTAAATCCTCTACGAACTCAAGGCCCGGCTTAGAGAAATCTCCTTCCGACCAGCACTGATTTTGGCGGAAGGCCCGATTATAGCTGTAATAATTCTCCACACAGTTCCTGGCATTATAAGTCTCATAGGATAGCCTCCCGAACCCCCCATCCGTAATCCACTCCCTATCACCTTTCTTCAAATACACCATAGTACCACTGCCATCAAATGATACCGTCCATTCTCCTATAACCACCCGATCATAAGGATATATTGTTCTTCCGTCCTCTCTCTCCGCCATATCGCGGCAGTTAACAGTCAGACGGTCAAGTTCCTTTTTTGCCTCTTCCTTCAATTCACCCGGAAGGGTATCCACAGCCTTCCAAATGTATTCCATCTGCTCCGCATGGGAACTTTCATATAGTTTGAAGGATCCATCGAATTTCCCTCCGCGGTACTTGTGGAAATCCTCCTGTAAGACCTTTAACATACCGGCATTGCGGTTTGTAAGGAAATCCAGTGTTGTCACATCCGCTTTTCTGGCTGCCTGGAAATCAGTTTTTTCCCAATTCGTAAAATCAGCCAGGTATTTTTTATAATCTAGTCCCCACGTATGCTCTGCCACCAGAAGCAGGTTTTCCATGAAGTTTCCATAAAAACTGTCTCCCCGGCATAGTCTTCCTTCCCTTTCCATACGGTCCTTCCATTCTATCAGTCCGCGATAACGAGTAATCTTCAGCGGGTCGGAGGCAATGCCATGAATCCAGGTATCCCCTATTTCTTCTTCTACTACCGGAAGGTGGACTTTATATTGAAGCAGGCTCTCAGCATACATGTCCATGGTAGACGCTACGATTTTAGCCTGAGGATAAATGGCCTGTATCCGGTCCATCTCAGCCTCTACAGCTTCAACCGATTGAGGTCCTAAGTTATCACCGGTATGGGCGAATTCCAGTACCTCATCCATTCCTTCCACGTAACAAGGCGCACCGTATTCGATAGAGTACTGGATGATAATCTCCTTATCTCCCGATTTCCAGCGGTAGGTCAAGGGGACTTGAGGGACCATTGAAGAAGGATTGACACCGATGTGCATGTAAACCTTGCCGTGATCCGTCATAGGACCGATGATGGCTTTCGTATGGCCTGGAACATCTGTCATCTTGGCTGAAATGGTGTTCTTTCCGAACCGCTTATCCAACTTGTCAGAAAGGCTTAAATCGTATTCAAAAAGTTCCTTATCCAATAATTCCGTATGTGTAGTGAAGGCCAGTCCATGCCAGCAGATATCTCCCCGGCGAATTGACGCCTCAAGCCGTTTGCAGGCCTCCTCTCCAGCATGTCTGAAATAGTAATCTATGAGATAGGAACCGACAGTCCAGATAAACCGTTTTTCTTTTTCCTTATTTATCTTTATGGCCAAGTCAATGGCAAGCGGAATATAATGATTCACATATTTGTTCAGAACATTCTGCCCTAAATCAGTGAAGCCGATGTCGAGATGGGTCTTAAATACCACGTGTACCTTTTTAATCGCTGATTTATCCATATGCTTTATTTCCTCCATTATTTTCGGATTGCTGCAATTATCATCATGCACATACCATTACCAGGTACGATCCGGTATTCTCCTACGCTTGCAGGCACGATGACTGTTTCCGCATAGTGGACCTCAAAGGGTTGAAAGGTTCCGTCTACACTTTCGATACTGGCAGATTCTCCCTCTACCAGGTTCATCATTTGAACGGAATCCTCCATCTTAACGGAAACCGGTACCGTGAACGTATAGCGGAAGGTGTTGATGAATTCCTGGTTATGAAGTCCGGTACGTTCCAATTTCATACCCTCTCGTTCTTCCAGAATCTGCTCCTGATGAACGATTTCGTTATAGATCCAGTCTGTGTCCCGTTCCCACTGGATATTCTTTAACCCGTGATCCACATGAGTGGGACGTGGGATCCCATCCAAACCGACTCTTCCCCAATCCCACAACTTAAAGGTAAAGATGTAGGGAGTGGCGCTGATCTCAAGTACCATGGTATTTTTACCGGAACAATGGATGGTTCCCGCCGGGATCAATATATGGTCATGCTTCTTCACCGGTATTTCGTTTATATATGTTTCGGCAGGAAACTGGATTTTACCAATCTCAGCTTCACGCAAATCCCGTGCCATAGCATCCTTGTCCACACCTTTTTTTACACCTAAGTAAACATATGTATCCTCGTCTTCATCTGTATCCAGCAAGTAATAACTTTCATCCTGAGTGTAATGCATTCCGAAAGCGTCCTGAATATATTCCATCATCGGATGAACCTGAAGGGATAAATTTCCCCCTCCCATGGTATCCAAAAGATCAAAACGGATAGGAAATTCCGTGCCGAATCGGCCGTACACCCGCTCTCCTAAAAGATCCTTGGGACAGTAGAAAACGAGATCAATGGCAGGGAGTTTTACCTTCACCTCTCCAAAGGCCAAATTTATGGCATTCTCTTCCGGTACTCCATCAAAGCTCCAAGCGAAATTTTCTTTCTCTTTATCAAGGTTGAAGTGCTCCTTCATCCAGTGACCGCCCCAAACCCCCGGATCAAAGTAAGGTTCTAAACGGAAGGGGCGTCTGCTTAGTTCCTTCAGGCCTGCCCGGAATGCCTCACCGGTAATCAACTTTGGATTTCCCTTTTCTTCCGTTTCCAGTATGTAATCAAAGCTTTCAAACCGTTCCTTCTTATACCGGTCGGCTAGTCTCCACTCAATGAAAAACCCTCTTTTATACTTTTCCAGATTCGGTGCATCGTAATTGGTACAGTGCCAGTTAGGCATACCTTCACGGTAGCGAAGCTGAACCTCCCATCGAGTGATATCACAGTAAACCGTGATATCACCTTCCCTTAATAGCCCTGCCCCAACCCCGGCAATCACCACAAGCCCTTTTTTTTGTATGGAAAGCTGCTGCCTGGCTGCTGCCATTTTTTCAAAATCAAAAAAGTCCTCCAGCCGCTTATGGCACATGATTCCAAACACCCGGTCGTCCGTAATAAAATCACGAAATTCCCGGTTTAATACTTCCTCACTTTTTGCCAGTTCTTCCATATCAATGAGAATATCCGGCTTTAATTTCCTTGCCAAAGCAATGATTTCTTCCTTATTCACACCCGGATATAAGTCAAAACACACCACGGCAGATTCCTTTTCCCCAATATTCTGTTTCAATTTAGATATCACCGAATCGTAATCTTCCCATGCATGGTCATTGTACCCCTTAATTTCAGTATACGGATGTAGTTCATAATTGTTATATTTGTTTTTAAATATCATATTTGCCTCCTAATGAAACAAGCGAATATGCCTGTATATCCAGTTGTTTTGCAAATGATTTATAACACCAACGTTGAATGAAGCTTTTCTTTTCACCTTTTTATAAATCCACAGTATACTTGTACCGGTTGCCTGGATAATAACAATCAGAATATTCAAATATTTCCCCATCTGCTAAAAATGTCTTTCTAATCCTCTTAAATAAAGGCAGCTGTGGATCTACTTTTAAAAAATCCTGGATTTCCTTCGTGGATAACACGGCTTCTAAAGTATCCTGTCCTCTCACAATAATGATTCCATGGGTTTCTTGAAGATATTTATATAAGGATTCCATATAATATTCCTTTTCCATAGGCAGTTCCACGATCTCCTTCAAATACGTTACGGAATAGACCATAGGGATATTATCCACGCATCTCACTCTGGTAAGGCAGTAACATTGCTTCGTCTCAGGAATTCCAAGTACCATGGCTACTTTCTTCCCCGGTCTGACTTTTTCCATTGTACAGTAGGATGTACTCATGGTGATGTTATGCTGCTTCATTTCGTCTGTAAAGCTGATGACACATTTTAAATGTTCGTCAATTTTTTCATATATTACCGTGGTTCCAATTCCCCTTGAACTTTTGATGTACCGGTCCAGTGTCAGCGCAGCCAAAGCCTGTCTTATCGTGACCCGAGATACATTGTACTCTTCCATCAGCATCTTTTCAGTGGGAAAAATATCACCCTTATTGAATTCCCCATGCTCAATCTGCTTCTTTAATATTGTTTCCAGCTGGGAATATAAGGGCTGCGCTCCTTTTTCGTGATTCAGCATTGTCTACACTCCTTCCTTCATGGAAATAAACAGTCCCAGCATTGCCAGCCCCGATGTGTCGTCTTCTGTGAAAATCTCGATATTCCTATCCTGGCATTCTTTTCGGATACCGTCTCCAAAGAAGGCGAAACTTTTTGATATCTGCCCCCCCATAACCAGTGCATCAGGTTTAAACTTGTCTATAAACGGCATCATAGCGTCTTTTAAATTATCCCCGAATGCCTGGAACGTAAGCAGTGCCTTCTCTACCCCCTGACAGGACCGGTCGTAAAGTTCCTTACCGGAAATACTGCTGCCATAAATTTCACCGGCAAGTGCCGCTAGACCTCTGACGGATACGTAATCATCAATTACTCCGTCACGATAAGGAGTATTGTAAAGCCAGCCATTTTCCGGCACTCCGTCCTTTTCTTCCTTTAGCACCTTTTTTGCTTTTACAAAAGCGGAGCCTGCTCCAGTGCCAATACAAAGACAAATGATTTTTTCCTTATCTGCAGCTTTTCCAAACCAGCTTTCCCCCACAGCAAACGCTTCCACATCATGTAGGAATTGAAAAGGAATATCTGACAGCCAATCCAGACGCTTTTTCAATTGGGGAACGAGAGGAATTCCATAGATGGAATCGTACTTATCTAGTCCTTTCATCAAACTGATTCCATGAACGTAATCGAACGGTCCAGGAAACGCCATGGCTATGCCGGCAATGGGATTTCCCCCGGCCATTTTCTTCATCTGATCAATCAGGAAAGCAAAATTGTCAAAGATAATCCCGCTTTCTTCCTTTGCTAAGGCCGGAAAACTCTCCGGTTCTTTATAAAACAACTGTCCCATTTGGTTTGCAACCGCGTATTTTATCTTCGTACCGCCTACATCCAGAAGTATATATCTGCATTCCGCCTTCACACTTATCTCTCCTTTGTCAATCTGTATAACAGGCAATCAGGCCCTGGTTTTCTGCCTCACATTCTGCATACATTTCCGCCTCGCCGCATGGCTCATGAACCATCAGCGTATAGAAAAATTCATAAAATCCACCCAGATTCACCTTGAAATTTGTCTCCCAATAGTTGTTCATCACCCAGGAGTAAATCGGGGAACGGTTTCTTCCAATATCCTTGCAATTACATAAGACGATTGGTCTGGCTTCCAGTCCGCCAAGACTAATGAGAGGCGCATCTTTCGTGATAATGGCAAGATTTATGTTGTCTGATTTTAAAACTACACCATTCTGTATCAGATAGAAGTCCTGACAGCTTCCCGGCAGCTGATCAATTCCCGGCCGGAAAATACAACCTGTTTTATCAAAATAAACCGTTGTGTCTTCTCCGGCAGTAAACGGAAGGGCCACGTATAAGTTTTCTGGCTCCCATACACTTTGTTTATGGACTCTTACCATAACCTCCAGCTTAGGCTGATGTTTATATGCCTTTACCAATACCGTATAGAATCCGGTTCCTTCCAGTTGATAATCCAATTCAATTACCGCGTAAACCGTTCCGTTTTCCACGATTCTCCGATCCTTTAACATGCTTCTGTACCTTCTGGTAGCTGTAGACTTTCTGTTGCGTCCCATTCTTCTTCTGGTTTCACAGGCGGATTCCGCCATATCCGTCACCTCGTATACACCGGCAAATGCGCCGTCCACACTGTCATTACGGATCAGTTCTGTGTGATCTGCTTTATTAATAATGGAAATAATCCCCTTTTCTCCGTCTAAAGTAAGAATTATATGGTCAGTCTCAATCCGGTCTGCATCCACCCTGTTATCCTTTTCTGAAAGCAGGTCCTTAATGCCTTCCGCCCCGATGTGGGCGTGATTTTCAGTTGTCTGATACTTCCGTTCATCAAGAGTAATCATCACCAACTTCTCTTCTTTCGGTCTCATAACAATTTCGATTTCTACCTGGGTAGCCCTGGCGATCCGTTTTACCTGGCTTGGGATCGTCTGTCCGGTTTCACAATCTACCACCCGGATCGGAATGGTCTCATCATAACGTACACCTTGGATATACTCCCAGAACTCAATATAAAGGCAGGCTTTTGTGTGAAGCGCTACGTCATGTGGATTGATAATCAAATAGCGCTGAGGCTTATCCTGGCGGATTGTCACTTCCCCTTTGGCTGCCATAATCTGATCTAAATTCTTTGCCACGTGAGTATTGGAATTAGCTGCATAAGCACCTTTTTTCAGTTCCAGCATCCCTACCAGACTTTCCCACGGTTCAGAAACGCTGGAGGAATACCCCCAGGTATGTTCCGCATACAGCATCTGCTCCTTTGCTGTTTTCTCCATCAGTTTCTGATTTCCAAGCAGACCATGGGGATCCAGTTTCCTGCAGAGGTCATATTTTCTCATAGCATCCCGGTATACCTTTACCTCAGCCGGTGTTGAGCCGATTCCGTCGGCCCACCAGTCGGTCCAGTCTCCGCGAAAGACGGGGATATCGCTGCAATGATTCCTTACAGCATCGAAGAACTGCTCCAGGGTCACCATGCGGAAAGATATGCGGTCTTTGAATATCTTGTTCAATTCATTGACCCGTTTTGCAATGCCGGCACTGGGCGGTGCATTATCGGTAATTGCTCCGGAAACCATGAACGGTACGATATCGTAGGGATAACCTTCCTCATTGAGATTATCTAGATACCTCTGGATTCTGGTCTTTACGATCTTCATCTCGTTCTCGTACGTGTCCTCTGTGTTCTGGTTAAGAATGAAATTCTTCCGGATTCCCGGTGAAAATTCATCGTTTATCATATAAGTTGTTCCCCCATGTGGAGCTAGAAACATCTCATTCCCCAGGTGGTAATGATCTCCGTTCCAGACTAATAGCTGGTTTCCTTTGGGGCTTTCCCAGTAGAACGGAAGTGTTTTTTTATAGAGAGGGAACATTCCGTGATGGGGATGGAGGCAGGAGTAAAAATCCCGGATTCCATAATCGTAAAGAGCATCCGCATATCCCCATGCCATTCCGTTGATATCAGCGCACATACCAGCTGTAATCGGATGCCCGATTGCTTTCCCATACTGCTGCGCTTTTTCTATTGCGTGTTCCAGAACCGGCATGCTTACCAGTTCAGTCATGTTTAAATAGTTGCCGCTTAACCCGATTTCACCGCTTTTTACGTAGGTCTCGAATTTTTTCCTTGTGGCCTTGTCTGCTATTTCATAAAAATTCTCCACCTGCCAGTAATTTTCACACTGCCATACAAAACCGTCAGACCCTGTGATTTCTCCGCTGTGGATTCCATCAAGAATACCCATGGCCTGGCGTATAAAATCGTAATGGTACCGCATGATCTTATCCTGTCTTTCCGTATAGCCAATATCTGTATGGGAATGCTGTATTAAATAAATATTCCACTTTTTTTCCATATACATCTTCATCCTCCTTATTCCTTTTATTTACTGGTGTAAGCCATACCCGCCTCAAAGTTATTCTGAAGAAATATGAACAGAATAATAGTTGGTATGGACACCAGTATACATGCTAAAAACAGTGCCGGTGCATTACCTTTGCTTAACATGGACATGCTTGCCATGACCGGTCTGACATTGGTTGATTTTGTAAAAGTAAGCCCGAACATCAAGTCGTTCCAGGACCAGGTAAACTGTGAAAGGAACAGAATGGATAAAGGCGCCTTTGCCATTGGTACGAAGATGTATAACAGCGTTTTCCAATCCGATGCTCCATCGATCTTTGCCGATTCGCAGACCTCTTTAGAGATACCAAGAAAAAAGTTGCGAAGGACAAACATACAGAAAGGAATACAGATTGCCGTATAGAACAGTACCATGCCCAGACTTGTATCGTAAAGTCCCAGCTTAAAGTATCCTTTGTAAATAGGAATCAAATAAACCTGAAATGGAAAGATTGTTCCGCTGTAGATAAAAAGGAACCAGAACATTTTTCCACGAATCCTTAAATGAGTAAGGGCATAAGCTGCCAAAAGGCCGATAAAAGCTGAAAAACCAGATCCTAAAACTGCGTATAAAAAGCTGGCTCCTATGGAACTTAATATCCCGCTGTCAATCACGGTTTTTATATTGTCCACTAAATTGAAACCTTCTGGAAGCTGCCAGAAGCTTCCCATGTTATATTCCTGCTTTGTCTTTACGATATTCAGTACTGTAAAGATCAAGGGGGTAATCCACACAAGGCCAAGAACGGACAGTATGGTATTGACAATGACTGTTTTATTTGTTTTCTGTGCCATGATGACCTCCTTGTCTAATCTTCCTTGAAAGTATTCCTGATATTAAAATAGGATACTATGAGGATTACGATAGTAAGAACGACTGCAACCGCAGCGCCAACGCCGAAATTGTTATAAATAAAGGATTCCTCGTACATGGTAAGAGCCAGAGTCTCAGATGTCCTGTATGGACCGCCTTTCGTCATAACCCATATGCCGTCAAATACTTTAAAACTGTTTACAAGTGCCATTAAAAGCACAACGATGATGGTCGGTTTTAAAAGCGGCAGAATCACTTTTGTGTAAAGCTTGATGGAACCTGCACCTTCAATCTTGGCGGCCTCAATGGGAGACGAATCCATGTTCCTGATTCCTGAAATGAACAACAGCATGTTTAGACCGATCCCCTGCCATACGCCGGTCAGGATCATGATAAAGGTATTTACATAAGGAATGGCTAGCCAGTCTCTCGCCAGTTCCGGCTTCCCAAGCCATAAGAAAATCTGAGGAAGTCCATAGGTGGATAAAAGAGTAGCCATGATCAAGCCTCCGACCGTGCCGGAAAGTGCTGTTGGAAAATAAAATATATTTTTAAAGAGTGTTAATGCGGAACTCCTTGTAATCAAAATCGCAAACAATAATGGAACAAGCACTGACGTAACCATGGAAGAAACTACCCAGATGAAAGTATTCATCACTGAAGTCTTGAAATTTTTATCCTGAAACAAATTGATATAATTATCCAGACCTTTAAACGTCATTTTTGAAAAACCATCCCACTCAAAGAAGCTAAGCCGGACCGTATAAAAAATGGATGATACAAAAAAAATACCGATAAAAAGGACTGCCGGAAGTATATATAAATAATCCTTCCAATATATTTTTTTATTCTTTGTTTCTATCGTCCTTGCCATACCAGATGCTCCTTTCTGATCGCAGACTCGGAGAGCGGATGTCCGCTCTCCGGTTCCTGACCTTTTCCTGACTATTTTCCAAATACTTCAGATGCTTTTGCCTGGATTGTATGTAATACATCATCCACATCTGCATCCCCAAGTTCAAACTTCATCAGTTCGTCCAACGCTGTATTACGAATTTCTTCCGGCGTATTTTCGTAGTAGCGGAGGAGCATCTGGTAATTATCTGAATCTGAAGTAAAGGCAAGCGTATCCTGGATGCATTTGTTATCAACCTGTACTTCACTGGTATTTACAAAGTTTGCGACTTCTGTCAGAACCGTCTGATGCTCTTTCTTAAACCAGGACCGTAACACTTCTTTTGCAGTATCTTTATCTGCGCTGGCCTTGGCGACACATAATGGAGCCACTTCATAGAAGATAACCTTCTTATGATCATTCATGGAAGGAAGGACGAATACACCCACAGTTTCTCCGGCTACCATGCCGTATTCTTTAATCAGGGAACCCACTTCATAGTTTGGCTCCAATTCCATGGCTACGGTACCTTGTGCTAAAGATTTATCCATATCTTGAATCTTCATGGGCATGGTGAAATATCCCTTGTCCAGCATGTCTTTCCAGATATTCATTACTTTTACTACGTCCGGATCCGTATAATCTTTTGTTCCGTTACAGATATCCAAATAAAGCTGCGGTTCATATGCACCAATTAAGGCCTGGAACCAGATGAAGCCCGCCCATGAGTCATTTTTCAATGCGATAGGAGTGATGCCGTTGTCCTTTAACGTCTGGCAGACAGCAAGGAAGTCATCAAATGTTTGGGGCTCTTCAAGATTAAACTGTTTGAAAATATCCATATTGTAAACCATGGTATTATAGATAACACTGTATGGTACCGCATAGACCTTGCCATCCACAGTAAACGCATCTGCCAAGTCCTTTGATACGCCGTTTGGAACAATCACTTCATCCCAAAGGTCTGATAAATCCTCTAGCAAATCATTCTTGGCAAGTGTTTCTAACTGAGGTCCGCTCCACCAGGTAAATAATCCTGGTGCCTTCTTATCGCGGATGGATTGCTGCATGGCTGTCTGATATGCTGCCGTATCCGGATACGCAATCTGCTCTACTTTAATTCCGCTTAATTCCGTAATACTGTTCATGATTTTATCTACATCAGACTTTTCCGAATTGGCAAATTTGTCATTCCAAAATTCCACTTTCGTTCCTACTGCTGCGCTTCCCCCTGCCGCTGCTCCTGATGTCTCTGCTTTTTCCCCTTCTGTTTTCACAGTCCCGTTGTCAGCGTTCCCTTTTGAACTGCTCCCACATCCGGCCAATGTTCCCATAATCATTGCCGCTGTCAGCGTCGCCGCTACAAACCTCTTAGTTTTTAACATAACGATTGCCTCCTTATTTGCTTATCCTGCGCCACTTGCGCAGGCATGTAAAAGTTATAACATTACAATATACTAATATTATCAATAAATCAATTCATTTCATACAAATAGCACATGTTCAGTAATTATATTTAATACTATTTGTGCAATATGCATAAATTTGATTTATAGTAAGTTATAATGGAGGATAAATCAAGTGTTTTCAATTATTTTTTCTTATTTTTAACCAGCAATGCCTCTTTGGATAATACATTTAATAGGTGATTTACGATTTTTACACAAAAAAAACAGGGTGTGCACATTCCTGTAGCAAACTCCCTGTTTTCCTTATATGTTTTAACCTAGCTATGGACGTACCTGGCCATCCCCATATATGATATATTTTGTGGTCGTCAGCTCTTTAAGTCCCATAGGACCTCTTGCATGGAGCTTTTGGGTACTGATCCCGATCTCAGCCCCAAAACCGAATTCGTATCCATCCGTAAAGCGCGTGGATGCATTGACATAAACGGCCGCTGCATCGATCTCATTTAAAAACTTCTGAGCGTTATTATAATCTGAGGTAATGATGGCCTCGGAATGCTTGGTGTTATAACGATTAATGTGGGAAATCGCTTCATCCACAGAGCCAACAATCTTTAAGGACAAAATATAGTCCAGGTATTCACTGCCCCAATCTTCCTCGGTTGCAGGGACAAATCCTTCTGCCATGGAACAGGCTTCTTCATCCGCCCGGATCTCTACGGATTTCTGAGCGAGCCGCTCTTTTAATAAAGGCAGGAACTGAGGGGCAATTGCTCTGTGAATGACCAGGGATTCGCAAGAATTGCACACTCCGATCCTCTGGGTCTTTGCATTAAATAT
>POVV01000888.1_pt1 | contig 14374 bp, 14 predicted proteins | sample 1560271 | NCBI WGS metagenome assembly POVV01 (sample SAMN08337232, study PRJNA429181) | Bioreactor metagenome, whole genome shotgun sequencing project. | biome: cows' rumen and soil; feature: anaerobic; isolation source: anaerobic chemostat enrichment culture, galacturonate as sole carbon... | reverse complement strand
TGCGTTTCCTGTTTTCTTCTATTTCCTTTTCAGTATGGGTTCCAAATAATTTCAGTTCTCCTCCGGATGAGTAAATCTGCCCGGTTACAAGTTTTAAAAATGTTGTTTTCCCCGCACCATTATCTCCAATCAGCCCATAGACAGCTCCTTGCTTTACCGTAATATCCACATTCTTAAGTGCGGTAACATCTTGGTACTTTTTACTAATATTCCTTGCCTCTATGACATTTGCATTCATCTTTCTTTTATCCTTCCTGCTGATATTTATGTTTCCTTGATGTTTACAGGCATTAGTATATCTAATTAATCTTTAATAAGTCCTCAAGAAAGTTTAAAGAAAGAATAAAGGCTATGCCATTTTAAATCCTATCCCCCATATGGTACGAATATATTCCTCACTAGCATCTACTGATGCCAGTTTCCTTCGAAGATTACTTACATGTACATTAACCGTATTATCCTCGCCATAATAACCGCCTTTCCAAATCAGTTCATAAAGATTTTCTCTGGAAAATACTTTGTCTGGTTCTTTGATCAAATAATAGAGGATGTCAAATTCATGCATCGTCAACGATAATTCCTGGTTATTTAATTCTGCTTTTCTCGACTCCGGCCAAAGGCATAGATTTTTGTATACATATTGTTCAGGTGCTAAAAATTCTTTGCCCTCTTCTTTTTTATACCGCCTAAGAGCTGCATATACTCTGGCCAGAATTTCTTCAGATGCAAAGGGTTTTGTTAAATAATCATCTGCTCCTGTTTTTAAGGTTTCCACTTTAGTTTCCAAAGATGTTTTTGCCGAAAGTACAAGGATTGGAAAATCAAGTTTCAGTTCTTCCCGTACAATATAAATTAATTCTTCACCAGACAGCCCTGGCATCATTAAATCTAGTATCATTAAATCAGGCGCCTCCAGCTGAATCAGAAGCTTTGCTTCTGTCCCTGAAAACGCCTGAATGACATGATAATCACTATTAGTAAGTATTCTGTACAGTAATCGATTAATGTCTACATCATCTTCTGCAATTAGAATTTTACGCTTTTCCATATTTTTCCTCCACACTTCCTTCTAAGATAAGAGCCTGACGCGAAACCTTCCCCATATATGATGTTGAACATATTCATATGCTCTGTCATATATCCAAAGTCCTGCCTGACCAGATATAATAACACCAAGAATCCAAAAGAAAGAAAGCTGACGCCCAAACAAAATCTGCTGAAACAAAAGTAGAACAGGAATAAACAATAGATTAAATATACTATACTTTATCCCCCATAGCAAAACAGTCCTGTTTATCCTTTCCGGAGCTTTCCCTAGCTGGTTCCACGCAAATTCTATTATAAGAATGTATAATCCCATTGCAGCATAGGAAACCACATATAACTTATTTGGCGTTACCATAAATCCAAGCAGCAATGCGCCAAAATAAAATGCTGTTCCCATACGCATTCCCGTTTCACGTATCATTATTCCCACAAAATAGGATGCTGCAGCCAGAAGAAACAGTGTGTTTGTCTCTATCACACTTCCCAACGCCATACAGACTATAGTTAGTGCAAGAAGCAAACCCCCTAAAACCATTTTCCTTGCCTTTACATGCATGAACAAAGATCTCCGCCCATACACTCGCATAAAGAATCAGCACACCATAGGTCACAACATAAGTTACCTGTACCACAGGATGTATTTCCCGTCCCATATCCTCCGCCATATGGATTATTCTGATATCTTCTGCTGTTCCAGTCCAACTGACTTAGCAGCTGCCGGTACTGCGGATTATTAGGTTCCATATTTACTGCCTGTCCAGCGTAATCTTTTGCAAGCACGTTATTTCCCATACCGGCATTTGCAGCAGCACTCAAATAATACCACTGGGCAGAACGGTTAGGCATACGGTTCAACACATTCATAGCATCTTGATATCGTCTGGAGTTAATAAAATTATATGCAGCCTGCATTTCTACATCCTGATCTCCGTTATAAGAACTTCCACTCTGCTGATAGCCTCCCGAGCCATAACCACCGTATCCGCCTGATGCTGAACCATACCCGGTATAGCCACCCTGTTCACGTTCTTTCATTATAGTATCGTATGCTTCCTGAACTTCTTTAAACTTTTCTTCTGCAAGATCTGCAAGAGGGTTATTTACATTAGCATCCGGATGGTATTTTCTAGTCAGATCTCTATAGGCCTTTTTTATTTCATCATCCGATGCATTCACGGTTACGCCCAACACATCATATGGATTTTTTGTCATGATTTTCTTCCTCACTTTTCTTCTTTTGTTCCTGTATCTTTCGATATTTGGTCCATACACCATCATATAATATATTTCTTAGAATGTCCACATCCAACAGACACGGAAGTGCTTCAAACTGAGCACTGCACTCCGCGATCATCATACAGAGCATTTCCTGGCAGCGCTCTTCGTAATCTTCTTGTTTACTTAGATCCTTTAGTGGATTATAACTGCCGGCTATTAAGTCCTTTTCCAAATCTTCGTAGGCATCCATAATATAGATGAATTTTCCCAGAAAAAATCCCACTTTTCGTAGGCGCTCTTCCCACATATCGTTTTTATATATAAAGAGTTCCGCCATCAATCTGCCAAAACATCCGGCCGTCTTATCTATATCCACACTTTCTTCTTTTTCATATCTTGCAAGTGCGCCCAATTCCTCTTGAATTACACGGCTTTGAACTGGATAATTCCGAATGATTTTTTCTGCTTTCCTTTTCAATACCCGGGTTCCTGCATAACCGCTGATCTTTTTTTCATCTTCCCAATCATCTTTCATATGATAATACGCAAGCAGAACATTCATATCTGCTGCATACTCTGTAATCTCATTTTGCAGCATGTTCTGCTGTTTTATGGGATGAGCTTTACAACGGTGCATGGAAGTCCTGATATTACTTTCATATAAAGAAGTCAACAATATGACCGCAAAAGTCATGTCATATGTCAACGTCATTTGACCAAGACCACCGTGCCGCTCTTTTAATGTTCTACATAGCCCGCAATAATAGGCCTTATATTTTCTTAAGTCCTTCACCTTTAATTCAGGTTCGCATATTGTTACATAACCAAACATATTTTGTCTTGTATCTAGGATACATTTTCTCCTTTTCACTGCACATTTATGCCATTATAACATCAATTTTGAAGGATGAAAAGTAATTTTAACAATACCTTTTATTACGGTCTATCTTCTTTTTTATAAACCGGATAATCAAAATAAAGGCTACAATCAATAAAGTAAACTTAATTACACTGGAATATCTTTCCATATAGATCAGAACTATTTCCCATGAAGCACCTAATAATGCGCCCATTGATACGAGCAGTATATTCCACACTGTACTGCCAATCACGGTATAGATCAAGAATACGGGAATATTAATTTCAGCCATTCCTGCCGGAACTGAGACAAGACTGCGGATAATGGGAATGCAACGTCCAAATAAAATAGCCTTTTTACCATGCTTATTGAACCAGCTGACTGTTCTTTGCATATCCTCCTTATCAAACCCCAACAGCTTAAAAGCCTTCCCTTTTGTCAATGCGTCCAAACGCTGAGGATTCAATGCAGTTCCTACCCAATATAGCACCAGTGCTCCGATGGTTGATCCTAATGTAGAAAATATGATCACACCAGGAACACTCAAGCGAGTATATGTAGTCATAAAACCTCCGAAAGTCAAAATCACTTCGGAGGGAATCGGCGGAAAAATATTTTCAACTGCAATTAGAAAACAAACCCCCAAATAACCAAACTTATCCATAATTTGAATTATAAGTTCCTGCATAATATCATCCTTATTTTATATCTTATCTGTTAGATAAATATATGAGAAACTTACCAAATCATTCCTGTCACTCTGTTGATTCTACGTATTCTATGTGAATGAAGTTTGTTTTGGAGGTTTTATTATATCAATATTTTTATTTAATTACTTCAGGAAAAATCTCTGGTAAGCCAATCACTGTTTTCTATAAATTCTTCAATTGTATTCCAACCAGACTCTTCTAGTAACTTCATTACATAAGGGTTTTCAAGAGGCGTGGCAAAAGGAGCACTTTCACCATATTCATCAACCAGCCTATGCCCAGTCTCTTTATCGACAATGGCTTTCGGCCCTCCCACGCATCCTCCCCTGCATCCCATACCTTCAAAAAAATTAGCATCTGTTTCCTTGTTTTGTATTCTTTTTATCATTGCACGGCAGGCCGGAATTCCGTCTGCCTGCTCAGCTTTAACCTTTATTTCTCTGTCAGGTCTCAGTTGAATTGTAGTTTGCTGCACAGCTTCACTCACCCCACCCTTTCGGGCATATATACGGCCTGCACGTGAAGAGTGTTCCTTTTTATTATCCGTAAGTTCATCTAGGTGAATATCTGCTGCATCAAAAATATCCTGTACTTCCTGAAATGTAAGTACAAAGTCTACTGCTCCTGCAATGTCTTGTTCTCTGGCTTCACTCTTTTTCGCCAGACATGGCCCGGCAAACACCGTAACTGCATCCGGATGTAGTAATTTGATCATACGTCCGCAGGCAATCATAGGTGATACAGCTCCCGGTACATGAGGCATTAATTCACGATATATTTTCCGAATCATGGAAATCCATACGGGACAGCAGCAGCTCGTTATTTGGTAATCTCCCTCTTCAAGAACATGCTTATCAAATTCCAAAGACTCTTTTAATGTAAGTACATCCGCCATAAGTGCTACTTCAATCATTCCAGTAAATCCTAAAGTCTGAAATGCGGTCCGCAGTCTGCCCGGAGTAACCTCTTCATTGAACTGTCCCAGAATAGCAGGTGCAACCATCATATATACGGGTCCTTTGGCTTCCCTTACCGCCTTCATTGCCGGTAGCACATCTTTTCCCGGAATTATTTTTTTTCCGCCACATGCATCTATGCACACCTCGCATCCCGTACATAAACTTGGATTTATATATAATGAACCATCCTCTTTTTCTTCGATTGCATCAAAAATACAGCTGTTTTTGCATGCACGTTCGTACTCGCATTTTTCACAGATCTCATTAAAAACGACTGGTGCATAGTTCTGAGGATTCAGCAGACAATCCAGATGATAAGGCTGATATTCAGGGGGCAGAGGAGCCTCCAAGGATATCTTATGATTCAGTATTTCTCGGTAAAGTTCCTCAAGTGTTTTCATGTAATTCGGTCTCCTATTTTTACCATATATTATGAACCAAATATTGTCATTTTATTCCTTTTACCGATGAAGACATCAGGCTATTACATATCATTCCCCCAACAATTAGGAGGATTCCCAGCATACCTATTACATCTGGAGGGGTATCTCCCAGCATAATAATTCCTCCCAGTAAAGTAAATATCACTTCTCCAGACTGAGTAGATTCTATAACAGCTAAATGTTTTTGACTGGACTTTACCATATCTGTCGCTTTAAAAAACAGTAATGTTGCAATTACACCTGAAAAAAGAGCCACACAAAAAGATTGAACTCCCTGTTCTGCCGAAGGGGCGCCAACTTTGATTATTCCAAATAGGGAAAGTATTAACCAAAAAGGCATACTGCATAATGTCATACCATATATACGTTCAAGAGTAGATACTTCACCGCCTGCAACTGTCATCATTTTACGATTTCCCAGTGGATATGAAATAGCTGCAATAAAAATGGGCAATAATGTTAATAGCGTTGTATTCACTTTTAAGTTTATAATATTGTTTGTCTGCAGAAAAAAAACTCCTATTAAAATAATACCGGAAGCAATCAGGTTTTTTACTGGTATCTTTTGCTTGAATAAGGGTGCCATCAGCAAGCCCATAACAATGGTTATCTGCCAAGATGCTGCAATGAGCCAGGATTGACCAAAATCACCGGCAAATGAAAGAGGCGCGTAAAAAAATCCAAACCCTACGGTACTCCACAAACTCCATGTACCAGGTCTTTGGGCAATAATCTGATGTATATGCTTGAATCCATATTTTTTTCCTATAATAAGAGCTAAGACAGGAAGAGAAAACAAGTATCGAAGGCTGGCGCTCCAAATCCAGCTTCCACCTGACAAATGCATACTTCTATTTAGAATGAATGTAAACGCAAAAAAAAAGGATCCTGCAATCCCCAAAACAAATGCTTTTCTCATATATAAAATTACTCCTTTATTAAGTTCATACAAAAAAACCGGAAATAAAACATGATTATCTATTTTCTTCAGTCTATTTGATAATATTATTGTGTAAGTTATAGCATACGGTTATTTGAGTGTCAATCTTTATGTAATTGAATTATTCTCTCATATATATATAGTGCTAAAGTTTAAACCTATTCTTAGAGAAACATATTGACAAACATATTTAAAATTCATATACTAAGTTGCTAAATAAAAAATTGAATACAGGTTTCGGAGGTTTCAACGTGAATATTAAAAATGTCTTATTAGGCAAACCATTAAAAAACGATCAGATTGCCCATGAAAAATTATCAAAATTATGGGGTCTGCCCATACTCGCAAGTGATGCGGTATCCTCAGTAGCTTACGCAATTGAAGAGATCTTATTGGTATTAATACCCTTCGCAAGTGTAGCTGCGTTTCATTACGTTCCTTATATTGTAATACCAATTCTTCTGCTGCTTGTTGTTTTGGTATTTTCCTATTCACAGATAATTGACCATTATCCGCAGGGCGGTGGGGCATATGCTGTAGCAAAAGAAAATATAGGGAATAAAGCGGCATTGTTGACTGCTGCATCTTTGATTATTGATTACATCATGACGGTTGCAGTTAGTATATCGTCATCAACAGCAGCACTTGTATCAGCTTTTCCGGCTTTTCATGATCACAAGATAGCTATTTCGCTTATCTGTGTTTCTATTATAACGCTAATAAATCTTAGAGGAGCAAGAGAAGCTTCTAAAATATTCGGGCTTCCTACTTATATATTTATCTTTTCAATGGCAGCCTTAATAATTGTCGGATTTTTCAGACTGATGACAGGCAGCCTCCATCCAATTGAATATTCGGCAGGAGTCTTTCCAAAAGAGACACTGCAGGGCATTGGTGTCCTAATCTTATTAAAAGCCTTTTCTTCCGGTTGTTCAGCCATGTCAGGAATTGAAGCAGTAAGTGATTCTGTACCAAGTTTTAAAGATCCGGCTACGCGTAATGCAAAACAGATTTTGTCTACATTGGCTATCATCATTATCTTTATCTTTGGCGGCATATCTCTGCTGGCTGTAAAACTGAAAGTAGGTATAGTTCCTGGACATACCGTTTTATCACAGTTGTCCTCGGCAGTTTTTGGACATTCTTTCATGTTTTATGTGATACAAGTGTTTACCTCACTGATATTGATTCTTGCGGCAAATACGGCTTATAACGGATTACCTCAACTACTGTATATATTAGCTCATGACGGATATGTACCGCGTCAGTTTTCTTCAAGAGGAACAAAATTAAGCTTTTCCAATGGAATTGTATTTATCTATGTTATATCATCCTTACTGATTATTGGCTTTAGAAGCGAAACGCACAAAATGGTCCCTTTATATTCTGTAGGCGTTTTTATTTCCTTTACTGTTGCTCAGTTTAGTATGTTCCTTAAATGGAGAAAAATTAAAGAGAAGAACTGGCAGTACAAGTGCTGGATCAATGGTGTTGGTGCTATAGTTACGCTTATCGTATCTGTTATTGTTTTTTCCACAAAGTTTATAGACGGTGCCTGGCTGCTTGGTATTGCCATACCAGTTCTTATGCTGATAATGTATGTCATCAACAAACACTATACATTTGTAGGCAAACAGTTGAAGCTAGACGTTTTTCATCCCTATGACAAGGTATCCTCAACCCAATGCATTCTGCTAGTACATGATATAAACAAACCATTTTTAAAAGCGATAAATTATGCCAACTCTATATCTAATAACATAACTGCCTTGCATATCTGCCGTCATCCGGAGCATGCTGAGGTTTTACAAAAAAAGTGGAATGACTTAAAAATACCCTGTAAACTGAAAATAATTGAAACACCTTACCGGGACATTATTAAACCTCTTGATCAATATCTTTGGGAAAGAGAAAAAGCATTAAAACCAGGTGAAAACATTTCTGTTATTATCATTAAATTTGTTATTGATCATTGGTATGATAAAATACTTCATAATCAGACCACATATTTTATCAGCCACAACTTAAGTAAACATAAGAATATTTCTACTGTAATTTTACCATTTCATTATGATCTAAAACATATAGAGAAGCACTAAAAAAGAATATATAATTATTTTTGCCGGCGGAGATTATCTGCCGGCAATTCTTTTAATTAATCTCTTCCTGCATTCGATAGCCAACCCCCACCTCTGTCTGAATGTATTGAGGATTCATTGAATCCTTTTCAATTTTCCTTCGAAGGTTTGCAACATTAACCCTGAGTGCCTTACTTTTATTCACATACGGTCCCCACAGCTCACGGCATAAAAACTCATGAGTCAGTACCGTTCCCGCATTAAATGAAAGTAACACAAGAATACGATATTCTGTAGGTGTCAGATGTACCATCTGTCCTTCCACAGTTACCAACCGTTTATTGAAATCAATATTCAAGCCACCTATGCTAAAACACTGATCATCTTTATGTTGAAGCCTCTTTGTTATATGCCCTTTCCTAAGAGCCATTCTTATTCTTGCTATCAGAACAGCATTATGAAAAGGTTTCGTTATATAGTCATCAGCACCGTTGTCAAGGGCAGACACAATAGATTGAGCTTCATGTCTTGCCGATAAAATAATCACAGGTACCTGGCTCCATTCTCTTATATTTTCTAGAACCTGCATCCCATCCATATCCGGTAGACCTAGATCAAGCAAAATCAAATCAGGACAATGAGAAGCAGCAAATGAAATAGCCTCTTCACCATCCACAGCCTTTACAATCCGATATCCCTGCATTTCTAGTTTTACAGAGATAAATTCGCTGATTATCCCATCGTCCTCTACAATCATTATTACATGTTGATTTTTCATTGCAATACCTTTTTATACCTCTCCTTGTGGATTCGGAAGGGTGAACATAATCTGTGCGCCGCCTTCCGGGCGGTTCTCCCCATATATTGTACCTCCATGTGCATGAATTATCGACTTGCATATAGATAATCCAATTCCTTGATTTGAAGTACAGTCATTATCCGCCTTTGCTTCATCATCATTATATAGCATGCTAAGTATATTCTGTTCTACTCCCGGCCCTGTGTCAGAAATAATAAAACTCACCATGTTTTCAGCTTCTCTTACCTCTATATTTACATCCGACTTTTTTCCGCCTGCATGCCTTTGTGTATTCTCCAAAAGATTGTTAAGTACCTGAGAAATCAGTATTACATCTATAGGAATGATAATCATCCTGTCCGGATGGATAACAGAAATATTAACATCGGGAAACCTTTTTTGAAACGTCGACACTGCTTCTGCAATTACTTCCTCAACAATCTCGTCCACTTTTTCGATAAGCATATTATTTTGGCGTACTCTGGTTATAGATAAAATATTTTCAATCATATTTAAGAGCCAGCGCGAATCATTATGTATTCCTTCCGTTAGCTTTCTTCTCATATCTAATGAAATTTCATTCTCTTCTTCCAGTAAAGTAGCACTGGAGCCAATAATTCCAGTGAGAGGTGTTCTTAAATCATGAGATATACTTCTTAAAAAATTATTCTTTATTTTTTCTGTCTCTATCAGTACCTTGGCCTCCTGCTGCTCTGCCGAGAGATGATATACCCGAAGTGCATGTGCTGTCTGATCCACAACCAAATTTATAAATTTCTTTTTTTTCTTATACAAATCTGATTCTGCAAAGGATAGAACAAATACTCCATAAATTGTATGCTGGACAGATACAGGAAAAAAACATCCATACTCTTTATCTTCCAGAATCACCTGACTACTGGCAGCAAGCCGTACAAGCGAATAGGTCTTCTCCTTTGTAAAGTATGTAATGTCGGCATCATCTTTCACATAACTAAAATAGGGAATCAGCTTCCCCTCAGGGGGAATATGTTCAAAAAATGCAACGGAATGATTCAGCTCATTCTTTAAATAGTCCATAGAATATCTGGCTATGGTTTGTACGTCTCTGGTAGAAAGTAATTTTCGGTTTATACTATAAAGCAGCTCTGTTTGATTACATGCTATCCTTGCCGCTTCTGCCTGACGCTTAATTTTGTTAGTAATTGTACTGCTGACAAAAACCACAAGAAGCAGTATAATCAACGTCACCGGAAAATATCTGGTGAAACTAAATCCAAATCTAGGAGAAGTGATTAAATAATCATATGTCAATATACCAACGAATGCTGAAAACAGTCCGTAGATATACCCATCTGTTACAGCCGTAATAATAAATATTGCCAGAGACATTATAATATTAATATCCTGATAACCCATATCATATTGGTAAAGAACTTCACAGATCAATAATGTACTGCAAAGAATGCAGAAAGAAAATATAGTGTTTTTAACTCTTTTCTTACTCACCTAAACCCACCTTATACTTTTAGTAAAATTACACAGTACATACAAGAAGCTCTTTCGCAGCCATGTATGCATTTAATACACGTATTATATCATAAAACCAAACTAGTTAAAAGTCCTAAGCCAGCTTCCCATTATCCGAACATTTTAATGAAAACACCTGCAATAAGTGCTGAACCAATTGTACTGGCAACGATCGGCCCCATAGCATGCATTAAGAGATGGTTTGAAGGATTATATTCCTGACCTAGTTTCTGGGATATTCTGGCGGCCATCGGCATAGCTGATACTCCTGCATTACCAATTAATGGATTAACCTTTCCTCCTGTTAATCTACACAATAATTTAGCCACCAAAATCCCACCAGCAGTACCCATTATAAAGGCAAAGAGTCCTAGAATAATGATCAGAACCGTTTTAACATTTAAGACTCTGGCAGCCGTTGCACTTCCGCCTATAGATAAACCAATTAACAATGTAAGAAGATTCAGTAAATCTCCATGCAGCATCCTGCTCAACCTATCGGTAACCCCACTCTCTCGAATTAAATTTCCCAGCATCAACATAGAAATCAAAGTAGCTGCAGAAGGTACAAATATAAGAACAAGTAATGTAGAAATAATCGGAAAAAATATTTTTTTCCTTTTTGATACTTTTTTAGGTATAGGCATTACAACCATTCTTTCTTTATTCGTTGTAAGTGCACGCATTATTGGCGGCTGGATAATAGGAACTAAAGCCATATAAGAGTATGCAGCAATGGTAATTGCCGGGAGCAGATGGCTTGCCAGCTCTTTTGTAATATAGATAGATGTCGGACCATCTGAGCTTCCTATTACTCCTATCGCAGCGGCTTCCTGCAAAGTAAAATTTTCAAACCCAGGAACAATACGGGAAATAATATATCCTAATCCCAGTGCACCAAACATGGCCGAAAAAATACCTATCTGACCTCCCAATCCTATTAGTGCTGTTTTGGGTGACGATATCAAAGGGCTAAAATCAGTCATTGCTCCTATACATATAAAAATCATAGGAGGATAGATTCCCAATTCAATGCCTTTGTATAGATAATAGATTAAACCGCCTTCATCATATGAAGACAGTCCTGCACCTGAAATATTCGCAATCAGCATGCCGAATGCCAGGGGGAGGAGAAGCAATGGTTCATACTTTCTTACAATCGCCATGTATGACAGAGCAAATGCTATAAATATCATTAAAATCTCTGTAATTGTTATATTACTAAATATATTTACTATGTAAGTAATAATTGTTGCCTCCTTTTCTATATTATTGTATAACCATCATGTCCTACAATAGCATCTATTTTTTGATTCTCTCTGCACATTTTGCACTCTCCTGGCGATGAAACTACGTAGTCCGGAATATCCTCTGTACTGAATATTGTATTGATCTCATAACCTGCTATTTGGGATTTGGCAGAAAAAATGGAAGATATCCCCTCCAGTATTCCACCATAGTATTTCATGCATTCCAATGATTTTAAGATTGTCTTACCTGTAGAAGCAGAACTGATTAACAGAACGATGTGCTTATTGTAAATAAATTTCTGATTGCTCTGCATAAAAATCAACTGTCCGTTTACCGAAACTGTTGGTCGTATTACATGAATCTCAGAATCGCTGTCAACTGCCATTGGTCCATTCTCCAATAGTTCTTCAGCCATATATGCACCGATTACTTCTGTATCTTCCATACAGATTATTGTATCAACAAGACTTTCGGCCAAATATGGAATAGCCAACTCTCTTGCAACATCCCGGGCCACCAGAGAGCTTGCTTTCATCTTGCTCATATTTAAATAATAATTAAGATGTGAATTTCCGGTAGTGAAATGTCCGGGTATGACTTCTATAGTGATTAGTTGATTTCTGGGGGACTCAACGGTAAAAACACGGTTTTCCAGCATGATTTCCTCCTTCATTATCCATATTTGATATATGTTAACATTATAAAAGAAATGCGCGTAAAGTTTTTGTTAAGAAAGCTAACAAGGGCAGGCTCAATGCCGTACTAAATGAGCCTTTCACATCCGGTACAGCATTTCCACCACAGACAAAAGTGATTCATGAAAAAGAATCCTTTCCTAAAGAAATTATATTAGAGATATAAGCGGAAAATTTAACGAAAATACTGAGGAAATTGATTAACTATTCCTTGTGTCATAGTATCTGCCATCTCTAGAGCTTCATACTCAATATTTTCAAATTCTACGATACCTTCTGCATAGTTTTTTGAGATAAAAAACATCAGCTCTTCTTCTGTCATTTTCAAATGATCATACAATAATCTCTGCCACTCCTCAATTGTCCAATATGGATTTATACTGTTTAGAAAGTCTGCAATCTCATCCGCATTATTGTACCACTGGGTCCTTGCATCATCTGCAGCTGTATTATCGCCTTCCTTTGTAGCTTTTATCAATTCTCCGGCAATTTTAATATGAGTGGTCAGTAGTTCTGCAAATTTAGCAGAATCTGCACTTCCATAGAAAGGTCTTAAGGCCAATGCAAAATCCTGAGGATTGCGAAGAAGACGTATAGTAACTAATTCCGTATCGGGCAGGTTAAATACCATACTGCTGATGACCATTCGAGTCCAGAATACATGCTGCTCCCACAACAGTCGCATATGATTGTTCAATGTCTCCTGAGCAGGACTAATTCCTACGGGCGGAAGCTGGGCATACAACGGCTGCAATCCAAAGTCTCCCGGTATACAGATAATCTGTCCAATATACAAATTATCCATATCAATTTCTTGATTTGCCTCCTCAATAGCTTGCAATGGCATATGAAATTTCTGCGCAATCAGCCATAATGAATCACCTGCCTGAACTTTATAAGGTTGTGTACCTGTTGGACATGAATACATGATTTATCTCTATCCTTCAACTCTATTCCTTCATATTATATTACGATACCTACTAGAAAATGCAATCTTGCCAGTTCTTATTTAACTGACACATAAGGGTTATCTTTGATATAAAATCTCCACAAATAATCTCTTGCCTCTTGCGCATAATCAATACCAATTCGTTTCGAGGATTCAATCGTTATACTTTTATTGTCCCCTTCCTCCACATAGAGATTCCCATTGCATAAATCCATTCCGTTCAAACTTCTGTCAATCTGCATACCCTGACAAAGCTTTCCCGGCCCATCAGTTAATCTCTTAATCTGATTTCCAGTTAGTTCTGAACAGGATTTTTCAAACCTATTTTCTGCCATGAAGGCTAAACCTTCCATTGGTTCTCCTGCTCTAATTAACACTGCCTGAGGAATCCCTTCTTCTCTGGTGACAATATTAAAGCAATTGTGGATGCCATATATCATAAAAACATAGGAAAATCCAGGGCTACCATACATTACTTCTACCCTTTGTGTTCTTTTCCCCCCATAAGAATGTGCCGCTTTGTCATTGACACCCATATAAGCCTCCGTCTCTACAATCTTAACAGCTAACTTCTGCCCATTTTGTTCATGAACCAGTATTTTCCCAAGCAGTTCTCTTGCGACTATTATTGAATCCCGATTGTAAAACTCTCTGTCTAATCTATTCATTTTATTCTCCTCTTTTGCCTGTTTACGACACGAGCCGAATCAGTTTCTGTTTGTTATCACCTATTTAGTGTTTACCGTATAGTAATAAACTATAATGTCTTAATCTACTCAGACTGTGATACAAAGGAGCATTCCTGTAATTCAGAAATAACGTCAATTGAATAAAAAGAAACCTCGAAGTATGATTAAGGTATCATCTTGCCGGATGAAAAATGCCAAAATCAAACGGAGGTTTCACTATGAATTTTA
>POVV01000887.1_pt1 | contig 14388 bp, 13 predicted proteins | sample 1560271 | NCBI WGS metagenome assembly POVV01 (sample SAMN08337232, study PRJNA429181) | Bioreactor metagenome, whole genome shotgun sequencing project. | biome: cows' rumen and soil; feature: anaerobic; isolation source: anaerobic chemostat enrichment culture, galacturonate as sole carbon... | reverse complement strand
CATGCTCCCGCAAGATATCAAAAGCTTCTTCCGCCACGCCTCTGGTTATGGTTTTTGCAGTCAGATAAAACAATTTATCTCCAAGCCCTTCCCCAATGGCCTTTATGGCCGGATAAACGGTGGAAAGAGTCTTTCCAATTCCAGTAGGTGCCTGGATAAAAAGATTCTTCTTTCTGGCAATACTCCGGTATACTGCTACCACAAGCTCCTTCTGCCCCTTCCGGTAGGGATAGGGAAAGGAAAGCTCCTTTATGGACTCATCTCTTCTTATTCCATGGTTATATAAATATCTTGCCCATTTAATGTACTCGTGAATCAGGCCCTGAAACCAGCGTTCCAGTTCCTCAAAGGATTTTTCCACTTTAAAACGACGTATCTCCTCTGTTTCAATGTTGCAGTAGGTCATCTGCATGACAGCCCCATTCAGCTCATGGTCATAACAATAAAAATACCCATAGCACATAGCCTGGGCTAAATGTACTTCAATAGGCTCAGATAAATAGGACAAATCCATATACATGCCTTTGATCTCATCGATGGTCACCCCTTCCGGTTTATCAATGATGCCATCGGCCCGCCCCTCTACCAGAATTTGAAACTGATCCACTTCTATCTCATGCTTTAACACCACTTCCGCCCGGTAGTCCGCTCCCATGCGTCGCTGGATCTTCCTGTGTATCCGGCTCCCTTCCTGCATGGCGGTCTTTTCAGCCCCGCCGGTCCGCCGGTTATCTAGGTCGCCGGAGCGCAGAACAAGCTCAACTAAATTCCTGACAGATATTTTCAGGACTTTTATCTCTGTCTCCTCCACTCCAGCTTCCCCTCCTTCCATTTCTTTCCCATTCTTTTCTTTTTTCAGTTATATGCAAAGAGTGTAAATCTATCTCAGAGCATTTTCCCATGAATAAAAAAAGGGAACTGCAGGCCGTACGGCATACAATTCCCTCTTTCCGTTGCATCTGTTTATGCTGCTGAACATTTACCCGGAGCTTTCGCTGCCAGAAATGCCTCAAACTCTGCATCTTCCCCGTTAAATTCAACGGTCAAAACCTGTGTCAAATCTAAACTCAATACTCCTAATATAGACTTTGCGTCAATGGTTACTCTATTGTAATACACGTCTATGTCAAAATCACATTTAGCAGCAGCAGCAACAAAATTCTTCGCCTCGGCAACATTCGGCAACATAATCTTTAACTGTTTCATAATCACAACTCCTTTTTATAGTGAAGAAAAAGTTATAGATTATATATATCATGTTTGACATGATTTGTCAAATTATGTTTCATATACGATTATATAGCCCTTTTTTGTGCATATCCTGTAATTATCTCTGAGGGAAAGCTTTGTAGATAAGCATATTTTTGATGAGACAAGTTTTATTTTGGGAATGATTATCAATGTTACTTTTCATTCTAATTCAATTTCACGGTTTTATCTAATGATTTTCATATAAAACGCCAAACCAAGCCCATGAAATATGACTTTTGTCCATGGACTTCCTTTTCTATAATATTTTACCACAAACAGGGATTCAATAACAGCAGAATTAATTTTTTAATTTTCTAAAAAACTGTTGCAATTTAAAAACTTCTATGCTATACTCTCTAAGTGCTCAGGCAGAGATGTAACGCCAGCCCAAAGGGGAATAGTTCAATGGTAGAGCAACGGTCTCCAAAACCGTAAATGGGGGTTCGAGCCCCTCTTCCCCTGCTTTTGTTAAGCCTTAAATTCCTTTGTATCTATAAGGAATTTGGGGTTTTTCCTTTTTTATCCGTTGAATACACTTGACTACACCTATATTTTAGAATGACATTTGAATCATATTATCCAGTTTCATTTTCAAGATTTGATAATTCATCATTTCTATATAAGGAGGCACTATGACACACTATATCATTGTAAAGTTTCTAGATACTGTTTCTAATAAAGAAGAATTAATCAACCAAATTAATGATCTTTTTTCACATGCAACTGAGATACCTGGAATCCAACAGGTTCAGACGTTTTCATCTTGTATTGACAGGGCAAACCGACATGATTTAATGATAAAAATGATTTTTGAACCGGACACTCTGAGCGTATGGGATTCATCAGAAATCCACAATAAATGGAAGGATGATTTCGGGAAATATCTTGCAGCCAAGACTATATTTGATTGCAATTAAAAAGTGTTACAATGACGCATTTCATTTCACCTAATTAAAATGAAATGCGTCTTTTCGTCTTTAAACTACAGTCATTATCAACAAATCAAGTGCATCTATTGCTTTGATATTTTCAAAATCTTGTGCTTCCCTAAATTTAGCACCAAAGAGCGGAACAATAGCTTTTCCAAAAGCGCAAAATTCATGCATCGCATTGAGTGCCATTGTATTCGCAGATCACTATGACCAAGCTTAGACATGTATTTCTTTCGATTTCTAAAAGTCATATTTATAATACCTTTTTACAAAGTTGGCCATCGGACTTTCACTATCATCTTGTATATAATCTAAATCATAATCATAGAAATATAAATATGCTATACTCCTTTTTTTATCAGATATGCCGATCATACCAAACGATTTTGGATATTCTGCTTGATAATTGTCATTTCCGTCTACAACTTTAAGATCGTAATTGTTTATTGAAAATTGATGCTCAGGGATATAATATTTATTTTCATCATAATCCGAAACCACTTTATGGTCTAGAAACTTATACTTTACTGTTAATTTTTCTTTTTCTTTTTGATATGTTTCTTCGTCATAGCTAACAACAAGCATAATTGTATCTGTCTCAAATAATATTATTGAAACGTGATTGTATTTGTATGATATATCTTGATATTTGGGTAATTCCTCAATTAGAGGCATAAAGCCTTTCGCATGTATATCAATTTTAGATCCGCTATTAAGATATTCCTTTTTTTCTGTTTTATTTGAATTACTAAAACCAATAAAACTTAATATTAATATAATCACAAGTGTTATGATAAATAAATATTTTTTCATATGTAATCATTACTCCTAACAATAAACCGGCTTATATTCACCAGGATAAATAGCTTCTGCTGTTTTGCGTTTAATTTCATTAAGCACTCTTCTGATACAGATCTAATTTTTTCTTTTCGTTTGTTTTTATCTAATTCTCTTCTATTCTTTTTGCCTCAAAAAACACCCCTTCATAATATACAAGCAAGGTAGTTTCATCTAATACATATAAGCAGGTTCCTATAAATTTACCTTCTGTCAAAGCAGTTACATGTGAAATTTCTTTTTCTTCAATTCCTAGTTTAGATGCCTGGATGCCGAAATCATCAGACATCTGGTCTACAGAGTAGGTTTCCTCCTGATAGTTTGTCTCTATGATATTCCCATTCCACGCATAAGTAGACTCCTGATAGCTTAACTTATTTCCAAGAGTAGCGTCTATTTCTTCCTGAGACATAGCGTAGACTGCGGCAGTTCCTTTGGTAATCTCCGTAAAAACCAGATTCTCCTATGATATCATCCTGATGTTTTGCCAGCCCTGAATTGTCAGTCTTTTTCTCCTTAACCTTCCTATATCCTTCTGGCAACTGATTCATATATGTCATTTTCTTTTAACTCCGCCAACTTAATTATAAAGCACCAGCTTAATAATACAACCAAATTTAATTTTTCTTTTTTATATTCATGCCAGCCAACGTTCATGCCAGATATCCCAAGTCTGGACACATCACTCCAAAATTCCTCTTGACAATCAGGTTTACTTAAAGTAAACTTCTCCTAAGGTTTACTAATAGTAGAGCAATGGGAGGATTGACATATGATTGATTATCGATTAGCGGAATCGGAATCGAGATTCGCCGACTTGATTTGGGAAAATGAGCCGATTAATTCAACAGAGCTTGTCCGGCTGTCAGAGGAAGTTATGAAATGGAAAAAATCTACCACATACACCATCCTGAAGAGGTTGTGCGACAGGGGAATTTTCAAAAACGAGTGTGCAGTCGTTACATCGGCGATAAGCCGGGATGAGTTTTTTGCGGGTCAGAGCCGCCGCTATATCGAGGATACGTTCGGCGGTAGTCTGCCACGTTTTCTCACGTCGTTCATAGGCGGAAAAAGATTATCCAGCAAGCAGGCGGAAGAACTTGTGCACCTAATTAACGAGCACAAGGGGGATTAAGATATGGATAGAATTTTTCTGTCAGTCCTCAATATGAGCATGACGGCAAGTTTTGTAATCGCCGCAATTATCTTAGCACGGATACCACTTAAAAAAGCACCGAAGATAATCTCCTATTCGCTGTGGGCAGTGGCTGGGTTCCGGCTCGTGTTCCCTTTTACTTTGGAGAGCGCGTTCAGTTTGCTGCCATTCAACTCCACACCTATCCCCCAGGACATCGCAATGCAAGCCGTTCCGCGCATTAACAGCGGGATAACCGTAATCGACAAAGCCGTAAGCGCAGCGTTGCCTGCCCCCACGCCCGTCACAAGCATAAACCCATTGCAGATATGGATTTTTATCGGTACTTGCATTTGGCTTTTAGGCATTGCAGTTCTGCTTATTTACAGTTTTATATCAATCGTTGTGTTAAAACGCAGACTTCGCGGCGCAACGCTTATCGAAGGTAATCTTTATGAAGCCGACAACCTCAAAACACCGCTTGTAATCGGGCTCTTCAAACCTAAAATCTACATTCCGGCAGGACTGACCGACGAGGAACATTGCTATATCGTCCTGCATGAACGGACGCACATCAGGCGTCACGACCACGCTGTTAAAATGTTCGCGTACCTAGTGCTTTGCCTGCATTGGTTCAATCCGCTGGCGTGGATGGCGTTTGTGCTGATGGGAGCGGATATGGAAATGTCCTGCGACGAATGCGTGATACGCAAACTTGGCGGGGAGATTAAAAGCGCTTATTCGTTGTCACTCGTCCGCGTGGCGTCAGGGCGTAAAATCTTAAATGGAAGTCCCCTTGCGTTCGGGGAGGGCGGTATGAAAGAGAGGATAAAGAACGTGCTGAATTTCAAAAAGCCATCAAGGGTGATTATTACACTTGCCATTTTGCTTGTGACGGTGATGAGCGCAGGGTTCGCGGTGAATCGCGCTACGGATAGAAGCATTTTAGATCTGATATTACCAATGTCTATGCACAACGTCGCGAAAGAGCCACATTTTAGAGGAACGGTAACCGAAGTGTACGATAATACCATCCTTGTGACCGTCGACGAGGGCGAGGAGGAGCGCAGGAGCAGCGACTTGATGAGTGTTTCTCTCAATGTGAAATTAAAAGATAGCATGACCCATTTTAATGTCGGTGATAAAGTTATTGTCTATTATAACGGTGAAATCGCGGAGTCCTATCCGGCGCAGATAAACACCGTTTACGCGATTGTTTTGACAAGCCCTGATATGAGTATCAATATGGATGGCATCTATGCGCTTTCCACAATGCGGACACCTTATGCAGGCGATAACAGCGCGGTCGGAAAAATTATAGGTGAGATGCCAAGAATTGACAGAGATTATACACAGCAGTTTTTTTCAATTGGTGACGATTACGGAACTGGCCGTGCGCCGAATACACTCACTATTTACTATGAACCTAACGATGCAGAAACGACCGCTATAGGGAATATAACGGTTACGCCTAAGAACTCCGCACTATTATTCCTGCTAATTGATAACCTTGAGGAAGTGAATATTGCTTTTCGTGAAACGCCGAGCGGCGGCAAACTCCACAAGGAGGATTACATTTCACGAGCAACGTACAGCAGGGATGATATATCTGGATATTTTGATACAATCGGACTTGGTTGGGAGGATTTTCAGAACAACTGGAACCGTTCCATTGAAAAGATGTTCTCATCGGTTGATGATGATGCACAACTTCATTCGTTGGTTAAAGAAACCGCACAAACACCTCCTCCTGCTTTTACCGACAGTGATTCTGCGTCTGGAAGCGCCTCAAATTTTACTGAACCAGGTACTAAACCGGGCATGGTAACGGAACCGGATATTGTTGACGGGAGTGTTATCAGAATTGTGGATTTCGAAATCGGAGATAGCTGCTCTTTGTATATCGAAGTTCTTGCTCCCAAAGGTAATTTTGCCGAAAATAGCGGCGAGACAAAATATGAAGTGGTCGGAAACACAAAATTGTTGCTCCCTGCTGACGTTCTGGTGAGCTACATTGATTATGAAAGCAGCACCGGTACAAACGGTAAAAAGCTTATCAGTTATTTGAATCAAGGTGGCAGTTCCTTTAAAGAACCGACAATTGCAAAGTTAATTGTCCATACTGATGAAAGCGGCAATAATATAACAGAACTGACAGAGGTTTATGAACCGTAATACAACTGTAATTTGAAAGCAAATTGATTATGTGGAGAATGCTGTACAAGAAGTTTCCATGGGGAGAGATCATTTTTACGGTCTTTCCCCTTGGTTTGTATTATTATACAGATAAAAAAATATGCCGAAAACCTTCATTATGAAGTTTCCCGGCATAAGATTCAGCTGCCCTGCTCAATTTCTGCTTTTGATATAAGTAATTCCTTTAATTCCCATAAGGACATGTTCTGCTCTTCAAGAATTGCTGAAACTTCTTTAAATTCTTCTAATTTAATTTCATCTTGTATTTGCTTCTCTTTTTCCTGAAGTTTTTTAATTGCAGCTTTATATTGTTCTATCGAATCCTGTGTATCTTTTAGTTCATCTCTAAGTTTTACGAGTGGTGATTTGCGAACTCCACGGGGCATAGTATCCCTCCTTTATATATGGAATAATAATAAATAAATTATACCACATATTACCATATCTAAAAGTGGATAATAATGGTAGTTCTTTCTCCTTAAGTCCTCGTAAGCCGTTCAAACAGAGTATTAATATCAATCTGACCATATCCCCATACAATATTAGGATAGGTGGTTGTACTAGGGCGCCGCGCTCCGCGAATAAGCAGACGGTTCACATCGATTCCCGTAATATTTGTATAATTTCCTCTAGAAACTGCCCATTCAAAGACCATAGCGATAATACCCGCCGCATGGGCTGCGGCTGTTCCGCTTCCTGTGATACTTCCGTACTGGTTTCCCGGAACTGCACAGGTAAGCTGGTATCCCGGAGCCGCGATATCTGGCTTCATAAACCCTGTCCTTGTATAGCCTCTTCCTGACTCCGGCAGTATGCTGTTATTGAATTGATTGTAAGCGGTGACGGTAAGAGGGCTGGTTGCATTTCCTGGAGAAGTTATGGTTGTATTCGGGTCAGAATATAAAAAAAAGGTCTCTTCTGAGATCAGATCTGCCGATGGCAGCCATGCATGAAAAGAAAATGGCCCATTGTCAAGATTTTTTACCCGAATCGTCCAGTTTCCCGGAATGGGATCCTGAAAACGCAACAATATGAGCTGGTCTCCGGTCTCTTCTTCAAAAATATAATTATTGATCCATACGACGCTTGGGATAAATATTCCTGGAAATCTTCTGCATACCCCCAGTGAAGGGTGCACCTCCATTGTACTCTCCCTATTTGGAGCGATTATTTCAATAGACAGCCTTGCCGGAATAAGAGGCCATAGCTCAATGGCAAAAAGCTTGTCATTTCCTCCGACTCTTAATTCAAAATCATTTTGAAATGGTACCGCAGTCGTACTGTTATAATAGTGCCTGTGCTTGTTGGCTTCGTTGCCAGCAGAAATCGTTATCCCGATGTTAGGCTGCTGAACCAGATAATTGGTAATAAAGCTGGTGGCCCCCCGTCCGTCATGGCTTGACTGACTCGTGCCCATTGCAATGCATATGACAATCGGACGGTTCAGCCTCTGGGCTATTGAAGTCACATAAGCAATCCCAATAATTAAATCTGTTTCCTGATAGCATTCAATGTCTTCAGGAACAAAAAAGATCTTCTTCAAACTGTTTTTTGCCTGCTTTAGCTTTACAATCACCAGATCAGATTCCGGAACAACGCCGCTGAATGAGTACTCCGGGCTGGATTTCCCTGCTATAATACTTGCAATTGCGGTCCCATGACCATTGGTATCCACAGAAGGTACTATGGATAAAGGATCATCCGATTTTAATGCAACATTAATATGCTCCCTGGTATATTCCGTACCATATGTAAATCCATCCGGAGGCGAGCCTTCCTGTATGGTTTGATCCCATAGGGAAAGAATCCGGGTCGTCCCGTCATGATACGTAAATGCCTGATGCTGGTAATCTATTCCGGTATCTAAGACTGCCACAATAATTCCCCGCCCAAATAGGGCCATATGGGGATTTCTCTGAACCGTTCCGACACCAGATCTTTCAAGGCTTACCGTAGAACTTAAGGTAGCGATGGAAGGAAATGCATTATAAGGATGAATTCCTAAATCACAAGGATCCTTAGGATTATTGGGAACATGGGCTAAAGAATTTCTTATATTCATATGCGTAATATTATCTCCGGTATCATAGTACGGAATCATGATGTTACTAATTATTAGGTCGTAATAATTATCGTCTAATATTTTATTCATGATCGGTTCTCCTCACTACTGCAATGGCGCATATGATATAATTTATGCAGTGAGAGTTCTGTTAAGAATTGACATTTATCACCTCAATGTAACTTAAAAACACATACTCAATTACAGTTAAAAAATTAACAAAAGAATTGTGATATAGATGTTCCCCAATCTTAACAGGACTGCTGACAGCATACAAGCTATAATCACTCATGCCCGCCAACAAATTACTTTGAAGATTTGTAATAGAAACTATCTTCACTTTCTTCAAATGAAGCAATTGCAAAGTATCCTTTATTTTCTGCACATTCCCGGACAAAGAAATCACAATTACTAAATCATCAGGCCCCAGATTCTTTGACAGCATACAAAGCTCATCACTTGCGCCTGCATGATAGATATATTTATTCATCTGCATAAACAATCGCTGCATTTCCATTGCACAATGGCGCTGGGCCTGTCCCGTTCCATAAACAACAACATTTTGGGACTTATGAATTTCCTTTGCGATGACGGTCAGATTCGCAGAGGATTCTATCTGCTGGCACGTATTTAAGAAATCGCCTCTTATGTCTGATTTGATATCCTTATCAATCCCTTTTACGTGTTCTTTCTTTTCCCATTTCAGATAGCTCTTAAATTCACTGTATCCGGAAAACCCTAATTTCTGGGTTAATCTTAAAATCGTGCTTTTCGATGTATTGCATTCGGTTGCCAGGTCTTCAATACTCATTTCAGAAATTTTATATACAATCGACAGGATAATAGAAAGGCTTTGAATGTCTGATTCATTTAATTTATCATAATTTTTATTAATTGCTTCAATCAGCATGATGCCACCTCAATTTCTTATTTCTTTCATAGTATCATATCCCGGGCAAAAAATATACCATCGATATCCGGCTCTGACATAAGAAAAATGACAGATAAGATTCTGTCATTTTCCAATAAACGATATAAACTAATCCCTCTTTTACAATTTCGACTTACTTCAGTTCCGGCCAATATTCCTTATTTGCTTTATATAAATCATCTAAAATTTGTTTTGCAACCGTAACACTTGGAACCGTTTTGGACAGCGCAATCGCCTGCCATAATTTCTGATAAGAACCTTCCATCCATGCATCTACCACCAGCTTTTCAACTGCTGCCTGCTCTTCCATCAGACCTTTCTGGAAGGTAGGTATGGTACCAACGGACAAAGGCTGAGGTCCTGAAGAGGTCACCAGACATGGAACTTCTACCATTGCTGATTTGTCAAAGTTTTCAATAACTCCATTGTTTTCAACAATCAGAAGCATTCTGGCATAAGTATTGAACTTTAATGCCGTTGCCAGATCCACAATATAGGAAGCATGTTCATCCAAAGATAATTCATCGCCTTCAAACGCATTATTCTTAACAATCTCGCGGCACGCGGTGAAAACCTCTTTTTCCCTTGTATCCATGACCTGGTTTGCTCTAGTATAATTTTTATCTGAATGTTTTACAACAGTATCCGGTAAAAGATAATACTTCAAATACGTATTTGGCAGAGTATCCGGATCAATCGCATAAATATCTTTTGCCATACGGTAGGTTTCATTCCAGCTGGAATCTCCATGCTGCTTTGCCTCATCTGCATCTGAAGGAATAAAATATCCCATTTCTTTCACATGTTTTTTCAACTCCGGCATCAGGTCTTTTCCATCCTTGCTTCTTACGCCATACCACCAGCCAAAATGATTGAGTCCATAGTATTGAGTTATAATATCACTTCGTTTTTCATAGCCTAAAATCTTTAGCATATTATTTTCAATGCTGATGGGCATATCACAAATATTAAGTATCTTTGATTTCGGCCTCAGTCTTCTGGTGGCTTCTGCTACAATAGCAGCCGGATTGGAATAGTTTAGCAGCCATGCATCCGGCGAATACTTTTCCATGTAATCAACCAATTCTAAAACACCCTGAATGGAGCGCATTCCATATGCAATTCCGCCGGGACCGCATGTTTCCTGGCCGACAACCCCGTATTTCAGAGGAATTTTTTCATCAAGCTCCCGCATTTTGTATTTACCAACACGAATGTGTGCCATAACAAAGTCAACATCCGTGAATGCTTCCTCAGGATCACAGGTTGCCAGAAACTCAATTTCCGGATGCTTCTTATGAATCATGATCTCACATGCATCTGCAATTACCTTCTGCCTTTGTGGGTCATTATCATAAAACTTAATCTTTCTTAAGGGAAAGCGGTCTAAATGTTCCAATAACATGAGTATAATTCCCGGGGTGTAGGTACTTCCTCCGCCGGCAATAACAACTGAACTTTTTTCTAAATCTGTATTTAACATATTATCCACCTCTTATATTCATTTATAACAGTTTTTCAAATTCATTTTTTACATTTTCTACATCAAAACCAATGATGACCTGTATTGCTTTCCCTTTACGGACAACGCCTTTTGCATTATATTTCTTAAAATCCTCATCTGCTGCAACAAGGCTTTCCTCTTTTACACTGAGACGCAATCTTGTCATACAATTTGTAACGCTTTCGATATTTTCCTTACCTCCCAAAGCCTGTAAAAAGCCTACAGCTTCGTCATGAAAAACACTGGATGCAGATCCGGTCTGTTTACCTAATTCTACTTCACTGCCCATATCCTTTTCTCTGCCGGGAGTCATAATATTGAATTTCTTTATCGCCCAATAAAATACCACAAAATAGATAACGGAGAAGATCAGGCCGATCACAATATGAGTAATGACTTCTCCCATATGATTCTTCATCATCGGCATCCAGTTATAGGTAATGTAATCCATGAGTCCGCCGCCCTGATAACCAACGACCCCAAACATGTACAAAACAGTCGAGAGCAAAGCTGCAAGAACTGCACCTACTGCAAACAGCATGGGTGATATAAATAAGAATGTAAATTCAATAGGCTCAGTGATCCCACATAATACTGCAGGGATCGTAGCAGAAATCAGCATCGCAGCAACTTTCTTTCTATTTTCCGGACGGGCCGTTTTATACATGGCAAACGCTATGGCAGGCATTCCCCAGACGGCACAGTTTCCATATAATGCAAATCCGCCGGTAGGAAATAATTCCTTTAAGGGGGCTGTAGAAGCTGCGTATTCATTTACATTGGCCATCCAGTGTGTCCAGTTTCCATCTGCAACGACCGCAGGACCTAAATCAAACGGTGTCCATAAGAAATGATGCAAGCCGGTAGGAAGTGTAATACGTTCTAAAAAGGTAAATAGGAATACGCCTAAATTACCAGACTTAGATAAGAATACCTGTAATCCTAAAATAGCGGATTGAACGCCAGGCCATACGACGCACACGGCAAAAGCCATTGGTATCATGATAACAAATCCAATAATGACAATTAAAGCGGATCCTTGAAAAGAGCTTATTAAACTGGGAAGCTTCTTATCATACCAGCGGTTGTGGATCCATACGGCAATTGCAGCAATCATAATGGCTCCAATCACGCTCATATCCATGGTTTTGATTCCAGCAACCATTGTAAGTCCGCTTGTGCCTCCTATTTCCTGGGCGAAATCCACATGGAACATGATATCGCCAAAGAATGTAAGCAGAGATTGAATAAAGTAGTTAAAAATAATATAGATTACAAAAGATTCCATCGCCGCACGCCCTGCTGCCTTTTTAGCCAGGCCAATGGGCAATGAAATTACAAATAATAATGGAAGCTGATTAAAAATTGCATATCCCCCATCGTACATCATAGACCAAAATTTATACCAGAGCGTAGTGTCTGCTGCTAATGCCCCCATAATATCTGCATTCATGAAAATGGTCGAGAATCCGATGATAATACCGGCAAATGGCATAAGCATTACAGGTGCCATCATCGCTCCTCCAAACCTCTGCAGTTTCTCCATCATAATAATATCCTCCTATAGGTAAATGTGATTTTTCGCGAAAATCTTCATCCGTAAATAACATATCATACAGGCATATAAAAAAATAGCCTTGTAAGCACTTTCGGCACAAGGTAAGAACATCTGTTATTTTTCCCACTTTCGCGGGAAATTTCTCAATTGCTTACTAAGAACGTAATATCCCAAAATATAATAAGGGGTGAAGCCTTAAATGGCTTCACCCCATAACCCGAACAATCGCCTCTCTTACATTCCCTACACCAATCAGCCGCATTCCTTCCACCTTCCCCATCTTTCCCAGGGAAATTTCCGGCAGCACGCAGGTGTTAAATCCCAGCTTCTTTGCCTCATTCACTCTCTGCTGTGCCATGGACACTGCACGCACCTCTCCTGCCAGTCCCACTTCTCCAAAAATAATGGTCTTCGGGTCCACGGCCTTGTCCTTCATACTGGACACAATTGCCATCATGATCGCTAAGTCCAGGGCCGGCTCATTCATACGCAGACCGCCCGTAATATTTACATAAGCATCAAAATGGGACAGATCATAATGGCATCGTTTTTCCAAAACAGCCATCAAAAGATTCACCCGGTTATAATCCGTACCAGCCGCAGTACGCCTTGGCATACCGAAAGCCGTTGGGGTAACCAGGGCCTGAACCTCCAATAGCATGGGTCTGGTACCTTCCATGGAACAGGCTACCACAGCACCTGAGGCATCCTCCGGCCTTCCGCTGAGCATATATTCCGAAGGATTTTTCACCTCGGAAAGCCCGCTTTCAACCATTTCAAAAACGCCGATCTCATTGGTTGAGCCAAAACGGTTCTTCACTCCCCGGATGATCCGGTAAGAAGCGCTTCGGTCTCCTTCAAAATACAAAACCGTATCAACCATATGCTCTAAGACTCTGGGACCGGCCACCACGCCTTCTTTTGTCACATGACCTACGATAAATATGGCGATTCCCGCCCCCTTGGCGATCTGCATCAGGATATTGGTGGATTCCCTCACCTGGCTGACACTTCCCGGGGCGGAAGAGATTTCTTCCCGGAACATGGTCTGTATGGAATCAATGATCACCACATCTGGCTTTTCCTCTTCTATTGCTCGTTCAATCAACTCCAGGCTGGTTTCACAAAGGAATAATAAATCTCCCTTTACTTCCCCTATTCTGTTTGCCCTCAGCTTAATCTGTTTTAAGGATTCTTCTCCTGATATGTAAAGCACCTTCCTGCTGTCGGCCGCCAGATTGCGGCATACCTGTAAAAGCAGGGTGGATTTTCCAATGCCTGGATCACCGCCAACCAGAACGAGTGAGCCTTTGACAACACCTCCTCCTAAAACCCGGTCCAGTTCCTCATATCCGGTCTTCATCCGGTCCTGCTCGTCTAACTGGATATCAGACAAACGGGAGGGCTTGGCATTCAGAAAATGATTTCCGGCGGTCCCGTCCCCTTTTCCACTGATTCCCCGCTTAGAAGCCGGCTCCTTTTTCCCGGAAGGCTCCTCCACAAACGTATTCCATTCCTTACAGGCCGGACACTGTCCCAGCCACTTTGCCGATTCAAATCCGCATTCTTTGCAGAAAAATGCGGTTGTCTTTCCCTTTGCCATGGGAATTTCCTCCTATTTGCCAAAGGAATATGCGGCCATATTCATCCGGCTCATTGCTCATGCAAAAAATCTGGGCCCGGCTCTTTGTAAAAGGGCCGAACCCAGCTTCTCATCCTGTTATCTTCGTTTGATCTTCACTGCTACAGGTGTTCCTTCATTCAGTTCCACGCTGATGGACAGCTTTCCGCTCATGTTGGTTCTCATGCCACCCACGGCAGCATCATCCACATAAACCTCGTATTCGGTATCCTCTGCCAGCTGAACAGTCAGCTGGGCATCCTTGTCACCTTCTACTAAAAACCCCACCCCATCATCGGATACCGTGAAATTCATGGCAGCGGTTCCCGGTCCGGATTCGTATACGAACATGCCGTTTCTT
>POVV01000885.1_pt1 | contig 14406 bp, 15 predicted proteins | sample 1560271 | NCBI WGS metagenome assembly POVV01 (sample SAMN08337232, study PRJNA429181) | Bioreactor metagenome, whole genome shotgun sequencing project. | biome: cows' rumen and soil; feature: anaerobic; isolation source: anaerobic chemostat enrichment culture, galacturonate as sole carbon... | reverse complement strand
AAAATAAAATACGTTACAAAAATTCTCCCATTTTAACCACTGTAATGATATTGTAATAAATGGAAAAATGAAATATAATGGAAAAGCAGAATCGAATTGACAGAAAAAAAGAAAATTAAAAAGACGGGAGAGCAGAGTGTTGAGTGACAAGAAATTTGCAGTATTGATTGATTCGGATAATATCTCGGCAAAGTATATTACAAGTATTCTGGATGAAATGACACGCTACGGTGTTATTACTTACAAAAGGATCTACGGGGATTGGACAAGCTCCCAGATGGGAAAATGGAAAATGGAGCTTTTGGAGAATTCGATCACCCCAATCCAGCAATTCTCCAATACCGTAGGAAAGAATGCAACCGATTCAGCCCTTATTATTGATGCTATGGACTTGCTCTACACGGATAATGTAGATGGATTCTGCATCGTATCCAGTGACAGCGATTTTACCCGCTTAGCCAGCAGACTTCGGGAGTCCGGCAAGGAAGTCATCGGAATGGGGGAGGATAAGACTCCCAAATCTTTCCGGGCGGCCTGCACGGTTTTCACCAATCTTGAGGTCCTCCTTGATCAGGAAGAGGATGGTACAGGAGGAGGCGCCATAGGAAAAGAGGTGATCGAACAGGATATCACTTCGATTCTTTTAGAAAATGAAGATAAAAATAAGGCAACAGGCCTGGGAGAGATCGGCAACCGCCTTGTGAAAAAATACTCTGATTTTGATGTAAGAAACTACGGTTACAGCTCCCTGTCAAAATTTCTGGAAGAAATGGGCGGCTTTGAGCTAAAAAAATCCAATAATGTAGTAACTGTCCGGATGAAGGATAACCGCACCAAAAAGCAGGAACTGGATGATTTTGCAGTGGGGATGGTAAAGGGCAGCGGAAAGAACGGTATGGAGCTGGCGGCTCTGGGAAATGGCATACACCGGAAATTTGCTGATTTCAAGGTAAAGGATTACGGGTATTCCACCTTCTCAAAATTTGTCAACAGCATTGGACAACTAGAGGTCCGGGAGAATAAAAACAATAATAAGACTGTGTATTTGAAAAAAGAAGATTAAATAAGGTTGGCCAGGAAACGGTATTTAAGTTTCCTGGCTGATTTTTTCTGTAAGCAGTGCCTCTCGGTTTTACCAGATCCCAAGGATTACTTGAAGGACAAGGCTTACCGCCGATATTCCAACCCAGCAGCAAAACCCTAATAAAAGGGGCTTTTTGCCTGTCCGTATCAGCTTGATTAAATCCGTGTTGGTTCCGATGGCTCCCATAGCCATGATGATAAAAAGCTTGCTTAAGTCTTTTAATGAATCGGTAACGCCTGCAGGAATGGAAAAAACGGTAGTAATTATGGAGGCCAGCAGGAAAAAGAGTACAAAGGACGGAAAAACTTTCTGGATGGAGATGGAGCGTTTAGAAGCCTTCTTCTCTTTTCCGGTCTGGTAACATGCTAAAAACAATGTAATGGGAATGATGGCCAGAGTTCTGGTCAGCTTTACTATGGTGGCTGCTTCCAGGGTGTTGCTGCCGTGCATGCCATCCCAGGCGGAAGCGGCGGCCGTCACGGAAGAGGTATCGTTAATGGCGGTTCCTGCAAACAGGCCAAAGCCTTCATTGGAAAGCCCTAAAGCAGAGCCTAATGCCGGAAAAAGCAGGGCGGCAATGATATTGAAAAAAAAGATAACGGAAATGGACTGAGCGATCTCATCGTCATCGGCGTCAATAACAGGCGCAGTTGCGGCAATGGCGGAACCTCCGCAGATGGACGAGCCCACGCCAATTAATATGGAAGTTTTGCCGGGAAGCTTCAGTGCCCGGGAAAGTATGAATGCAATCACCAGGGAAGTGGAGATGGTTGCCAGGATGATGGGAAGGGCTTCCCTTCCCTTTTGAAGTACTGTGGCCAGGTTCATGGAGAAACCCAGGAGAATCACAGCGTATTGCAGGACTTTTTTAGAGGTAAAAGCCACTCCCGGACGTAAAAAATCCTTCCCTTTTATAAAGGGGGCCATTGCCATGCCGATAAGGATAGCAAACACAGGGCCGCCGATGACTGGAAAGGCTTTTCCCAAAAACCATGCGGGAGCAGATATAATAAGGCAGAGTAGAACGCCTGAGGCGCATTTTTTCATGAGTAAAATCCTCCTTTTTGATTTGGCTTAATTATATTTGAAAATAACAATAAAAGAAAATTATTTATATTTATTAAATCATAAAAATATGTTATGGTTAGTGGAGCAATCGAAAGGAGAAGATAACTCATGCTGGATTTTCGGATAGATACTTTTCTTGCGGTATGCCGCTATATGAATTTTACAAAGGCTGCCAGTGAACTTCATATCACCCAGCCTGCGGTATCCCATCATATCCATTACTTAGAGAAGAAATATGGGGTCAGATTTTTTGAATACAATGGGAAAAAGGTGAATTTAACGGAGGCGGGAAACGTCTTTTTATCTGCCGCCATAACCATGAAGGATGATGAACTTCATTTAAAGAAGATTATGGAGCAGCAATCAGGAAAAGGCTGGAGGCTGGTGTTTGGCGCTACTATGACCATAGGAGAGTACGTGATGCCGGAAGCTCTGACGAGATTTCTTCATGTTTATCCAAGGACAGCGGTTCAGATGGTGGTTGGAGATACCAGGGAGCTGCTTCTGAAATTGAATGACGGGGAAATTGAATTCGCTTTGGTGGAGGGTTTTTTCCAGAAAAAAGAATATGATTTTCTGGTTTTTGCTGCGGAGCCTTTTGCCGCTGTCTGCGCGCCGGATTATAAATTTTGCAGAAAGATCGTAAAAGTGGAGGACCTTCTTGGGGAAAGGCTTTTTATCCGGGAACCTGGCTCCGGAACCAGGTATGTCTTTGAGCGGTACCTGGAGGGGAAGAATTTATTGCTCCACGATTTTCCGAATTTAATGGAAATCAGCAACATTGGTGCCATGAAGCAAATGGTGGCAAAAGGGCAGGGCATCACTTTTCTTTATGAAGCTGCGGTTAAGGAGGAATTAGACAGGGGCGTTTTAAAAAGAATTGAATTGGAAGATTTTCAGCTGACTCATGATTTTACATTCATATGGAGAAAGGGAAGCATTTATAAATCCTATTATAAAGAGATGTTTGACATTCTTCATGGAAACGAAGGCTGAGAGATGACATCTTTCCCCTCTCGTTTTGCGGATCAAGGGAACATACTGTGATATCCTCTCGATTGATCAGGATACAAAAATGGCAGAAATTCCCGTAAAATCGAGGTTTCATAAAGAGACAGGAAAAAATGAAAAAAATTGACAAAAAAGTGTTGACAATTAATACAATTAATATTATACTAATGAGGCAGTCGGGAACGAGAGAAAATAACGAGCTCCTGAACAAGGAAATTACTGGGATCTTAGCTCAGCTGGGAGAGCATCTGCCTTACAAGCAGAGGGTCACAGGTTCGAGCCCTGTAGGTCCCATTGATAAGCGGACACGCTTATCCATTCAATTAAATATGGCGGAATAGCTCAGTTGGCCAGAGCACACGGTTCATACCCGTGGTGTCGAGAGTTCGAATCTCCCTTCCGCTACTTTTTAAGACATCTGTTATATAACAGATGTCTTTTTTTGGTGCATTCCCGTATAAACCAGAGGCATTCCATGGTGTTTAAAAGAAAATTTATGGAACTGTTACAATCACAGGATAGTAATGAGGCGTAACATTGTAAAGTAAAGTGCATCTTCCCGTAGTCAGAAAGCAGTATGCAAAGACAAAGTGCACAAAATAAAAAAAATATATCAAGAAAAGTATAAAATATGACGATAGATATATTGACAATTGATAATAACAGTGATAATATCAGTAGTATAAACAGAAGAGTAAAGGAGATATGGTTATGACAAAGAGAGAGAGGGTTTTGGCAGCTATCCAGGGAAGAAAGGTGGATTATGTGCCCACCGGATTTTCATTACACTTTCCGGAAAGCGAGGCAAAAGGAGAGAAGGGAGTGGAGTCCCATCTTGAATTTTTCCGTCAGACAGATACGGATATCATCAAGATCATGAATGAGAACCTGGTTCCTGATGCAGGAGATATCAGGACTCCTGAGGACTGGAATAAAATACCTCGCTATTCCTTAAATGGTGCCTTCATGAAAAGCCAGATTGAGATGGTAAAGAGAATCATGGATAAGGCAGATCCTGATGCATTCTCTCTGGGCACGCTTCACGGCATTTGTGCATCCGCCATTCATCCTATTGAAGCGCGTTATGGTTATGAGAGCGTAAGAGAATTGTTCTGTACCCATATCAGGGAGAATAAGCAGCCAGTTCTGGAAGCATTTAAGAGAATAGCAGACGGCATGTGCCAGCTGGCAGTAAAATATAAGGAGCTGGGGCTGGATGGAATATATTACGCAGCATTAGGCGGAGAGAGGCATTACTTTACGGATGAAGAATTTTCAGAAATGATGGAGCCTTTTGACAAGGAGATATTAAAGGCTTCCAAAGAAGCAGGAGGTATTAATTTTCTTCATATGTGTAAAAATAATTTAAATATGAAGAGATATGAATCCTACAACGGCTTGGCTGATGTGGTAAACTGGGGTATTTATGAGACAGATTTCAGCCTTGAAGAGGGGAAACGGCTTTTCAACGGCATAACCGTCATGGGCGGACTTGCCAACAGAAGCGGAGTCATGGTAGAAGGGACCATAGATGAACTGAAAGCAGAAGCTAAGAAGGTAATTCGTGATTATGGAAAAACATCATTCATCCTTGGCGCTGACTGCACACTTCCTACAGAGATTCCTTATGAGAGGATCCGTGCAATCACAGAAGCGGCAAGAGAGATGTAAGAGGAGGAGAAAAAATGAAAAGAACAGCAGCAAGTTTTTTGGCAGCAGTGATGACAGCAGGCATGATTGCAGGCTGCGGGGGGAACGGCGCCGGTACGGGCAGTACAGCGGCATCCGCCGGTGACGGCACCCAGACAGCAGACAAGGAGAAAAGTACGGCAGAGGATAAAACCGTTTATCCGGCAGGTACCATCACCATTTACGGTACAGGCCAGCCCCAGTATCTTCAGGAGTACTATGATGCCTGGCTGGCTGATCACAAGGATATTGCCCCGGACGTAAAGATTGAGATTGTGCAGACAGAGGGACATGCCCAGAGCCGTGAAAAAATCACCATGACAGCATTGGCTGGCGCAGATGACGACCTTCCTGATGCTACATATTTAGACCCGGTGAATATCATGGACCTTTCTCAGGCAGGGATCCTAAAGGATGAGACAGACTTCCTAAAGCCCTACATGGATAAGATGGTGGAAGGCGCTGCAAATGATGCTACATTAAATGGCAAGATTTACGGACTTCCGGAATCTGTACGCCCCAATGTGTTATTCTATAACAAAGACATATTTGAAAAATACGGTGTGGATCCGGTGATGATGGAAACCTTTGACGGTTATGTGGAAGCAGGGCGCCTGTTAAAGGAAAAGAGCAATGGTGAGGTATATTTATCCTACATCAGCCCCAGCAGCAAGACCTGGAGGTACTGGGGAAGAAGAGGTCTTATGCCTCAGGCCAATGCGAGAATCTGGGATGATAACGGCAGTATTGTAATAGGAGAGGATGAAGGAACAAAGCTGGCTTTGGGAACTTTGGACACTTTATATTCAGAAGGGCTGCTATTAAAATCTGAAATCATGGAACCTGCATTATATGATGAAATCAACGGGCAGAAAGTGGCCACCTTCTATATCGGTGCTTTCTGGGATGAATTCATGAGAAAGAACTGCCAGTCGACTACAGGACAATGGCGGGTCATGTCTTCCCCTGTGTTTGACGGCGTTGGTAAGGCAGGGGCTCCTGTATCTTCCTATTTCTGTATCGTAAACAAGGGTGATAACGTATATGCCGGACTTCTGGAGCAGCTTTGGAAAGATTTTACCTTTGATACCCAGTCCAGGAATACATGGGTAAAATCCATGGAGTCCCAGAATGCTCCATATGCCAACCCTATTTCCTTAGAAATGCTTCAGGATGACTTCTGGAAAGAGCCTTCCAGTTTCTATGGCGGTATGTCCTTCCGGGAGATAGAGGGCAAGTGTCTGGAGAACGGTGCAGCCAATCTGGTTGTCACACCTCAGGATGCAGAAGCAGATGGAATTATTTCGGCAGAGATTGAGAATTACGTGGCAGGCAACCAGACCATGGATCAGGCCATCGCCAATATGGATAAGAACTTAAAGGCTAAAATCGGCCAGGCGGAAATCATCAAGTAGCAAAAAACTTTATAAGGGGAAGGAACTGCCTTCCCCTTGTATTTGTGCCAGCGATAAGCCGGAGGAATATGCTTGCACATTCATCAGGCAAGTGCCGCGTTAACGAAGAAAAACCCCCATAGCCCGTTATTCTTCGTGGTAAAATGTGAGGAGAAATCATATGCTTAAAACATTGAATAAATATAAAGCTCCCTATCTGTTCATACTGCCGTTTTTCCTGTTGTTTCTTGTATTCCAGCTGATCCCTGCCATCTGGACCTTTTACATCAGCCTTACCAACTGGAAGGGGATCGGGACGCCGAAGTTTTGCGGAGTTGGCAATTATAAGAAGCTGCTGATTGACAACATGTTCTGGGATGCTCTGGGGAATACCGTAGAATACTGGATCACAGGCCTTCTATTCATACTGGTGCTGTCTGTGCTCATTGCAAGCCTGTTAAATTCCGATCTGCTCAAAGGAAAAGCATTTTTCAGGACAGTTACATTCCTGCCTAATATTTGTGCGGCCATTGCCATGGGATTGATTTTCAGAATGCTCTTTGATGAGAATGTGGGCCTGTTTAATGAACTGCTGGTTTCCCTTGGATTGGAAAAGGTCCCCTGGCTCACCAGTACTAAGTATTCCAGGATTCCGGTTATTATGCTGAACGTGTGGAGAAATACCCCCTGGTTTACCATGATCGTATTTTCCGGCCTGTTAAACATACCCAGGGATTACTATGAAGCAGCCACTGTGGATGGTGCCAATAAGTGGAAACAGTTTTTTTATATTACCCTGCCTTCCCTGAGCAATATTCTGTTTTTCTGTTCCATAACCCTTACCGTGGACAGCTGGAAGATATTTAATGAATCCTACATTTTGCCTGGGCCGGGTACGTCCAACACATCCTTGTTCCAGTATATGTATGAATCGGGATTTAATATTTTCAATATGGGTTATGCGTCCGCCATCGGCGTAATACTGATTGTGATACTGGCTGTCCTTTCAATGATACAGATGACAGTGAAGAAAAGACAGGGAGAATTATAGGAGGAAAGATTATGGGATATACGAATAAGAAAAATCTGGCATCCCTTGCAGTTCATGGGGCATTAATCATAATCTCCCTGATCTGCATTCTTCCTATATTATGGATGTGCCTGATTTCCATTAAGCCAACTTCAGAAAGCATCAGCGGATTTCAGTCCATTTGGATTGCAAATCCTACGTTAAGCAACTTTAACAAGTTATTTTCCATGATACCTGTTGCTGCAAACTTTTTTAACAGTGTATTTACCACAGTTATGGGAACGGTGACTTCTCTGTTCTTCTGTTCTCTGGCAGGATTTGCCTTTGCAAAGTACAAGTTTCCGGGAAGGAATTTCCTGTTTTATTTTGTCATTGCAACCATGCTGGTTCCGCCGGAGGTGGGGGCTGTTCCCATGTTTGTCATCATGAAGAAACTGAATCTGATTAACAGCTTATGGTCCCTGGTGATTCCGAGGATTGCTACAGCTGTAGGTATTTTCTATATGCACCAGTATATAAGCGACGTGCCCGATGAACTGATTGAGGCGGCTAAAATAGACGGATGCAGGGATTTTGGGATCTTTCGGCGGATTATCCTGCCGGTTATTAAGCCGGCTCTGGCTTCCTGGGCAGCCGTAACCTTGATTGCCAGATGGAATGACTTCTTCTGGCCTTTGCTCTTCTTAAGAAAACAGGCGAAATATACACTGATGGTCACCATTTCTCTGCTGCCTGTCAGTGAGGGGCTTTCAACGCCCTGGCCTGTAATTCTTTCAGGTACAACACTTGTAATTATTCCGATAATTGTGTTATATTTAATATTACAGACATTTCAGAAAGCTGGAATGATGGCAGGGGCTGTAAAAGGCTAATAACGAAAAGAAAAAGGGGAAACATGATGCAGGGCCAATCGATAAAAAACCAGGTGTATGAGGGCATCTTGAAAGATATCCTGGATGGCATCTACCAGGCAAATGATATTATTAATGAAAGAACAATCATAGAAAAATACGGGGTCAGCAAGACTCCGGTGAGAGAGGCTCTGGTACAGCTGTGCAGTGAAGAGGTGCTTAATAATATTCCAAGATTCGGCTACCAGCTTACTGCGATACTTCCAAGCCAGATAATGGAGATTATAGAATACAGGAAAGTGATTGAATTGGGCGCTCTGGAGTTATGTTTTTTCCGCCTTACCAAAGAGCAGATCGATGAATTAAAGCGTCAAAACGAAGAGGCGGTACGGCTTATCGATACCAGGGACTCAAAGATACACTGGGAAGCCAATAATCTTTTTCACAGAACATTGTGCAGCTACTGTGGGAACGGTTATATACAAAAATCATTAGCAGATGCTATGAATATCTGTACCAGGATATCCAACCAATATTTTACAAAGCTATGGAATGAAAGTAAGGTTTCCGATGGAACCAACCATGTTAATCTGGTAGCGGCCATTGAGTCCGGAGATTTGGAACTGGCAAAGGCGATTTTGATTGATGATGTGGAATCATTTAAGCATGAGATATTATAAAGAACGGGATTAATACAGGAATGCAAGAAGGGCGCCGCTGTCCGGACTGATTGATCAGCCTGGGCAGAGCCGCTCTTTTCCGTTACGGTATAAGTGCCAATGGGTTTTTCCATAATTTTTATATTCATTTCTCCTGTTTTATGTTATACTAACAAATAGCAAAAAGTGGAGGGATTCCATGTACTATTTTATTGTAAACCCGAATTCACGCTGCGGACGGGGAAGAAACGTTTGGAAGAAATTGGAAAGTGTGTTAAAAGCCGGTCATGTGGAATATCAGGCATTTCTTACGGAGAAGCCAGGAGATGCCAGGAGATTTGCAAGAGAACTGACTGAAGGCTGCAGGGAATCAAGCGTTATAATAGGGGTAGGCGGAGACGGAACTGTAAATGAAATCCTGGATGGGCTTTCCTTCTGCGGCTCTGTTACTTTTGGGTATATTCCCGCCGGATCTGGTAATGATCTGGCAAGAAGCTTAAAGCTGCCAAAGAATCCGGTCCGGTGCCTGAAGAAAATATTGCATCCAAAATACTATAAGCTCATGGATTACGGTGTTCTGTCCTATGGAGATGGAGAGATATCCCACCGCCGCTTTATGGTCAGTGCCGGAATTGGGATGGATGCGGCTGTTTGCCATAACATCCTTTATTCAAAGTCAAGGGGATTGCTCCATAAGCTTTGCATCGGGAAACTTATCTATCTTCTTGTAGGGATCAAGCAGCTGATCCTTGCCAAGCCCTCAAAAGGGTATATTCTCTTAAACGGGGTCCAGAAAGTTGAGTTTAGCCATGCTTATTTTATATCCGTACACATCCACCCTTATGAGGGCGGCGGATTTAAATTTGCACCAGATGCAAATTTTGAAGACGGACAGTTGTCAGTCTGTGTCATGAATAACCGGAAAAAAAGGAAACTGATCCCTGTGCTGATCCGATCCCTTATGGGAAGAAAATCCTTACACATGGGCATCAGGTTTTATACTTGTGAGGAAGTTATGATTCATATGGACCGTCCAATGGCAGTTCATGTAGATGGAGAAAGCTGTTTTTGCCAAAACGATGTGCAGCTTCGATGTATTAGCAAAAAGCTGCGTATGATTGTATAGAAATATATATATTATAGAAGAAACACCCTGCGGGTATACCATTATGCCCAAAGAACGTGGGCAGGAAAGAGGAAACACCCTGCGGGTATACCATTATGCCCAAAAAGCATGGGCAGGAAAGAGGAAAGGAAGAATTATGAGAATTGGACAGGGATATGATGTGCATAAATTAGCGGAAGGAAGAGATTTGATCCTGGGCGGCGTAAAGATTCCTTATGAAAAGGGACTTATGGGCCATTCTGACGCAGATGTGCTGGTCCATGCAGTGATAGATGCTCTTTTAGGTGCGGCAGCTCTTGGTGATATCGGAGAACATTTCCCGGATACGGATCCAAAGTATAAAGGGGTATCAAGCATTGAACTTTTGAAGCACGTAGGCGGACTTTTGGAGGAGCAGGGATATGTGATCGAGAATATTGATGCCACTGTCATTGCGCAAAAGCCAAAGCTTCTTACCTATCGGCGCTCCATGGTACAAAACATTGGGGATGCCCTGAAGCTTCCCGAAGGAAAGGTCAATGTAAAAGCCACTACAGAGGAAGGTCTTGGCTTTACCGGAAAGGAAGAGGGAATATCCTCACAGGCCATAGCCCTGTTAACCTCCATGGACGATTACTGTTATGACGACAGGATCATGTCTGCTGATTGTAAGGGCTGCTGCGGAGGCTGCGGGAGATAAGAAGAGGATTGCGGGAAGAAACACCCTACGGGTGTACCTATATGCCCAAAAGGCGTGGGCAATAAAGAAGAAAGGAAGAGACTATGAAAATTTATAATACATTATCCAGACAAAAGGAAGAATTCGTTTCCCTGGAGCCTGGAAAGGTTCGGATGTATGTGTGCGGACCAACCGTTTACAATTACATTCACATTGGAAATGCAAGACCCATCATCGTATTTGATACAGTACGGAGATATTTTGAATATAAGGGCTATGACGTTAACTTTGTTTCAAACTTTACCGATATAGATGATAAGATCATTAAAAAAGCCATTGAAGAGGGCGTGGATGCTGACACCATTTCCAAGCGTTATATTGAGGAATGCAAAAAGGATATGGAAGGGCTGAATGTAAAGCCGGCAACCAGAAGCCCGCTGGCGACAGAGGAAATATGCGGTATGCTGGAAATGATCCAAAAGCTTGTTGCCTCCGGTCATGCCTATGCGGCGAAAGACGGAACGGTTTATTTCCGTACCAGTTCCTTTGAGGAATATGGAAAGCTGTCCCATAAGAATCTGGATGATCTGCAGTCCGGTTTCCGTGAGATCAAGGTGACAGGTGAAGACGGAAAAGAGGATCCTACCGATTTCGTGCTTTGGAAGCCGAAAAAGGAAGGAGAGCCTTTCTGGGAATCCCCATGGTGTGAAGGACGGCCTGGCTGGCATATTGAGTGCTCCGTAATGTCCAGGAAATATCTTGGAGATCAGATCGATATCCATGCAGGTGGAGAAGACTTAATCTTTCCCCATCATGAGAACGAGATCGCCCAGAGTGAGGCGGCGAATGGAAAAGAATTCGCTAAATACTGGATGCACAATGGTTTCTTAAATATTGACAATAAGAAGATGTCCAAGTCTCTGGGCAATTTTTTCACTGTCAGGGAAATCAGTGAAAAATACGATTTACAGGTGCTGCGCTTCTTCATGCTGAGTGCTCATTACAGAAGCCCTATTAATTTCAGCGCCGAATTGATGGAGTCATCAAAGAACGGATTAGAGAGAATTTTAACTGCAATTGGTAAATTAAAGGATCTGGAAGCTTCTGCAAAGACAGAAAAGCTTCTTGATCATGAGGATAGAAATGCCGTACAGGAACTGGTTTCCAAATATGAGGCAGCCATGGATGACGACTTTAATACGGCAGATGCCATATCTGCTATTTTTGAGCTGGTAAAATTAAGCAATTCCACCACAGATGAAAACAGTTCGAAAGAATATGTGACTTATTTAAAGGAAACCATTGTAAGGCTGTGTGATGTTCTTGGAATCATTACGGAAAAGGAAGAAGAGATCCTGGATGGCGAAATTGAAGCCATGATCGCAGGCAGGCAGCAGGCAAGAAAAGACAAGAATTTTGCTCTTGCTGATGAGATCCGCGGAAAGCTTTTAGAAAAGGGGATTGTTCTGGAGGACACCAGGGAAGGTGTGAAATGGAAGAGAATATAACTTCACTGGCAGCGTTTTCTGATTTTTTTAAGGATACGTTAAAACTAAAAGAAGTAGATGTGATAACCTATTCCCCGCTGGCATTGGCATATATCGGAGATGCAGTTTATGAACTGATCGTACGGACAAAGGTGATGAATCATGGAAGCACTCAAGTGAATAATATGCATAAGAAGAGTGCAAGGCTGGTGAACGCAGGAGCGCAGGCAGATATCATCCGCCGGCTTCTTGAAGACGAGGACTTAACTCCGGAAGAGGTGGCAACATACAAACGGGGACGCAATGCCAAGGCTGTGACAACCGCGAAACACGCAACCGTTGCCGATTACAGGACTGCAACCGGATTTGAGGCCCTGTGCGGTTATCTGTATTTAACCGGCAATTTAGACCGTCTGGTCACCCTGGTAGGCAGAGGACTTGAACGAATAGGAGAACTGGAATGATAGAGGAATTTACCATAGAGGGAAGGAATGCGGTATTAGAAGCATTCCGCTCCGGAAAAACCATTGATAAGCTGTATGTACAAAAGGGAGTCCAGGATGGCCCCATCCAGTCCATTATCAGGGAAGCGAAAAAGAAAGACACCATCATTAATTTTGTAGAAAGAGAGCGTCTGGACCAGATGTCCGAGGAAGGGCACCACCAGGGTGTTATCGCCCATGCTGCGGCTTATGAATACGCGGAGGTGGAAGATATACTAAAGGCAGCTAAAGAAAAGGGAGAACCTCCCTTCCTCTTTCTGTTAGACGGAATTGAAGACCCTCACAATCTGGGAGCGATCATCCGTACGGCAAATTTAGCAGGAGCCCATGGGGTTATCATCCCCAAGCGCCGGGCCGTTGGCCTTACGGCAACGGTTGCAAAGACCTCGGCAGGGGCGCTTAATTATACGCCTGTGGCTAAGGTTACCAATCTCACAGCTACTATGGAAGAATTAAAGAAAATGGGGATGTGGTTTGTCTGTGCCGATATGGAGGGAGAACTGATGTACCGGCTTGACTTAAAGGGACCGATCGGCCTTGTGATCGGCAGCGAAGGAAGCGGCGTGGGAAAATTGGTCAAAGAAACCTGTGACATGGTGGCATCCATACCCATGAAGGGAAATATTGATTCTCTGAATGCTTCTGTAGCAGCAGGTGTGCTTGCTTATGAGATCGTAAGACAACGTTTAGGATAATAGATGAGGAGTGATGATCATTAAAAAGAATGGTACGGCTATGGCGGCTGCCTGCGCAGCCATCCTGTTTACTTTCAGCGGATTTGTTTCAGCTGGTAATACTGCTGCGGCGGACAGCACAGAAGAAAGCATTGAGTGGAAGACCGTAGTAAACATTGGAGATGAAGCGGTTCCTCTTTATTCAAAGCCTTCCGGGAGCAGTGTGAGAATCCCTCAGGCTCCGGGAACGGTTACCTATGGAAACGGTACTTCACTGGTAGATGCGTCAAACGCCAGTCATGGCTATGTGATGGTCCAGTACAGCGGAAATTCATCCAAGATAAAAGTCCAGGTAATAAAAAGCGGAGGAGAGACCTATTCTTATGATCTGAATGCCAGATCTGCCTATGAGGTATTTCCTCTGACAGAAGGAAACGGAAAATATACGGTCCGGGTTTTGGAGCAGGTACAGGGGAACCAGTACGCCATAAAATCCAGCAGTGATATCAATGTAACACTTACAGACCAGTTTGAGCCGTTTCTTTACCCCAATCAATATGTGAATTTTACCGCCGGAAGTGCGGTGGTGAAAAAGGGGGAGGAGCTTGCAGCTTCTGCACCTGATGCCATTGGCGTTGTCACCAATGTTTATAATTATGTGGTAAAGAATTTTACCTATGATACGGCGCTGGCAAGCTCTGTTCAGACCGGCTACCTGCCTGTTGTGGATCAGGTGCTGTCTCAGAAAAAGGGAATCTGTTTTGACTATGCGGCAGTTATGACTGCCATGCTCCGTTCCCAGAATATCCCCACAAAGCTTGTGGTGGGTTATACAGGCAGCCTGTATCATGCCTGGGTCAATGTTTATATTGAGGGCCAGGGCTGGGTGGATAATATCATCTATTTTGACGGATATGACTGGAAGCTTATGGACCCGACGTTTGCATCCTCCGGAGGCAGTGATCCGTCCATACAGCAATATATTACAAACAGCTCCAATTATAAGGCGAAATATACATACTAAAGAACTTCACATAAAGGAGATACGACAGATGAAAATGAAAGCGAAAAAGCGATATTCCGCAAGGGAACTTTCCGCTTTCTGCCTTCAAATATCAATTCTTCTCCATGCTGCAATCCCTCTTGACGAGGGATTGTCTGTTATGGCGGAG
>POVV01000883.1_pt1 | contig 14444 bp, 11 predicted proteins | sample 1560271 | NCBI WGS metagenome assembly POVV01 (sample SAMN08337232, study PRJNA429181) | Bioreactor metagenome, whole genome shotgun sequencing project. | biome: cows' rumen and soil; feature: anaerobic; isolation source: anaerobic chemostat enrichment culture, galacturonate as sole carbon... | reverse complement strand
AGAATCCTGAGCCATGTAATCCGTCAGAGTGGTAAGGTTCTTAAAGTTAATAACCGGAGAGTTAAAATCATTGGTGATTAATCCGGTCAGCTCATCATCCCAGAACTCCGGTTCTGTCATCGGACAGGGATACGGATGATAGGACAGCCCCCAATCCATCTGCCCCTGTTCATTGGCAATGGAATTAAAGGTATCTACAATCGCTCTTCCGCCGTATTTCAGCTTGTTATCAATCTCATTGTTCCAGTTATAATCCAGGGAGTAATATACCCGGTCATTGGCACTGGTACTCTTAATGGCCGTATAGAAAATCCGGAAAGCATCCTGGTAAGCCTGGACGTAACTGTTAATATCCTTTTCCCCCAGATGATTCCACTGCTGGTTGTTGATCTCATTTCCAATGATCCAGTTTGATATCTTACCATGGTTTGGATTGGAACCGCTGTACCGCTCTGCCAGGAAAGCAGCAATGGCTCTGGTCTGGTCCAGCCCTTCCTGGGTCGCCGGATTGAACATGTAGTAAAATGCATTGGCATTTTTCTTTGTTCCAGGATAGATCAGATTCGGTTCGGCGTCATTCCAGCCATTTAATATAATGGCGGTTACCGTCATCCCTTTCCCGGATAAAGCGCTGATCGTCTCGTCATAGCTTGTAATGGCATTCTTATCAAAATGATAGGTCTTTCCATCATACTGGTAATCAATTCCCTGGCCCAGGATCTGATGAAAAGAGATATTGGTGGCTACGTGCTTCACACCTAATTCAAAGGCATCCCCCAGCATGTTAAGCTGAATATTTAAGCCCTTCTTGGTAAGAGGATCATTAAATGGCTGGGTATTTGCAGCAACCATTTCAGGGTTTGTAATATAATGAGGTTTGCTGATTTCAATATATTTTGTTCCATCCCAGACAGCAATGACGAATTTGCTGTAAAGTCTGTCCTGAACCGTATTACGGTTCAATGGAAATGTAAATGTAACTTTGTTTCCCGGCGCTGCGGAAGCCGCATAATCCGTCCTGCCGTCAAGATTCTTCTGGTAAGGCTGAAGCTCCACTAAGTAGAGGACGCCATCCGTTCCTCCCATATCAGCATTGCTTTCTGCCTGAACCGTCACGCTGTTCTTATCAGAATTGACCAGACAGGACTGAATTGTTGCCTGTACACCGGCCGCGCCTACATCTGCCAGCGCAACAAAGGCAGAAGCACAGCATAAAAATGCAGCGGTAAAAAGTCCAGTCATGACCCTGCCTATATTTATTTCCTTCATCTTCGCATCCCTCCATGTTGTCTTAATCAGGTTCCATACAATAATAACCAATTTCCCTGCTTTTTACAATAACGTTTTTATTACGTATTCGTAAAAAAACCGTAAGGACCGGGTAACTTCTTTAACAATGATGCTTTCAGGCTGCTCGTCCAATGCCCCGCTGCACTACAGCAAAAATATTAAAAGTTCATACAGATTACTTGACAAATGAATGATCACCTGTTAGACTGATAATTAAATTATCGGTAATTTAATTATCAGCTTACAGCAGGAGGTAAAACAGACAGATGTCCAAACCTGATCATTCCATTGATCCCCGGATTCTAACCAGCGCAAAAAAAGTATTTTTAACCCAAGGGTTTCAGAATGCAGCCTTAAAGGAAATCTGCGAGGATGCCGGCATCACCACCGGTGCCCTGTATAAGCGGTACAAGGGCAAAGAAGCCCTGTTTAATGCTGTGGTGGCGGATACGATTGAGGCACTTGATGCCTTTGTAGAACAGCGATGTATTGTGGAAACCGCTTCCCTGTCCAATGACTCATTAGAGATGGCTTGGCATATGGACGAAGAAGGCATGCTGGAGTATTTTCAATTCCTTAATAAATACCGCGACGGTTTTATTCTGCTCTTAACATGTGCGGAGGGAACCGCGTATTCTAACTTTCAGCACGACTGGGTTGAGAAAATGACTGGAAAGACCTATGAGTATTATCTGGAGGCACAAAAACGAGGGCTGACCCACACAATCATCTCCAGTGAAGAGCTGCATATCCTGCTTACCGCATTCTGGACGACGATTTATGAGCCGTTTATCCATAACTTTACATGGGAACAGATAGAAGCCCATTGCAGACTTATCTGCGGCCTGTTCAACTGGTATCAGGTTTTTGGGTTTTAATGCCCTAACCCCCCCTCAGTCGGAGGGGGTCCTATTTGCCCGTTAGTTAGTTATAGCTAACCTATATAAAATCATAAAGGAGGTAACGATCTTGTTTCAAAAAGTACTGGAATATACCGGCGATTACCGCAAGACTACTTATGCGGCCATTGCCGCCATGCTGGTCGGCATGGTCATGAACGTTCTGCCGTTCTGGTTCGTCTACCAAATCATCCGCCCGCTGCTAATGGGGGAGAATCTAACGGCATCTTATGTCATCTGGCGAATTGCGGCCATCGCAGCCTGTGCACTGATGTATGCAGTGTTCTATTTATGGGGACTTTCCATGTCTCACCGTTCGGCGTACAATACGTTGAAAAATCTGCGCATCTCCTTACAGGGCAAGCTGGAGAATCAGCCACTGGGCCCTATTCAGGATAAGGGAGTCGGCACCATCAAAAAAATGTTCATTGACGACATCGAGATCATCGAACTGCTGTTAGCCCATGCTCTTCCTGAGGGGATCGCTAACTTAACCATCCCGGCACTGGTATTCGCGGGAATGTTTCTTGTGGACCCAAAGCTGGCGCTTCTGGCCCTGTGCTCCCTGCCTCTTGGGATGATCGCCATGACGGTGATGTACCGGATCGGCATGAAAGACATGGGCAATTACTATGGGGCGGCGCAAAAGATGAACAATACCATTGTAGAATACATCAATGGCATGGAAGTTGTTAAGGTGTTCAACCGGGACGGCGAGTCTTATCACCGGTTTGAGGGAGATGTAAAAAGCTACCGGGATTTCACTCTGGCATGGTATAAGGCCTGCTGGCCCTGGATGGCACTTTACTCCAGCCTTATGCCCTGTGTGGCGCTTTTTGTCCTGCCTGTAGGTTCTTACTTCGTCATTCAGGGGTATTCCCAGCTGCCGGATCTGGCACTGGTTTTGTGTATGTCCTTCGGGGTGGGAGGACCTCTTATCCGGGCGCTTAGTTTTATGTCCACGCTGCCTCAGATCAATCATAAAATCTCCAGTCTGGAGCAGATGATGAATATTACGCCGCTTAAGCAAACCGATAAGCCCTTTTCCGGAAAGGATTATGGAGTGCAGTTTGAGGATGTGTGCTTCGCGTACAAAGAAACCCAGGTGCTGCACGGTATCACACTGGATGTGCCTGAGGGCACTCTGACCGCCCTGGTAGGAGAATCGGGAGGCGGCAAATCCACACTGGCTAAGCTGCTCGTCCATTTTTATGATTTGAACGAAGGCGCCATAAAAATAGGCGGGCAGGACATACGCAGCATGAGTTTAGAGGCGCTCAACGATCAGATTTCTTATGTTGCACAGGAGCAGTTTTTATTCAATATCAGCCTGCTGGAAAATATCCGCCTCGGCAAACCGGAGGCAACTGATGCTGAAGTGATGGAAGCGGCAGAAAAAGCGCAATGCAGCGAATTCCTGGCTCGGCTGGATAAGGGCATCCACACCATGGCGGGGGATGGCGGAAAGCAGCTTTCCGGCGGGGAACGGCAGCGCATCTCCCTGGCCCGCGCCATTTTAAAAAACGCGCCCATCATTGTCCTCGATGAAGCCACTGCCTTTATGGATCCGGAAAATGAGGAAAAGATGAATGAAGCCATTGCCCAGGTCATTAAGGGGAAAACCGTCATTGTTATCGCCCACCGCCTGCATTCCATCATGGACGCGGATCAGATTTGTGTCATGGATTCCGGTAAGCTGGCTGCGGCCGGAACTCATGAGGAGCTGCTTCATGGCTGTCCCGCTTATCAAAAGCTGTGGCAGGCCGCCGAGGGCAGCGCCCAGTGGGCAGTCAGCGCGTCGAAAGGAGGAAATACCTAATGATCATTTTAATGAAACGCATTCTCGCTGTTTCCGGGGATTATCAGGGCAGGATCAAGCTGGCCTTTGTATTTTCCTTTTTAAAAGCAATGCTGGCAAAAGCGCCCATCGGTTTCGCATTTTTTTCCCTTGCTTCCTTTTATCACGGTACGGCTACTGTACAAATGTGCCTGTGGATTGGTTTTGCCATGGCCGCCTGCCTGCTGCTGCAAATGCTGTTTCAACATATCGCCGACCGCCTGCAATCGGCAGCGGGATTCCAGCTGTTTGCCGATAAGCGCATGGAACTTGGCAAGCATCTTCGCAAAATGCCCATGGGGTATTTCACCGAGGGCAATATAGGGAAAATCAGCTCAGTACTTTCCACGGACATGGTGTTTATTGAGGAAAACTGCATGACAGTTCTGGCGGATATGATGAGTTATATCTTTGCACAGGGTATCATGCTCCTCTTTATGCTGCTGTTTAATGTGTGGCTGGGGCTTGCAGCCATTGGAATTGTGGTCATTCTGATTCTGACGGCAAGGGGCCTTGAAAAAGAGGCTCTGAAGGATTCCGCCGTCCGCCAGGAACAGAGTGAAAACTTAACGGAAGCCGTTCTCGACTTCACCGAGGGGATCGGAATCATCAAAGCCTATAATCTTATGGGCGAAAAATCAAAGACTCTCTCTGACAATTTCCGGGAGACCTGCCGTACCAGCATTATGTTTGAAGAGAACCACACCCCCTGGCAACGCCGGTTACATATCATCTATGGATTAGGTGCGGCTGCCATTATCGCCCTTTCCATATATTTAAATTTCCACGGACTGCTGGATGTGACTTTCCTCGTAGGCATCATGCTCTTTATATTCGACTTATTCGGTCCCTTAAAAGCCCTGTATGGCCAAAGCTCCCGCCTCACGGTCATGAACAGCTGCTTGGATCGCATCGAGGCAGTATTTAAGGAACCGGAACTGCCGGATGAGGGTACAAATATCATTCCAAAAGCCGGAAATATTCCTGAGGTAAAGTTTCAGCATGTCAGCTTCGCCTATGGGGAAAAGGAGGTGCTGCATGACGTCTCCTTTGACTTACCAAAAAACCAGATGCTGGCATTGGTCGGCCCATCCGGCGGCGGAAAATCCACCATCGCAAGTCTCCTGACCCGCTTTTGGGACGTTAAGTCCGGACAGGTGCTGATTCGCGGCAGGGATGTGCGGGAAGTAAGCTTAAGTGATCTGATGGATCAAATCAGCATGGTGTTCCAGCGGGTATACTTATTCCAGGACACGGTCTACAACAACATCAGCATGGGGCGGCCTGCTGCCAGCAGGGCTGAAGTGATCGAGGCTGCAAAAAAGGCAAGGTGCTACGACTTTATCATGGCTCTGCCCCATGGCTTTGACACTGTGGTGGGCCAGGGCGGCGCAACCCTTTCCGGCGGTGAAAAACAGCGCATCTCCATTGCCCGCTGTATTTTAAAGGACGCACCCATCGTAATTCTGGATGAAGCTACCGCCAGCGTAGATGCAGACAACGAGAGCTACATCCAACAGGCCATCAGTGAGCTGTGCGCGGGAAAAACCCTGCTGGTGATTGCCCACCGGCTGAATACCATCCGCCATGCCGACAAGATATTGGTAGTCTCGGACGGCCGAATTGCCCAGCAGGGATCCCATGAGGAGCTGATGCAGCAAGGCGGCATCTATCAAAACTTTGTAACAACCCGGGAGAACAGCAGGGGCTGGAGCAGAAGAGAGTCTCGCAGACACGTTCAAGGAATTGATGCTTAAGGCAATGGAAGGCACAGGCCGGCAACGGAGGCAGCCGCATCATGCGGCTGCCTGGAACATACATAATTACTGCTAATTTAAAAAGGCGAATGCGGCATCTTCCTGCCCCATCCGCCTTTCTTATTTGATTTTTCAGTAACAAACCAGGGCTAATTATCGGTTTCTAAGGAAAACATCTCCTTAAGCTTTTTCCCGTCAAAAATGTGGTTATATACCAGATACTCATAGTTCTTAATCAGGTCACTGTATGGATTCTCCGGATTATTTAAGGCCTCCCAGGAATAGTAGGTTCCCTCCTGATCTAAGCATCCAATAGGGTGTACCACAGGGAATGTCTCTTCCATCTTAAGGAGGAACTGCTGATAAGGGGTCATAGTGACCCCGGCTCTCTTAAGCACCTCAGAAGAAAGATAAATAGCTCCCATTTTCTCTTTTTCCTCTGCCTGCGTTTTATAATTGGTCCAGATCATAAACGGGGTCTGGTACCACATCAGCCGGTCCTGATTCTTCACAAGACTGCTGGGTGTCCCTGATATCTCATCAAAGAATTCATCTTCCACACTTGGCTGATGATCCCCAAAAAGAACGATCATGGTAGGCTCCGAGCTTTGTTCAAAATGAGAAATTAAATATTGCAGTGCTTCATCTGACCGCTTCATAAGAGATAAGTACTGATCGGCCTTCGGGTATTTTCCCTTTAAACTTCCGGTCAGCCATACCTCCTGATCAAAATCATCAAACAGAGTGTCATAGCCTCCATGATTCTGCATGGTTACATTAAAAAGAAACAGTTTATCCTCCGGATTCTCCTTGGATTCCACTCTTTCTATCAACTTTTCGTAATCTGCACGGTCACTGATATAGTTTCTAAGCAGCTCACTGCCTTCATAATCCTCTATATCCAGAAATTCATCAATCCCCAAGTTCCGGTAGCACTCCTGACGGTTCCAGTTCTCTTTTGGATATGGGTGCATGGCAACGGTATCATAGCCCTGGGATTTTAATGTGCTTACAAGGCTATATGTGTTGGGTTTGACATTAAACTGGTAGGCAATGCTGTTAGCCGGAAGCTGGGAGATCGAATCTCCCGTCAGAAACTCAAACTCAGAATTGCTGGTCAAAGAACCAAATACAGGAACATAAAGGCTTCCCTTCACCGTATTTTCCTTTAAGCCGTTTAAAAAAGGAAAGTACTCCTGGTTCGTTTTAAAATTTCCTGCTACTTTTAAGTCGGAAAAACTTTCATTCATAATGCATATGATATTGACCGGCGTTATCTTATCTTCACATTCCACGTCAACATCTCCAGCAGAAGCCAGAAGGACCTGATTGTCCGCTTTCACAGTATCATAAATCTGTTTTACCTTTGCAAAACTGTAACCCTTTGGTTTTTTCTTCACTGCATAATTAAAGGAGACAGCCGTTGAAAGCACATATCCATATTCCTGATAGGTTTCATTGACTTCCCACATATTAATTTCCAGGCCTTTATACGGGATCAGGCATGAATAAAACCATAAAATAAAGCTTAGGACAACACCGGTACCTCCTCCGGCAAAGACCAGACGTTTGTTCCTGCCCTTTACTCTTAAAGGAAATAAGAAGGCAAAGAGACAGATTACCTGGACTCCCAGACAGGCAAGGTACATTTCCTTTGTGAAGACAAATTCATAATTTCCTGCCACACTCATAGCAGTCCGCAAAGCCAAAACATCCCATATCATAATAGGCCTTCCCCGAAAGCCTGTAACCAGGTATTCTGCTACAGAAACAAGATAAAGAAAAACCGTTGTAAGCGGGATCCCGATCCTGGTGCTGCCGCTGACTGCAAATACTGCAAGATATATTAAGTAGATCCAGCCTATATTTAAAACAGCCATGGACAGGGGAATGGTCAGCAAATTGCCAGTCACATACTCAAATAGGATATAAGATGCACAGGGAATCAAAAGCATGATGACAGTGGTTATAAACAGCCCTGCGATTTTACACCACTTTTGTAATCGTTCTCTTATCACTAAAACATCCTCTTTTTCCATTTTTAGAATAATTAAATGGTACCACAAAGCAGCTTTGACAGCAATATACAATTTATGACAATCGATCTATATTGTGCCGTCTTTCCTTGCGGAAAGCACTTTCTATCATCTTTATAACAAACCATAAGACAGATGTGGAAACTTTATTGTATTTTTAATAAATGATACATGTCATCGAGAGTATTTTCTCTTTCCTTCAGATCAGGCCACGCATGAATACCATCGTCGTTTTTTCTTGGAATTATATGAAAATGAAGATGGGGCACAGACTGTTCTGCATCCGTTCCGCTGGCATTTAGCACGTTCACTGCGGTATAGCCGCAATGGTCAACATAGTGGCTTGAGATTCGTTTAACGGCACTCATAACATGTCCAAGAGTTTCATCATCGCAGTCAAGAATATTAACTATATGGGTTTTCGGTATGACGATTGTATGTCCGTCGACTTCTTTTCCGATATCCAGAAACGCCAGCGTATGGTCATCCTCAAATATTTTATAGCATGGCAGTTCCCTGTTAATTATTTGACAAAAAATACATCCTTTCATAATATTCCCTCAATTCTTTTTATTACATAATTCTAACAAAAATGCTGCCAGTTATCAATCCATTTATTTTTATAAAATTATCCGGATAAAAACAGAAAGAGCCAAGCCCTTATTATTAAAGTGCTTAGCTCTCACTTGTAAAAGTGTTTTTGGTATTTATAAATTTTTCGGCCCAAAGCCCATGGGCAGCAGTTCCTTTAAATAAAATATCTTATACTCTTCTCTTCCTGCCGCTAATATGATCTGAAATGTTTCCGGGTCGCAAAACTCCATCATTACCTGACGGCAGACTCCGCAAGGGGCTGTAAGCCCTGTAGGGATCCCCTCTTTTCCTCCAACGATGCAGATTGCTTTAAATTCCTTATCCCCCTGGCTGACCGCCTTAAAAAATGCCGTGCGTTCCGCGCAGTTGCTTGGAGTATAGGCTGCATTTTCGATGTTGCAGCCCTGATACAAAGTGCCGTCAGCTGATAAAAGCGCCGCTCCTACCTTAAACCCTGAATATGGAGTATATGCTTTGCCCATAGCCTCAAATGCCTGATCAATCATTTCCTTTACAGGAAGCTCTGTTCCGGCCAAAGCCTTGCCCTGGCAAACACCTTTCATCGTTTCATCTTTCATTTCCAACCTCCTGGCCGCCACCCTCTCTCAAAACCGGAGCCATGTTTTTCTGTAATCTACAATTCCAGGGCGATTTCTATCATTTTTCCAAATCCAAGCTGCCTCTCCTCTGCGCTCAGTTTTTCCTCTCCAAAAACAAGATCGGAAATCGTCAGCATGCAGAGAGCTTTTTTGCCGGCCGCAGCCGCATTCATATATAAAGCCGCTGTTTCCATCTCAACAGCTAAAACTCCCATATTTCGCCACTTGTCATTCACCCCGCTGTCAGCATTATAAAAAATATCGCTGGACAGCACATTGCCCACAACCACTTTCCTTCCCTGCTTTCCGGCCGCTTCTGCCGCTCTAGCCAGGAGCTCATAATCGGCAACAGGCGCAAATGTACCCGGAAGTCCATACTGGTAAGCATAATTGGAATCCGTACAGGCTCCCATGGCGATCACTACATCCATAAGCTCTACCTTATCCTGCAGGGAACCTGCAGAACCGATGCGGATAATCTGGTCCACATCATAAAAATGGTACAGCTCATAGGAATAAATTCCCATGGACGGCATTCCCATTCCGCCTCCCATAACGGAAATTTCCTTTCCCTTATAGGTTCCGGTAAATCCAAGCATGTTCCGGACCGATGTTACCTGAACCGGATTCTCCAGATACGTTTCCGCAATATACTTTGCCCGTAAAGGATCCCCTGGCATCAAAACTGTTTTTGCTATTTCACCTTTTTTTGCCCCATTATGGGGAGTTGGTGTCATTTCCATTTGATCTCCTCCTCTTTTATGATTCTTCCTGCTGTATCATGAGACGAATGGCTTCTACCGCCGTTCGTATGGCCCCATCCGTATCATGGACGATGGGATTTTCAAGACCTAGTCTTGCCCGTTCCTGGTTCGCTAATACAAGGAATATGGAACCGACCCTCACCTTAAGGGCACTGGCGGCAACAAACAGAGCCGCAGACTCCATCTCCGAAGCCTTGCAGCCCAGCTTCATCCAGGCTTCCCATTTGTTTAACAGTTCATAGGATACTGGCTTTGTTTCCGGAGAGTGCTGCCCATAAAAGGAATCCTTACACTGGACAACTCCTACATGATAGGACTTATCCAGGGCCTTTGCCGCAGTCGCCAGGGCGCCTGTCACATTAAAATCCGGGACCGCCGGAAACTCAATGGGTGCGTACTCCCGGCTGGTTCCTTCCATGCGGATGGCTCCGTTTGCAATGACTAAATCTCCGCTTTTTACCTCCACATCCATTCCGCCGCAGGTACCGACGCGGATGAAGGTGTCTGCACCGGACATCACCAGTTCCTCCAGGGCAATAGCCGCCGAAGGACCGCCGATCCCTGTAGATGTGACGCTGACTGACTTACCGTCTAACGTACCGGTATAGGTCACGTACTCCCGGCTGTCCGCGATCAGTCTGGGATTGTCAAAATACTTCGCAATAAGAGCACAGCGCTTGGGGTCTCCTGGCAGAATGACATATCTGCCCACGTCCCCTTTCCCAACCTGGATGTGATACTGTTTTCCTTCTGCTTCTGAATAATTTGTCATACTTAATCCACCCTTCTCTATATCTCATTCTCATCAATTTTTTCTGCAACCACCGCCTTGATCCGACGGTACTGCTCTTCATCGATGATAATGGTCCTTCCTTCCCGGGAAATATACCCTTTCTCCTCCATCTGGCTGACACACCGGTTCACGGTCTTTATGCAAAGACCGGTGCTGTTTGATAAATCTTTTCTTGCAAGCTGTATGCGGCAGGTCCCTCGGTGGGATGATTTCCGGTAAATCTCCATAAAGAGCAGGAACAGTCTGTCGCTTCCCTGTAAAAATAAAAACAGACGTTCCTTCCTGACCTGCTCTAACAGATAGACACCCATGGCTTTAACCTGTTCTAAAACCGCATGGATATCTGAAAGCATCCAGCGGCTGAACTGATCCTTTGATACACAGAGGAACCGGCAGTCCGTTTCTGTCACCAGAGTTGTCCGGTACAGGTCAAAGCCCATGAGAAATTCCATGGCTCCAAACACCTCCACCGGATAGAATCTGGTATAGTCGTAGGCGATTTCCTGAACCCGGTAATCCGTAGCCTTTACAACACCTTCCACCAGAATATAAATGGTATCCACGGTTTCATTTTCGTGAATAAAGGTGGTGCCCTTTTTTAGGTTTACTATCTTAAAGGCTTCCAGGAGCCATTTAGGCGCATTGGCCAGATAATTATTTAAGTATTCCCGCGGCTCACTGTGAAGTTCATTGATTAAAGACATGGCATCGTTCACGATCTTGCTCCTTTTCGTTTCTTTCTCTTTGATCTCATCATATCATATTTATGATCCGCCGGGAATCATTACTTGCCTCTAAGCTCTTACCTTGCATCCTTTTCATATGGCTGACCGCTGGCTTTCGGCGCAGATGATTTCCCCACAAACAGGATCAGGATCACGATAGTAATGAGATACGGAAGCATTGCCAGAATGGACGAAGGAACCGCAAATCTTCCCCCTCCCAGAGTAACGGTAAGGGCCTGGGCTGCTCCGAATAACAGACAGGCACCATAAGCCCCGTGAGGAGTCCATTTTCCAAAAATCACAGCTGCCAGTGCAATAAATCCCTGTCCGCTGATCGCGGTGGGCGTAAACTGAGGGATGATGGCCAGGGTCATGGACGCACCGCCCAGTCCGGCTAAAATGCCGGAAACCAGCACACAGATATACCTGATTTTATAAACGTTAAGTCCCATGGTATCCGCTGCTGCCGGATGCTCTCCGACTGCCCGGATATGAAGCCCCCACTTCGTTTTATAAAGAAAGAACCAGATAAAAACAGCCAGTACAAACGCGATGACAACCGTTACATCCACATTTAAATTCTGAAACGCTTTTGAGTTTAAGCTCCCAAACACCTTTGGGATTTTATGAGGCACCGGGAGCGACATGGTAGCACCGTCAAAAAGCAGGCGGCAGACAAACAAAGCCACACCAGGGCCGATCAAATTAATGGCAATACCGGATATCGTCTGGTCTGCCTTGCATGTAATTGACGCAAAGGCATGGAGAAGGGCAATAACGCCTCCTGCCAGACCCGCTGCAAAAAAACCTACCCAGGCACTTCCTGAATAATAACCCACAGTAGCCCCTGTAACCGCTCCGATGGTCATCATTCCTTCAATACCGATATTTGTAACGCCGGACCGCTCCGACACCACTCCCCCCAATGCTGCAAACACCAAAGGAGTGGAATACATAAGTGTAATGCCTACAAATAGCATCAGACTGTTAAGCATGTTTCTTACCTCCCTTCGCAAAACGGTCCACCAGCGGCGGAATGATACGGGTCAGCGCCACAAAAAATACGATGACGCCAATAACGATGTTGATAATTTCTGACGGAGCTCCCACCTCGTACTGCAAAGACTGTCCGCCATAAATCAAACCGCCAAACAGCAGCCCTGCAAAAATACAGCCGATCGGTGAACTGGCCGCAATCAGACAAACTGATAATCCGTTAAAGCCTGTGTTTTCAAAGGCTGCTAATGTAGCAATGCCATGAGGAGAATTTCCGGTTATATAAAGAGAAGCAGCCAGCCCGCAGATAGCCCCGGAAATAAGCATGGAGTGCAGGATGTTTCTGTTTACATAAATTCCGGAAAATTCCGCTGCGCTCTTATTAAAGCCTACCGCTCTCAGTTCAAATCCTTTAGCCGTTTTATATAGAAGGAACCAGATAAACACAGCCAGAATGACTGCAATAATAATTCCAACGTTTACATCTGTTTTCAAAACGGTGCTGCGAAGAAATTCGTTCTGTGCAAGGGCCGCCTTTCCCGCCTCCGTCGTCTTGTAATTCCCCAGAATCATCGTATAGCCGGAACGGTTGATCGGGTACGTTCCAATGGTGTCCGGCTTATGGAACCGGTTTAAGGTGCATATATAATTGGAGAAATAAAGAGCAATCCAGTTGAGCATGATACTGGTAAGTACCTCATGGATGCCAAACCTCGCCTTTAAGAAACCTGCAATCCCGCCATACACTGCCCCGGCTGCCACGCCTGCAAGGACAACGAGAGGAATCTGTATCACCGGAGGAAAATCAAACAGAATTCCGACCACGGTAGATGCCACGCACCCCATAATAAACTGTCCTTCGGCTCCGATGTTAAAAAGTCCGGTCTTAAACGCAAATGCAACGCCGATTCCTGTGAGAATAATAGGCGTGCTTTTGATGATTACATTGGAAATGTGTTTCGGACTGGAAAAGACTCCGTCAAACAAGACGGCTAGTGAATGAACCGGCGGATATCCCGCCGCCGCGAGTATAATCCCCGCTACGATAAATCCAAAGAAAACAGCGATCAAAGTCATTGTTAATGGTCTTTTTAAAATCTTTATCGCTTTATCCATGATTCTTTCCTCCTGCCATTAACAGACCAATCGTATTTTCATCTACGGTTCCCTGTTGAAACGTATCTTGAATTTTTCCGTCGTAAATAACCGCTATGGTATCAGAAACATTCATAACCTCGTCCAGTTCAAAAGAGATCAAAAGCACCGCTTTTCCTTTATCCCTTTCACGGATCAGAGTCTTATGCACGGTTTCAATGGCTCCTACGTCAAGTCCTCTGGTGGGCTGTACTGCAATCAGTATATCCGGATTCATGGCGACTTCACGTCCGATAATAACCTTCTGCTGATTTCCGCCTGAAAGTTCTCCCACCCGCCTGGAACCGCAGTCATCCGGCCGGACATCATACGCCTCTATGAGGGTTTGGGTGAACTCTTCCATTTTCTTTCTGTTTAAGATTCCCTTTCTGGAAAATGGCTCTTTGCGGCAGCGTTCCAATACCGCATTCTCATTTACAGTGAAGTCAAGGACAAGACCCCTTTTCTGCCGGTCCTCAGGAATGATGCTGACGCCGCTGTCTATGACCGTCCTTGGGTTTGTGTTAATGATCGTTTTCCCGCAGACCGTTATGCTTCCCTTTTCTGCAGGAACCAGGCTGCTGATCGCTTCCACCAGTTCCTTCTGCCCGTTTCCGTCAATGCCGGCGATCCCCACGATTTCTCCCTTGCGGACTGTTAAGTTTAAACCCTTTACTGCCTCAAGCTTTCTCTCGTTTTTCACAACAAGGCCTTTGATCTCCAATACCGTTTCTCCCGGCTTTGCAGGAGTCTTATCCACCACCAGTTTTACTTCATGGCCCACCATCAGCGCAGCCAGTTCTTGTCCTGAAACCTTCTCTACCGGAACCGTATCAATGTATTCTCCGCGGCGGATGATGGTACAGGTATCAGAAGATGCCTTGATTTCCTTCAATTTATGAGTGATGATGATAATGGCCTTTCCGTCATCTACCAGATTGTGCATGATGGAGAGAAGATCTTCAATTTCCTGAGGGGTCAAAACGGCGGTAGGCTCATCAAGGATTAATAATTCCGCTC
>POVV01000882.1_pt1 | contig 14488 bp, 14 predicted proteins | sample 1560271 | NCBI WGS metagenome assembly POVV01 (sample SAMN08337232, study PRJNA429181) | Bioreactor metagenome, whole genome shotgun sequencing project. | biome: cows' rumen and soil; feature: anaerobic; isolation source: anaerobic chemostat enrichment culture, galacturonate as sole carbon... | reverse complement strand
CAACCACCGGTATCCAGGAATAACCCCAGTCAGAACCGCCTTTACCGGGGATTGGCAACACGGCATGGGCAATGCGCGGCCCCAGGTCACGCGCCGGATTGATGGCATACCCGGTCGGCCCGCCAAGACTTAACCCCATTGACCAGACAACAACACCAGCTAGGAAAGTGCCAAAACCAGGAGCTATAGCGCCAACCGGTTTGGAGAAAATGGCAAAAAACGCGAACATTAACATAGCGGTGCCGATAATTTCTGAAATCAGATTGCCGGTTGTATCACGGATGGCAGGACCGGTAGAGAAAACAGCCAGCTTCGCACCGGGGTCTTCCGTGACTTTCCAATGCGGCAGATACATATAATAAACAAGACAAGCGCCGACAAATGCGCCCAATACCTGTGCAACCATAAGGCTTGCCGCCAGGGGCGCGGTATAAACGTTATTCAGCATTTTCGCCAAGGTAACGGCCGGATTCAGGTCGGCTTGCACCGAACCTGTGGCGACTGCGACAAAGGCCCCCAAAACAACAGCGAAGGCCCAGCCGGTGGCTATGACGATCCAACCGGAATTTTCCCCTTTGGATTTTTTCAATACGACGTTAGCCACAACCCCGTCGCCCAGAAGAATTAATACCAATGTGCCCATAAACTCACCGAGGAATGGACTTGTCATTGTCATTCTCCTCCCACTTCAGTAATTTTGTTAGAGCAAACACCACCTGTACGCAGTTCGCCTCCCCTGATTGCGGACAGGAAGAGAAGTCCAAAGGTATCCTGTTATGTCAGGATTCCTGTTGGACTTCTCTTCATCTCTCGTCCGCTTAATTTAATTGGTAAAATATATTCTGAACTTTTAATCAATATGCCTCAAATATGCAATTTGAGGCATATTTACTTGCCGGATCTACAACAACGATCTCATTCTCCCGCAGCAGGATTCTCGCCAACGATCAAGAAACTTTCAAAGAACCCAACAAGGAGGCTTACTATGAATATCTTCGCACACCGCGGCGCCCGCGGTTATGCACCTGAAAACACACTGTCCGCTTTTAAAAAGGCGCATGCACTGCATGCGGATGGCATTGAGCTTGATGTTCAACTTACCAAAGATGGCGTTGTTGTCATCTGCCATGATCATAGCATTAATCGCACCAGCAACGGACACGGCTGGATCAGTGATTTTACGTTGTCAGAGCTTAAATGTCTCGACTTTGGCTCCTGGTACCGTGAAGAGTTTTGCGGTGAACCCATTCCTACTTTAGATGAGTTTCTCCGCTGGTTTTGTCACACCGGTATGCGGCTGAATATTGAAATTAAACAGGGTCCGGTTATCTACACCGGCATTGAAAGCCAAGTCATTGCCGCGGTAACAAAATATGATTTGCTTGAGCAAACGTTTATTTCATCCTTTCATCATCCGAGCTTAGTAACGGTAAAGCAGCTTTGCCCTGATATCAAAACCGGTGTATTATTTTCCTGCCGCCCGCTGAACCCGTTGGATTTTTGTACGCAGACACAGGCGGATTATTTACACCCCGCCTGGGATGTTCTTGATACTCAATGGGTCGGCGAGGCCAAAAAAGCGGGCATTCGTATCCATACCTATACCGTAAATGAAAACGACCAGTTTACTTTTGTTAGAGAAATGGGCGTAGACGCCATTTTTACCGATTATCCTGATCGGTGGCGTTACGAAGCCGCCGCGCCATAAATTAGAGCAGGTTGGCCATCGGATAAATCCTATAGCAGCTTAAGCAAAATAAAGATACGGTGCACTGCTGCACCGTATCTTTATTACATATTTATTGTTCATATTAATAAGCATCTTGTTCCCGCAACAAATTCGCCAGCTCGCCAAGGTCAGAAAAGACGAAATCCGGTTGTACGCTGGAATTCACAACATCTTCGCGTTTTGCTTCACCGCTTAACACGAGAATACCGGTTATCCCCGCGTGCTTAGCTGTCGCAATATCAGTATACAGGCGGTCACCGACCATAGCCAGTTTTTCGGGCGCATACGGCTTGCGGGAAAAAACCGCCTCGATCATCTCCCGGTTCGGTTTGCCGATGACCTTCGGCGTCTTGCCGGTCGACTCCCGGATCAGCGCAATCATCGAGCCGCAATCCGGGATATACCCGGTTTCTGTCGGACAGTTGATATCCGGATGGGTAGCAAGATAAGGCACTCCCTCAGAAATCAACTGACAGGCCATTTGCAGCTTTTCATAGGTAAGGGTTGTGTCAAATCCCAACACCACGTAGTCGGGAGCATGATTGGTGAGCACCAAATTCCACCGGGAAAATTCCTCTGCCAAATCAGGGGTACCCACCAGGTATACCCTGGCTTGCGGTTTCAACGCACTGATATATGCCGCGGTTGCCATGCCTGAGGTCAGAATTCCGTCAGGAGTTGTCGGCCAGCCCATTTTCGTCAGTTTTTGCGCATAATACCGGGCACTGCGTGAGGAGTTATTCGTCAGGAACAGCAGATCACGTCCGGTTTGCTTGATATACCGCAAGAAATTCAGAGCACCCGGCAGAATCTCTGAGCCTAAATAGACGGTTCCGTCCATATCGAGCAGAAAACAGGACAGGTCTTTTAGTTTGGTCATTTAAGAGACCTTATCACTGGGGAATACGATCAGCTTGTTAAAGTCGACAACAACGTCCGCGCCTTCTTCGTATTCCTGATAAGAATTGCCTTTTTCAATGACCCGCAGAACCTTATCACCAATTTGCAGCCGGATGTCGGTTGAATCCCCCAGGTAAAAGCTATTCAGTATGATGCCTTTTACTCCCGAGCCGGATTTGCCCAGCCGGACATTCTCCGGACGGACAGCAGCGACTCCCTTACCGGTAAACTGGGCTTCATAAGCGAATTCCATGCCTAATTCCGGCAGTCTGACCCGTCCCTCGGCTACGTCCGCGTCGACGAAGTTTACCAAGCCAATGAAGTCGGCGACAGTTTGATTAGCCGGATTTTCATAGATAACAGTCGGCTTGTCCGCCTGTTGAATCACACCGGCATGCATGACGATAATCCGGTCTGACATCGCCATGGCTTCTGCCTGGTCATGTGTGACATAGATAACCGTAATGCCTAATTTCTTTTGCAGCTCCAAGATTTCAAAGCGCATGCTTTCACGCAATTTGGCATCCAGATTGCTAAGCGGCTCATCCAGCAATAACAGTCTGGGCTCAGCCACCAGTGCTCTGGCTAAAGCGACCCGTTGCTGTTGTCCGCCCGAAAGCTGATTAGGGAAGCGCTGCGCATATTGATCAAGATGCACAAGCTGCAGGGCATTCATCGTCTTTTCCTGGATTTCCTGCCGGTTGACCCGGCGAATCTTCAGCGGATAAGCTACATTGTCAAAAACACTCATATGCGGCCAAACGGCATAGGATTGAAACACCATGCCAATATTGCGTTTTTCAGGCGGTACAAACTTATTTACTTTCGAAGAACTAACCAATTGATCTCCGATAAAGATTTCTCCAAAACTGGCTTTCTCAAAACCCGCAATCATCCGCAGCATGGTAGTTTTACCACAGCCTGACGGCCCGAGAATAGAAACAAATTCTCCATCCCGAATAGTAGCGGAAAATTCATTGACAGCCTTCACATTGCCAAACATTTTAGTAACCGACTCAATTTTTACTTCAGCCACGCTGTCTTCTCCTTTACAATCAAATCCGGCTAAACGCCATAACGTGCCTATATGCTGATTTGTCCTTTAGATAGCTTACGCAAGAGAATGTTGCCAAACAGAACAATCAGTAAAACGATTACCGCCAACACAGAGGCATCTTGCGGATCAGCATAGGTTTGTAACTCATACAGCAAAACCCCGATTGTCTTCGTCTTCGCGCCATACAGCAGAATGGACATGGTCAGCTCGTAGAAGGACGGCATAAATACCAAAAACCACCCGGCAACAATCGACGGAGATATCAACGGCAAAAGAATGTCTTTCAGGGTTCGCAGCCAGCTGGCCCCCGAATTGAGTGCCGCTTCTTCCAGGGATACATGAACCTGAGTCAACGACGCCGCAATCGTACGGACAGCCATGGTGAGATACTTAACCATATAAGCGACAACCAGAATGGACATGGTTGAATATAGGTTCAAGCCAAACTCACCGGAGAAGGTAAGGATTAGCGCCAGTGCGATAACAATACTGGGAGTCGCTCCGCCCAGAGTCGCCAAGGCGTCCGGAATCCGGCGCCCTTTCACCTTTGTCTTCACTAAGAAGTAAGCGACCAATAAGGCGATCAGGGTACACAAGGTGGCCGCAACAGCAGCCAGAACAAAGCTGTTGATCAGCGGGTCCATGTATTGATCATTTTTTACTACAGCCAGCCAGGTTCTTAATGTCATATTGTCAAAGGTGATCGGCCGCGACAAGGACTTGATCATAGAGGTCACAAAAATAGATGCCATGGGCATTACAACTGATACAAACGCATATAAGGATACGGCAGCAGTAATCGGCCATTTCCAGATGCCAAGATCGACGACACCGGGCCGGGTGCTTTTGCCGCTAATTGTCACATATTCTTTACGCGCCAATAGTGCGGTCATACCATACAGTATGGCGTTAGCAACCACCATCAGTGAAACGGCCAAAGCGGTTGCTTCCTTGATGCCTTTACCTGTTCCCATATAGACATACGTTACAATCCGGGTTGTCAGCACTTCGATCTGCCCGGGCATGCCGATAATGGCAGGAATCCCGAAGGCAGAACCAACGCCGATAAAAACGAGTACGCCTCCTGCTACGATACTGGGAAGCATGAGTGGAAGAGTGACCCGGAACAGAGTGGATAGCGGTGATGCACCGGCCACGCGTGAAGCTTCCTCTAAACTGGGATCCATTTTTTCCAGCGCCCTTGATATCGTGATAAAAGCAAACGGCAAATAAAAGATCGTCATACACCAAACCAGTCCGCTCATCGTGTAAATGTCAAACGGCGATTTGGACAGGTTCAATACCTTCATCAGCCATTCATTCAAATACCCCGCGTTAGGACTTAACAGTTGAGTCCAGGCAATCGCGCCCACATAGGGAGGAATCATATATGTCGTAACAAATATAGTGCGAAACAACCCGCGTGCAGGCAAATTGGTGCGCCCAACAAGCCATGCCAGCGGAAAAGCGATAACGACACTGATCAGGGTGACCAGTAAAGAAATTTTGATCGTATTAACAAAAGCTCTCAGGTTAACAGCGCTTCCATACACTACCTCATAGTTCTCGGCGCTCCAGCCGCCCTCAACGGCAAAGCTGCGCAAAACCAGATACAGCATCGGCAACACGGTAAAGATAACTAAAACGGCAATTGCAATGGCAATCACAGACCATTTAGCCTGAATATCCGGGAGCGAAAATTTCTTGTCCACGTTGTCCCCCCATACTTAAAAGTGAGATTAGCCTCACCTTTAGAGAGTCAATAAGGGCCCATCTGCCGATTAGACGCACCGCCCCATAACTAGCATACCTGCTAGTACGTGTCGCTGCTGGGGCGGCTCGTCTGTCTGACATATGGGCCCTTCTGACTGCTCTGTCCTATTTTATACAGTCTCTGTATGTTCTGTTATTTCTCCAGTACTTTAGCACGGAAGGTTTCTTTAACTGTTTCGTTTTCCTTAGACAGTTTTTCCCAATTAGGGATATTGCCTTTACCGGCAAAGGTGCTGAGTGCAGGAGCACCCTTCGGCGAAGCTACGTCATCACGAACAGAATGCATCCAGCCTTTAACGATGGCTTCCTGTCCTTCTTTTGACAGCCACCAGTCCAGAACTTTTTTCGCTAATTCCTGGTTTTTGCTGGTGTTAAAAATGGCAACCGGGCTAGGAATAACAACTGTGCCGTCTGCCGGATAGACCACTTTAACCGGTTCGCCTTTGTCAGCCAGTTTCAGGATATTTTCTTCCAAAATGACAACCGCGTGGTATTCACCACGAACCAGCTTGTTTTGAACTGCCGAGTTGCCTTCTTCCACTTTCAGTCCGTTAGCTTTGAGTTTTTCAAAATACTCCCAGCCATAGGTGTCTTTCAACACACCGGTAAAGACATACGCGGTACCGGACAGCAGCGGGCTAGGCATAGCAATTTTGCCCTGCCATTTCGGGTCCAGCAGATCTTTGAAGCTTTTCGGTGCTTCTTCCGGTTTCACTTTGGCTGAATTGTAGGCGATGATCATATTGCTGACCCGTACACCTGTCCAATAGCCGTCTTTGTCTTTATTAAGTTTTACATCTTTACGGTTAGGCGCATCGTATTTAAGCAGTAGATTCTGTTGCTGGAGAGTCAGGTAATAAGACGGATCGGCAACCATCAACAGGTCGGCCGAGATTTTTTTCGCTTCAATTTCACCGGCTACTTTAGCCATAACTTTTTCTGTGCCGGCCTGGAACCATTCGACCTCAATGTCAGGGAACGCTTTCTTAAGAGCAGGTTTTACACTTTCAATGATATCAGGGTAAATAGAAGTATAAATCATTAACTTGCCTTTAGGGGCATCAGCAGCCTTCGGTTTCTCTGCTTCCTTCGCACCGCCGCCACAGCCTCCGAGAATGCTGGCAGCAAATACGAGAACCATAACCAGGGCTAATAGCCCTACCAGACGTTTATTCAAAATACTCTCCTCCTCTTTCTTGCGCATAATTAAATGCCTGCGACTACAGCGTTCCTTTACACCTCCCCATGATCGCGGTTTCACTTGCGGTCATCCCATCGCTGCACAGGCAAAATTCTGCACCAACTTCGTTGTTCTACACAGGTTGGTAAAAATCCTGTAAATACGATAAGCAAATTCGCAAAACGTGTTAAGAACGTGTTAAGATTTTGTTAATTTTTTCTTTATTACTGGAGCGGCAGCACGGCAGCAACATCCCGGCTCGCGACAATGTCAACTCCCAGTCCCAGGATGTTTTCGGCGATAATCTCCCCTTCACGCACCGGCGCCTGCACTTCAACAGCAGCCAGGCAGCGGACACAGGCTGCGATTTTACCCTTAGGCAGCGGCTGACGGGAAACGACCGGCAGCAAGCTAAGCGCTCCGCCATGTATTTTTACGGTTGTCGTTAATACCCGCTTAGGAGCAGTCACCTCGGTTTTTGCATAGACACGGCCGCGTTCGCAGGAAAAGCCGGCCGTCCGAATTACTTGCCCTTCCGCGATTTCCACTTCCCCCACACAGCTCATCGGACAAACGATACAACTGACCCGCCGGGTAGTTGACTTAGTCTCTTGTTGTTCAATCACAGTTTGCACCTCCTTACGATTGCGGCAAAAGCGTCGCAACAATTTCCGTACTTTCCGGCGAAAGCTTTTCCGGCAAGATATCCGCCACAATCATTTCTCCCGGCTTGGCGACAGGCAGCTTGCGTTCGACCAGATTGCCGTCAACGGTGGAGATCATCAAAACAGATTTGGTTAACGGTTCCTGAGCGCGCATAAACAGACGGATCTTTTCCCCTGCGGCCAGCGGCAGGCTGATGTGCTGCGGTACCACAGTCCGGATACCGTCGCCTGCTTTAACAGCAATTGTTTTCTCTTCCGGCAGCAATGCGCCATTGGCAAACAAAGCCGCGTTACGCCCGGCAATATCGCCTTCTTCTGAAACAAAATCAACCAAATCGTGAACATGAACCACATTGCCGGCGGCAAAGAACCCCTTCAGACAGGTTTGACGGTATTGATCAACAACCGGACCGCTGGTGAGTCCGTCAAGGCAAATATTCATCGCCCGTGAGAGTTCATTTTCAGGAATCAGCCCAACCGACAGCAACAAACAGTCACAGGGCAGATAAAACTCCGTTCCGGGAATCACACAGCGGTTCTCATCGACTGCTGCGACAGAGACCCCGGTCACCCGCTCACGGCCATGCACAAAGGTGACAGTGTGCGATAGATGCAGCGGAATATCAAAGTCTTCCAGGCACTGAACAACATTACGGGTCAAGCCATTGGAAAATGGCATTAATTCGACAACCGCCTGAACCTTTGCCCCTTCCAGCGTCATGCGCCGTGCCATAATCAGGCCAATATCACCTGATCCCAGAATAACAATATTCTTGCCAGGCAAAAAGCCTTCCATATTGACCATGCGCTGTGCCGCGCCGGCAGTAAACACGCCGGACGGACGGTAGCCGGCGATCCGGATCGCGCCGCGCGTGCGTTCCCGGCAGCCCATGGTAAAAACGACTGCTTTGGCTGTGATTTGAACCAGACCCTGGTTTGGGCTGACTGCCCAAATAGTCTTGTCTCCAGTCACCTCAAGAACCATGGTGTCTGTATATACGGTGATATTCTTATCCTCAGCTACCAGCCGGATAAACCGGCCGGCATAACCCGGGCCGGTCAATTCTTCCCGGAAACGGTGCAGGCCAAAGCCATTGTGGATGCATTGCTGCAAGATGCCTCCCAGTTCAATGTCGCGTTCGAGAATGACGACCTGTTCGGCGCCCGCCCGCCGGGCGCTGAGCGCAGCAGCCATACCGGCCGGCCCGCCGCCAATAATAGCGACATCAAAAAGCTGTTTATTCATGAGCAGGCACCTCGCAATTTCCAGGAAGTTTGTCATAAAACAGTTGAGAATCTTTGCCGTCTTTGCGCACTTCAGTCACAGGAATTTGTAACTCTCTGGCTAAAATCGCGGTCACACGCGGTCCGCAAAAGCCGCCCTGGCAGCGGCCGCTGCCTGCCCGGACCCGCCGTTTAATCCCATCAACAGTCCGCGCGCCACACGGCGAGTGGATGGCGGCGACAATTTCCGCTTCGGTAACGGTTTCACAGCGGCAAACCACCCGGCCAAATAAAGGATTACCGGCAATCAGCGCGGCGCGTTGTTCCCAGGTCATTTCCTGAAAGACCGGCTTAGCAGGATTCGCCGGATTAAAATCGGTCTTTTCAGTCAGCTTCAACCCGGCTTCGTCGAGCAGGCCGATGACGACTTGCGCAATAGCAGGCGCAGCAGTCAGACCAGGCGACTGGATTCCCGCCGCGTGTACCAGTCCACGCGCACAGGCGGATTCACACAAAATAAAGTCTTCATTGGCTGCAGCAGCCCGCAGGCCGGAGAACTGGGTGATGGCCGCCTGCAGCGGCAAACGGGGAACGACGCGGCGAGCGCCGGAAATGATCCGTTCCATACCGTTAGCAGTTGCCGAAATGTCGTTTTTGTCTTCAATCGTTTGCGCATCAGGACCGACAAACAGGTTGCCATGCACGGTGGGTGCAATGAGTATGCCTTTTGATACCCGGTTCGGCGTGGGAAAGATGACCGAATTAACCCAATCTCCCACAGAACGGTCAAATAAAATATACTCCCCTTTGCGTGCTTGAATAGAAAAACTCTCATCGCCAGCCAGACGTGCGATATCATCAGCTCTTACACCAGCCGCATTAACGACAAAACGGGCGGCAATCACACCGTGCGGTGTTCTGACTCCGGCAACGCGTCCATTCTCAACCAAAATGTCAAGCGCCGGCGTCTCGCGCAAAATGGTCACTCCATTGCGTACGGCATTCTCCGCAAAAGCAAACGTCGCGCCAAACGGACAGATAATACCGGCTGTTGGCGCCCAAAGCGCACCAACGCTATCGCCGGACAGGTTGGGTTCACGCGCAAGCAGCTCATCCCGGCCGAGGAGCTCCAGCCCCTGTACGCCATTTTGCTTGCCACGCGTCAGCAATTCCTCCAGTGTCGCCATTTCATCCTGATCTTTGGCGACGACCAGAGAACCGGTCCATTTAATGTGTAATTTTAATTCATCCTGTATCTGCCGGAAAATAGAGTTACCCAATACATTCAGGCGCGCTTTCCAGGATCCAGGAGGCGCATCAAACCCGGCATGCAGGATGGCGCTGTTTGCCTTAGATGTGCCCATCGCGACATCTGTGTCCGCCTCCAGCAATACGACAGACAACTGATAACGGGATAACTCGCGGGCAACAGCCGTGCCAACAATCCCGCCGCCGATAATAACCACATCCGCTTGTTTTAGTCTGGTCACGTTTCCACTCCTTTGGCAAAAGAAAAAAAGCCAAACACTACCCCGAAAATGCGGGGATACTGTTTGGACTTCTCTACATCTCTCGTCCTATAGTTATGCTTTTATATCATTTTTATTCAACAGCATTGATTATAATCCTCCACAAATGGTCGGCAATGATTAAGTTAATTCTTTCACAGATACACATGATCAGTTGCCAAGCTGCAGCAGTTCCATAATGGCCGCGGCGCACTCCCGCTCATCCGGTCCGTCAACCATAATCAGCAGTTCTGTGCCGCTGACCGCACCCAATTGCAGAACCTGTAAGATACTTTTCCCATTTGCCTGTTTGCCATTTGCTTCAAGCGTGACAAAGCTGGTAAACCTCGCTGCCGTCTGGACAAACCGCGCTGCCGGCCTGGCGTGCAACCCATTGCCATGGCTGACTGTCATCCGCATCTGCTGCATTGATTATCCCCCCATGCTCCACAAACTTTTCCGGCTGGTGCTGACGGCGCAAACACCATTATCCAGCGCCTGCCTGACTTCATCCTCTGTAAATACAAGCCCGCCGCCGAGAATGGGAACACCGGTCGCTTTAGCCAGTTCTTTAACCACCGAGGCGGGAACTGTCGCCGGCAGAACCTCGACAAAATCCGGAGTGAAGCCTTTCAGCAGATGCAGGCCATGCTTTAATGCTTCTGAGTCCATCACAAACAAACGTTGAACAACCAACATCCCCTCATCTCTCGCCTGTTTAGCCAGATGTGACTTGGTCGTAATCAGTGAATTGACGCCCATCCTTGCCAACAGGCTGATTCCAGCCTTGTCTTTGCCGACCCCTTCCAGCAAATCCAGGTGAACCAGCAAGCGTTTGCCATGCTTCTGCGCCTCAGCCAACAAAACAGGCAATGAGTTAATATCGCCAAATAACAAAATAAGGCTGGGACAGGAAATCGTCTGCAGCACATGCTTGAAATCGGCATAGGTTCTGACTGCCGGTATGACCGGTCCGTCACAGATGAGCTTGAGTATCTGTTGATGCTTCATAACTACCTCTTTAAACTAACGCTTGCTTTATTTTATCATATATCTGCTTAGCGAAACAATGCCGCATTGTCAGGCCGGGCAATTTGCAGGGGTGAGCTACCGGAGAAGATCGCCGCGCTTCGCTCGCGATGACACGCAAATTCCGTCATTACGTGCAAAGCGCGGCGTGGCAAGCTTCTCCTTCCCACCCCTCTGTGTACTTACCGTTCCCTCTGTGTACTCTGTGGTAAAACGTAACTCTATCCTCTATTATTTATTTCTTAAGCAATTGCCTTGCTACTCTGCCATCTGACATTGACAACCGCTAAAGGCACTCTATATAATAAACGTAAAGCGAGGTGTCGATCATGAGTGACAAGTGTTGTTACCAATTCCAGGATGCTGTTGATGAATACCTTGTTCGTCACCGTAGTATATTTGATGTATTGACAAAGTACCAGGAAGCCACAGCCCGCGTTAACAGAGCCTATGCCAAAGCTGTGACAGAATGCGGCTGTGTCACCATTGCAGCCGGACGGCAGGAAATCCCCCCAGACGCTAAATTTCGTGATCTGAAGCATTATATGTCAGATCACACCTCCGGTCAGCCTTGCGATCAATGCCGCGAAGTGATTGCCAAAGAAATGGGCGGCAGCATGTTCTACCTGGCCGCATTGTGCAATCTATCCGGTCTTTCCATTCATGACGTGATAGAACAGGAGCGCAAGAATCTGACGACATTGGGAGTATTTTATCTCTCGTAACCCGATGCGGGACATCTGAAAAGCCTGTTCAACTGTATGTTTTTCTAGACATGTTTGCAGTGTTTCTGTTGCTGAATGACTTCATTCTGCCGCAGGATGGCAAACTTGTTTTTTTGTCTGAATTGAAATTTATGAAATACGAAAAGCCGCCCTTATCAGAGCGGCTACGGTGCATAGCTTATTATCACTTCATGGTGATGACTTTCTGCCATTCACGTAAAACCTTGTCAGGTACCACAATATCGGCAGGCGGCTGATTGTCAAAATAGATACGGAAACCGACCGACTTCGCCGTTGCTAACCTGTCAGCCAGAGATGTCAGATCAAACATCGCGGTTGTCGTTACATTTGCATATGAATAGCCCTGCTTGATCTCACTCTGGGTATCCAGAAGGGAAAGCTTTGCTATTTCTCCATCAATCTGTATCGTTGAACCTTTATCAGAGAAAAGATACCAATCCTTGGGTGACGTTTTGCTAAAGGTTAGCTGATATTCATTGCCATCGTTGAGCACCAGTCTGCTGAGAAGCAGCTGATCAAAAAAACCGCTTTGTGTGGTCCGGCTGTAAATCAGGTTAGATTTACCGGGCGATTCATTATTAAAAGATATCTCCGCTTTTGCGTTAACCGGTACAAAAAGCAGTAAAGCAAATAGGGCTGCTAAACAGCGGCTTTTCATATTGTAATCACCTTTTTTGTTTATCCTTCGCACAGCCTGTAAGACCCCGCCCTCTTAGGTCGGGGATAAACAGGCTGTAGCTCGAAGTAAATTCGACTAAGCTTCAGGTGGAGTTAAAACTCCATCTGAAGCAAGTCTCCATTTATACTTTACCAGATTGTTCCTCTATCCGTCAAGGTATGCAACCGCGCCGTACAGGACACGCTAAAACTACTATCTGATAGAGAGGTACAACTATGCGGTTGTTGAAAATTTGTGTCTCAATTGCATTCATAATAAGCTATTCTACTCTCGTGCTGGCTGCGCAACATGACGAGCTGCCGCTAGGCTATATGACGGTGGTTAATGAGTCCGGTGCCGTGATTTATGAGACCGGCAGGCGGGTTCATCCCGGGGATGAGTTTATCGATGAAGACAACCGCCTGTATGAAATACTGACCGTCGACGAATCACGCGCTTTAGCTGTGTACAAGGCGGATGTGTCGCAAGAAATCGTGCCTGAATTGTCTGTACCGGTTCAGGCAGCTCCGGCAGAAGCGGCGCCCTTAATCGCGGTGTATCACACGCATAGCGACGAGTCATATATCCCGACCGATGGCAAAGCCAGTACGCCAGGCAAAGGCAGTATCATGAAAGTCGGCGAAGTATTTGTCAATAAATTAAACGAATTGGGCTATCGAACGGTACATAACAAAACGATACATGAACCGCATGACGCCAATGCCTATCACCGGTCCCGCCGTACCTTCGTCAAGCTGCTCGCCAACCAGCCTGCCGCTTTATTTGATTTACACCGGGACAGCGCGCCGCTGCGCTCATATATTACCCGGATCAGGGGACAAGATGTCGCCAAGATTGTGTTGGTTGTCGGCAGGCAAAACCAAAACCGCCGGGCAACCGAGAATTACGCAAAACAAATTAAGGCTGCTGCCGACTCCAAATATAAGGGTCTGGTCAGAGGCATCTTCATCGCTCACGGGAATTATAACCAGGATATTATGCCGCGCAGTATGCTGCTGGAAGTGGGAACTCAGTACAATTCACGCGCCGCGGCGGAACGGAGTATTACGTATTTCGCTGAAACCGTACCGTTATTTATCAAGCTGCCCAAGGTGACTGCCCAGGAAGGCGGAGCTGTCGCACAGACTGCCAACGATAAGGGGGCGCCGCCACCGGCACCGCCGCCATCCCCTCCTGAAGTCGTCGGGGAAGCAGCAGGCTATGGCTTGGATATTGCGGCCATTTTAGCTGCGCTCGTTGTCGGCACCGGTATTTACCTGTATGTCAGCACCGGCAGTTGGCAGGAAATAAAAAGAAAGCTGAAACATTTCCGCAATGTAGAATTTACGAACTTTCTGGGTCCATGGCGGCGTCGACGTAAGAAGTGAATCCGGTAAGCGGGTGAGAAAGTGAAAAGTAAACGCCGAATTGCATCGTTTTTGCTGGCCGGAGTTGTACTGGCTGCCGCAGCTTATTTTGCTTTAGCCTATTTGCCGATGAGCTTGCTGCCATTACAGCAAAAGCCGACTCCACAGCCCATTTATGACTATTATGAGATCCTGGACGAAACAAACGGTGAAAGCCTCATGACAGTACCGCTTGTCGTCAACATTGGCGATGAACTGATCACCGATGATAACCGCCGGTTTGAAGTGGTAATAGTAATCGAAAACAAAGCATTGGCCCGGCAGGTAAAACATCCGCCCAAATTACCGGAAGAAGAAAAAAAAGAGGAATGAAAAGACAAGCCGCTGCCGGCTTGCTTAGATTGTTGAGAAAGTAGCCGGAGAGGAAGATCGCCGCGCTTCGCTCGCGATGACACGAGAGACGCACTGTCATTGCGAGGAGTGAAACGACGTGGCAATCTTCTCTCCGGCTTGTTACGCTGCCAGGCAGCCCGAGGAAGCGCGCGCAGACAGCCAGGACAGCCGCTGGCGAAAAAGAAGACTGCTTCGTGCCTCGCAGTGACAGGCGGAGAACCGGGTGCATACCATGCGCATCCGTGACTCTTGGAGACCG
>POVV01000881.1_pt1 | contig 14503 bp, 9 predicted proteins | sample 1560271 | NCBI WGS metagenome assembly POVV01 (sample SAMN08337232, study PRJNA429181) | Bioreactor metagenome, whole genome shotgun sequencing project. | biome: cows' rumen and soil; feature: anaerobic; isolation source: anaerobic chemostat enrichment culture, galacturonate as sole carbon source...... | reverse complement strand
CTTCTGGGATTTGCTTGGGCCGGCATGGTGGTGATTGCCACCTGGCCACTTTTACTGCGGGTGCAAAAGTTGACCTGGGGGCGCAGAGCACCGGCCGTTATTATTATGACTCTGCTGCTGGTATTGCTGTTTGTTCTGCCATTTAGTCTGGTGATTAACAGCATTGTTGACAACAGCGGCACGCTGGTTGACTGGTTATCTAAGCCGGAAAATTGGCATATCCCGACCCTGACCTGGATTGAAAATATTCCGATGGTTGGAGACGGGTTGCTGGCGACATGGCAATCCATGACGGCTGACGGTGGGAAAAAACTGGTTGCCAGCGTTCAGCCTTATGCCGGTGCCAGTGCGACATGGTTTGTCTCTCAAGTCGCACACGTAGGTCGCTTTATGCTTCATGGAACCTTAATGGTGGTATTTAGTGCCATTCTCTACAGTAAAGGAGAGGCCGTTGCCACCGGCATTCGACATTTTGCCTTACGTTTAGCCGCAGAACGTGGTGAATCAGCCGTTATTCTGGCGGGGCAAGCCATTCGTGGCGTGGCGCTGGGGGTAGTGGTAACGGCATTAGTTCAGGCCCTTCTCGGTGGTATCGGGCTGGCCGTTGCGGGTATTCACTATGCAACGCTACTCACCGTTCTGATGTTTATCTGCTGTCTTGCACAAATCGGACCGTCTCTTATCCTTGGTGCTGCCGTTATTTGGCTGTACTGGACTGGCGATAATACTTGGGGGACAGCGCTATTAGTATGGGGATGTTTAGTCACATCTCTGGATAACGTCCTTCGCCCGATGCTAATTCGTATGGGCGCTGACCTTCCGCTGCTACTGATTTTGTCGGGTGTTATTGGCGGGCTGCTGGCTTTCGGTATGATAGGCCTATTTATCGGTCCGGTCGTATTAGCCGTGTCTTATCGCTTAATGACCGCATGGATCAATGAAGTTCCTCAACCGCTGCCAGCAATACCGGATGTCTCTGAAGAAATTTAGTATTAGTTTGGTATTTTAATTCCCACGGTGGGATAAACAGAAAAGGCCCTGAGAGTAATCTCAGGGCCTTTAATACAACGCAAGTGGAACCAACACCCTAAATTTATCTATCGCTATAGAAGCATATTATCAATGTTGAATAGCTCTATACTTATCTATTATCGACGTCAAATTATCTGTTTGTGGTTAAACCTAACTGTTGGTAATGCTGTTATGCCAATGAAGCACGTCTGAATGTTCTATTTTACTGATTGAAAATGATAATCTTTTCTCAAGATAAGCGGGTAAACATTAACCTATCTAATATTAACAGCACATTGGCATAACATAATTAAGATACTACCGCTGATGGCTCATCGTCTTTATAATAGGCTGAGTAAACATATTTTATTTGGAAAGTTTTACAACAACTAACACAATAAAAACGTTGGTAACCAGCCCTACCTTTCCCATGCTTTCTGACAGACTGCGAATCCTGACAATAACGACATGGAGTCCTTTTTTTGAATATCATACAAAACCCCTTAACTTTATTCATTGGATTAAATTAAACGTCGGGATTAAATCTATCTTGTTTCCAAATAGGGCGTTATCCAAAAAACGAAAAAGTAGAGTAAAACCATAAAAAACACATTGGTAAATAATAATAAAAAATTTCATGAAATTTAAAATAGCGTTAATTAAAAGTAAATAAAAATGGAACTAGCTAAAAAACCTCACAAAAAACCTACTGCAGGTCATTTTAATTAATCAGAACATATGGCTATCAGGACTATTAAATAATTACTCATCGATTTAGGCTTAATGAGTAATCATTTAAGTTAATACTAAGAAATCAAACTGTAGCTTAAGAACACACGCCTACTACAGTCGAATAAAATGAATAGTATTCCTATCGATACCGCTCAGGATACCGTATCTAAAAATGCCCGACGATTTCTCACCAAAGTGTGGCTGGGATACTCGCCGAATGTCTTACGATATTGTTCAGAAAATCGTGAAAGGTGTTGAAAACCCCAGCGCGTAGCAATGCTGGATACTGAACAGTTGGCCGTAGCCATTAATAGATCGCGTAACGCACCGTTCAATCTCATGTTCAGAAACCACTTCCCCGGGGGCATGCCCACAGAGTTTCTAAAAATAAGTTCCAGAGCCCTAAGGCTATAACCCGTACGTTGAGCAATGCTAATCAAGCTGGTATTCATGTCATCATGAGACATCACAAAATACTCACTGTCGAGAATCAAGTTATTATGCCGCTGAGATATTAAGCTTTTTTTAGCCTGAAGATTTTCGACGCCATGAGCATCGCATATAGCGGCAACGTAACTATTTAATAAAGTGTCAGATAATTGAGTAAAACCGCGCGAAGAAACGCCTGACTGCTTGTGCGTTTGCCCGATAGTAAATATTTCATCCGTTAGCTTAATCAACTTTTCCACTTCACCTTCATCCAACTGTAAAGAGGTGATCCTGTCTTGGGAAATAGCGATAGATTTTCCGGAATAGTTAATAATCGCCTGCTGTAGCATTTCTCTGGGAATCGCGTAATTAATCCAGCGGGCTGGACCATCGGAGTGATATAGCAATTCCGCCCCTTCCGGATAAATCAACAATTCATTACCCGAAACGCTGGCCATATTATAGCGAGTGACCTCACTTCCATAGGCCATTAAGCTAAGACATACGCAATCTGATGGCATACACCCCCGGGCAATCACGGGGAAGCTATAGTTTCCTGTTTCAAGCCGACAGTCGCCCAACATCATTCTCTGGTGATATAAACTTAGTTGAGCAGAAGAAAGTAACCTGTGCTCAAAATATCCACCATAGATGACATCAGATGCTTTAACGACGTCAAGACCAAGATAAACATTACATTGATAAATTGATGAAGATGGCATGGCATACTCTTTTCACTAATAATTTCGTTTTTTGGATAATTAGATACGTCACCCAGGCTAAATAAAAAGCCTAAGTTCCAGCGTTAATGTTGGCGGATAACGCCAATGCCTATATATCTCATTTTTATATTTTATCCTTCAGCAACAACCTGATAACAATTAGTCAGTGAGGCCTGAATGTGTGAATATAAAAAAATAAATTTAATCTCTAAAAAAGAGATTACCCTGATAGCAATAGTTTGCTCTCATATGCAAAAACGTAGCGCCTGCAATGAGTTCCGTTATTTAGTCTTACTTACGTTGATAGTTATCAACGTTTACGCCGGTATTAATTAATAAAAATAAGGCCCGCCGGTATTGTTGAGATACAACTTAGACTAGTTTGAAAAAAGCCGTTATCCAAAAAACGAAAAAATGGCCATAAATTAATAAAAACTCGCACAATACCGATTAAGTTCTCCTTAGCACGCAAAAAATATCAATCTTTTTCAAATTAATATTGAAAATTAAAAGCTGAGCTATTGATTAATTTACATTGATTCAAATAAGTGTATTTTAAATTAACATCATCATTCAAACCCAAAATATATATAATATTTTTAAACATAACCATTAATAATAAAATTACCAATTCTTTTTTAAAAAAATTAAAAATAACCTTAATAAAGACTCCGCTGTAGAAAAATGAGTAACGAAGTAATAGCAATTAAATCTCACCCCTACCAACTATAATCACCTAAATTTGAAAAATCATGAATAACCCATTAAAATCAATACATTGATTTATTTTTTAGTATATAAAAATTTAATTAACCTATACGGATATAAAACCCCAAAATAAACCAAAATGTTAATTTAAAAATAATAAATTCAGATATCCATGGAAAAACACATATAAGAATATAGTAACAATAAGTTAATAGTTTATTTAATATAATAAACACCATCACATAATGGCGTATCATCCCCCTTCCAACATAACCGTATCCAATGATATGGCTGTTTAATTTCAATCATAATGATTAGAATTATTATATATAAAATCAAGCATCGAAGTTATTCTTAAGTGCTTCAATCACTATCCAAAAAGCGAAACAAATACTCATTTAAGAAAACTCAAAAAACAACTTAATATCATTAACTTAAAAGATATTTCATCCAAATTTGATGATAAGCCCGAAATGATACTAAGATTGATTTAGCACCTTTCCTAGATGGTGAATAATTCCCCCGATAGAACCATCCCAAAAAATAATTCAAGTAACGTCGCGATAGCATGCAGCGACCTTGTCGAGACGACTCCGGTAAGTCATTCGGCTGAGCAAACATCGTCAATAAAGGTGCAGCTTGAAGTATGAAGAGTATAAACTAAAGCATCTCCCCTATTGACCCACATCGTTTTTCAAGCTCGTGATAGCATAGAGGTGTAACATTGGAACCAAGTATTGCCGTCGCCGCACAAGATAGGTGTGATTAACGTGGACATCTTTTCAAACAAAGGTATTGCTATGCCAGATTTGGTTTTCGGAGCATCCCTTTACTTTCCCCCGGTATTTAAGGCCCTGATGCTTGGCTTTATAATATGGCTATTGATACATCGCGTAGTGCGTGACTGGCTCTATTCAGGTGATGTCTGGCACCCTACGCTGATGGACCTGTCTATTTTTATTATCTCCGTTAGCGGCTCGATGTGGATATTAACTCGTTGGTAATCTTATGAAGCTAAACACACTAAAATACTTTTCTACGGTAATTGTATTCGCTATTGCCGTAAGCGCGGGTTGGTGGCTGTGGAACTACTATATGCAATCCCCCTGGACCCGTGACGGAAAAGTACGCGCAGAACTGGTGAACATCACACCGGAAGTCTCCGGTAAGCTTATGTCGGTAAATATCAAAGATAACCAGATGGTCAAAAAAGGCGACTTGCTATTTACCCTTGATGAGACCGCCTACCAAATCGAAATCGACAAAGCGCTGGGTGCTCTGGCCAAAGCCGAATCCGATTTAGATAAAGCCAACCATGAAGCCTCTCGCCGCCAACGGTTACCGGCAAATGTTATTTCCAAAGAAGATTTAGACGAAGCGAATCTGACGGTTAAATCAATGCAGGCTAACTATAAAGCCGCGCAGGCGGCACTTGAGCAAACCAAATGGAATTTAGCCCATACTAAAATTACTGCCCCGACGGACGGTTACATCACTAACTTACAAACCCGCGAAGGAAGCTATGCCACTGCCGGCCAGCCATTGGTTGCTCTGGTTGATATCCATTCCTTTTATGTGATGGGCTATTTTGAAGAGACCAAACTTAATAATATTAAACAGGGTAACAAAGCCGATATTACCTTATACAACGGCAGTACCCGACTTGAGGGTGAAGTAGAAAGTATCGGCCGGGCCATTTACGACCAAAGCGTTGAGGGTAATGAAGATATGCTGATGAATGTTAAACCCAACGTTCCATGGGTACGTTTAGCCCAACGGGTACCGGTTAGAATTAATCTGACCCATGTCCCTGACGATGTTCTGCTGGTAGCGGGAACAACCTGTTCCGTATCCATTCATCCATAGTCATTCAAACTAAAGGCATGCCGCGTGAATCTTTCCTGGCTTGAATGGAAAAACACGCCATGGGGTAAAGCAACCAAAGCCCAGTGGCGATATGCATTACGCAATTCTATTGCTATGTGTCTGGCCCTGGGCGTGGCTTTTTTACTCGATCTCGACGAGCCATACTGGGCAATGACCTCTGCGGCAGTAGTAAGTTTTCCGACTATTGGCGGGGTCATCAGTAAAAGCATCGGCCGGATTTTCGGTAGCCTGCTCGGGGCGCTGGCCTCAATGCTGATTGCCGGAATGTGCCTGAATGACCCCTGGCTATTCACCTTCTTTATTGCCGGTTGGCTGGCGCTGTGTACCTATATTTCTAATCACTATCAGAATAATGTTTCATATGCTTTTGCACTGGCCGGTTATACCGCAGCCATCATTACCTTCTCTCTGACCGATGCCACAGACTCTATGCAGGTATTCGATATTACTCAGGCGAGGGTGTGTGAAGTGGTCACAGGGATTGTTTGCGGCGCATTGATGATGATGATTCTGCCCAGCACCTCAGACGGTTCAACCCTGCTTGATTCACTGCGTAAAATGCATTTACGCCTGCTGGATCACGCAGCGATGCTATGGCAACCGGATATTACCCCGCAAATGCGAACCTCGCATGAGGGCGTTATCAGCCAAATTCTGACCATGAACGTATTACGCATTCAGGCAGTCTGGAGCCACTACCGCCTGCGCCGTCGTAATAATGTGCTTAATTTTATGTTACACCAGCAGTTACGCTTAACCAGCGTGATCTCCAGCATTCGCCGCATCATGCTTAACTGGCCGGATCAACCGGCCAATTTGCCTGGCGTTTTACAGCAACTATTAGACGAGCTAAAACAGCCGGATACCAATAAATATCGGCTGGCCAAAATATTAAAAGATATTTATCCCGAAAACGGCAGCGATTTCCGCCATAAAACGTTCTGGCTTCATCTGCGTTACTTCTGTTGGCAATATCTTCAGTCCAGCCGCTGGTTGGCCAAGTTAGATGAGATTAATCCAACCAGCCAACTGCAACCGCCTAAAGTGAGCAGTATTGCTCAACATACCGACTCAACGGAAGCCGCTTATAACGCTCTGCGCACCTTTTTATGCATTGTGGTTGGCTGTGCCTTTTGGATTAACACTCAGTGGGATGCCGGTGCATCAGCCCTGACGCTGGCGGCGATCAGCTGCGTACTCTATTCAGCGATACCGTCACCAATTAACAGTATTACCACGCTGATGAAGTCACTGGCTCTGCTGTCTGTCGTCTGTTATATCGCTAAATTTGGCCTGATGATACAGATCGATGACTTTTGGGTATTCTGCCTGTTTCTGTTACCGGTATTGCTCACCATGCAAATGTTCAAGCTACAGCATCCGGCCTATGCGGCATTATGGGGACAGCTTATTGTTTATATGGGATCTTTTCTTGCAGTCACCAACCCGCCCAGCGATGACTTTCAAGACTATATTAACGATGACTTCGGCAAACTGGCCGGGGTCATATTGGCAGGGCTAGCGTTTCAGGTATTACGCCCGAGCTCAGATAAAATTAAAAGCCGACGTATTATTCGCGCCTTACGCCGGGATTTTATCGACCAGCTAAGCCAAAAGCCCCAACAGAACGAAAGCCAGTTTGAGTCACGAATTTATCATCGCATTAGCCAGCTTAATCAAAGCAAAGATGAACAATCACGGCTATGGCTGCTACGCTGGGGCGTTGTTTTACTCAACTGTAGCCATATTGTCTGGCAACTGCGTAAATGGCAGGCCAGATCGGACCCTCTGTCCGTGGTGCGTGAAGTCTGCATCCGCTGTCTTAAAGGCATCATGACTGAAAAAGGCGTTCAGCAAAAATCGCTGGATGCTACGCTTCAGGAGCTATTACGCATGAGTACCGCCCTTTCCCGCCACCCGGAGAAAGCGGCCCAGGACCTGGCCGGGCTTATCTGGCGGTTATATTGTTCGCTATCCCAGTTGCAACAAACCTATCAGGATAAACCACAGCCCTCAGAGACAGAATTAGCCGCTCCAAATCCATAACGCAGAAAGACCCTGTTCCGCCTGATGAATGCAATATCTCTCTACATTCATTGGGGAACAGGGCCTTAATCAGTCAAATAACCTATTACTGCGTAGCAGCCACGCTGTCTTTCTTCAGTGCCATAATAGCCAGTGCGCCGATAACGGTTAGCCCGGCCAGCGTCAATAGCCCGGCCATTGAGTTATCCATCGCCGTTTCAGCTTTGACTCGGATAATCGGAGCTAAAAAGCCGCCAATTGCCCCGAACATATTGACAAAACCGATACCCGCCGCTAACGCAACGCCTGATAACATGCTGGTTGGCATCGTCCAGTAAACCGGCTGTACGGCGATAAAACCCGCGGCAGCAAAGCATAGGGCAATAATCGCAATGACCGGTGAGGCGAAGGCGGAAACGCCGATACCAATACCGGCAATACACAGCGTAATCGCCGCGACGTTACGGCGGTTACCGGTTTTATCGGAATAGCGCGGAATATAATAGGTACCGAACATCGCAGCAACCCAAGGAATTGCAGCCACCAGAGAGGCTTTGAAACCTACCGTAGTGCCTATTAATGCCGCAACCTGAGTCGGCAGGAAGAAAATCAGCCCGTATACGCTGATTTGAATCAGCATATAGATAATAGCCAAGTGCCATACCTGCGGATTCTTCACTGCGTCCAGTAGCCTTGAGGTTTGCTTTTTAGATTCCTCACTGGCAATTTGGTCAATCAACACTTTCTTCTCTTCAGCCGTTAAGAAGCGTGCATTTTCCAGATTGTCATCAAGATAGAAGAAGGTCCACACACCCGCAGCTACCGCAAGCATTCCCTCGATCATAAACATCCAGAACCAACCCGGATGCCCGCCGAATCCATGCATTTCTAACAGCGCACCGGACAGCGGCGATCCTAAGGTTAACGCCAGCGGGGCTCCCATATAAAACAGCCCCATCACGCTGGCTCGGGTCCGCTGAGGGAACCACTGTGACGTCAGATAAATCATACCGGGAAAGAAACCGGCTTCCGCAGCGCCTAACAGGGTACGAACGGCTAAGAATTTCCATTCAGTATCACAAAATGCCATTGCGGAAGACAAAACCCCCCAGCAAAGCGTAGTAACACCGATCCATTTTCTGGCACCAAAGTGCTTCATTAATAAGTTAGCCGGTGCGCCCAGGCAGGCATAAGCAATAAAAAATATTCCCGCGCCGAGTGCATAAGCTTCATTGCTTAAGCCGGTATCTAATTGATAGGACTGTTTAGCAAAACCGATATTTGCCCGATCTAAAAAGGCCAATATATAGAGCGCAAGCATAAAAGGAACCAAGCGCCAGCGCGTTTTAGTTACAGCCGTGTTGAGAACCGTAGTCATAACTAGATCCTTGATTATTAAATTATTATTAGGATATATACCTAACGTTATTCACGTTTCTGCGGCGCTAGTACCACAGCTCAAGTACAGAGGGTATATTGCCTGCTCCGCTGATGAGGAGCAGGCTTAAATCATTCATTGAATGACGATTACTCGTTAGAAATTAGTGTGTGTACGGGCGCGTTAGTTTGCACTCCGGATTTAACTCTACGCCAAATCCCGGTTTATCTAACACAGACTTATGCATACGTCCGTTCACCGGTACCGGCTCATCTAATAAAATTGGATCAAACTGCGGCCGCATAGTGGAGCAGTCCGGGCTGGTCATTAAGAATTCGCTGAATGGCGTGTTGGTAAAGGTAATTACCGCATGGTGGGAATAAACCGAAGAGCCATGAGGCACCACCAGTTGACCGCGAGATTTAGCGATTGCCGCAATTTCAACCAGCGTGGTTAAGCCACCACACCAGCCCACATCCGGCTGCATAATATCGATACCGGTTTCAGACAGAGTACGGAACGACTGCAGCGAGCCGTGGTGCTCACCGGAAGTGACCAACATGCCTACCGGCGCATTACGCTTAAGTTCAGCATAGCCTTCGTAGTTTTGCGGCGGTAAACACTCTTCAATCCACTTCAGATTATAAGGTGCACAGGCATGAGCCAGCTTAGTGGCGTAGTTCACATCCTGACTCATCCAACAGTCCAGCATCAGCCAGAAGTCCGGACCGCACTTCTCACGCATATCGGCAACCATGGCGGCATCTTTACGGATACCGGCATCACCGTCATGCGGCCCCCAATGGGTTGGCATTTTACCGCCGATAAAGCCAAATTCTTTAGCCAGGTCCGGGCGAGCACCGGTGGCATAGAACTGAATTTCTTCGCGTACCGCGCCACCCAACAGCTTGTATACCGGCAGGTCGACGACTTTACCGAACAGATCCCATAGCGCTAAATCGACGCATGAAATGGTGTTCATCACTAAGCCGCCTGAACCCGCGTAATACATCGTGGCGTTCATCATCTGGTCATGAATTAATTTAATATCAGAGACGCACTTGCCTTCGATGAAGCGGTTAAGGTGTTTCTCAACGATAAAACAGCCCATTTCTCCGCCGGTAGATACGGCAAAACCTTTAACACCGTTTTCAGCTTCAACTTCAACAATCAGCGTGCCCAGTACGTTAATACCAAACGACTGACGGGATTGTTCATACTGCTTATATTTACTCATTGGTGTAGCAATATGGTCATCAATCCAGTGAGATGACCCCTGATCGTGATAATCAGCACCACCGGAACCTTTTTCCGCCGTGGCTCCACCCATAAAATAAGCTCTGACCTGTTTGATTTTAGGTAAGTTCATGGTTATCCTCTGTTTCGCTAGTTGGCAATCTTTATAAGTTGTTGCAGGGCTTTCTCTAGTTTATTTTTTATTGAGTTAGCCTTTTCTTTTACTGAGTCAATTTGTGGGAAAGGCGTTTCCCCCATATCGAACCCTCTTAATTCCAATCCCAATTTGTAGCCTATCGGGAAAGGTAATGAAGACATCATCATCATCACAGGCAGAGCGGCCATTTGTAGCTCATGCGCCTGCTGGTCTTTTCCTTCCATTGTTAAACGATAAATCTTCGCCATCACTTCAGGCAAAACCCCCGAAGTCGCCGTCATACAGCCTTCACCGCCTGCTTTTAGTGAAGGATAAAGAAACTCTTCCCGGCCGGTTAATACCTTAAATTCCGGATTAACCTCGTGACACAAAGAGAGCATTTGCATAAATTCCACCGCATTGCCGCCGGAATCTTTAATACCGACGACATTAGGTAGCCGTGCCAGTTCTGCCACCATCGCAGGCGTCAGAGCATCGGCAAAAAATGGAATATTGTATAAACACACCGGCAGTTCGGTACTTTGAATTATCTGCTTCATGGTGTTTACAATCACTTCAGACGAGTGACGGTAAAAGGTCGGTGGCATTAAAACTAAGCCGGCCGCACCCTTTTCTTTAGCAAACTTACCCAGAGCAATACTCTCCTGAGCAGTACTGGCGGGAATACCACACCATACCGGTACGCGCCCGGCAGCTTGATCGATCACCGTTTCCATCAGTGAGCATTTTTGCTCAAATGACATCAGACCGGATTCGCCGACTGAACTGACCGGAAACAGCCCGGTTAATCCGGCGTTAATCTGAAAATCAACAATCTTCCTGAGTTCAGCTAAATCAGGTACACCATTTTTCCATGGGGTTAACATGGCGCTATAAACGCCAGCGGGTCGAATCATGACGGTTTTACTCCTTACTTGTGGTGATGTCCGAGCTCTCTGGAAATCAGTTCTGCTGCACGCATTACTCTTTCCGCTAACATCTGCAGGTTATTCTCGTTGACCTGCAGCGTGGTTCCTACCGCAGAGATAGCAGCGATAAGTTTGTTTGATGAATTAAAAACCGGGGCGGATATACACTGAATATTCAGTAAATCCTCTTGATTATCGAAGCTCCAGCCCCGTTGTTTGATCAATGCCAGCTCATTAACCAGCTCGCTCTCTGAGGCCAGCGTATAAGGGGTCATCACTTTAAATTCAATGGCTGACATCAGCTCTTTCTGGCGTTCAGGACTCACCCACGTCAACAGACATTTACCCAACGCAGAGCTATAAAGTGAAACGCGTTTGCCCTCCCATGAACGTACCTGAATAGTGCTTTGCGAATCGACCTTCAGCAGATAGATCGGATCATCGCCGTCAAGAATACCTAAATGGCATACCAGACCGGTATCGAGCATCAGTTGGGTAAGGTGATCTTTGGCTATTTTACGCAGGTCAAGCTGTGCAACTGAACGGCTACCCAGCTCCATCAGTTTTAAGCCCAACCGCAATGAACCATCATCACTTTGAGCCAGCAGACGTAACTTCTTGAGTTCATCAATCATTAAGTACAGTGAGCTTTTCGGTAGCGCCAGACTGGTGGCGATATCCGTCACTGAGCAATGGCCATTTTCCGCAACAAAATCGAGAATATCGATAGCTCTGGAAAGCGCCGGAACTTTTGATTTCTTACTATTTTCCATTATGTTGGAATCCATTCTTTTATGTTAGACATAGTTCTACCACCGTTAGAAAAATACACAAATATCAAAATGCACGATCTGTGAGCCTGCTCTCACCGAACAATATTTGTGCAAACATATTCGACAAAAAATTCCAACATAATGGAATTATTTATCATAAAAGTCATATTTTATAACCAGTTGGAATATTTTATCGATAAAGCGTAATGAACATACAACGTGAGGGATTGCTGGAAAAACAAACAAAAATCATGATTAAAAAAACGGGCATTGGTGATTCACCAACGCCCAAGCAACATTCAATTTTATCTATTCAGTAATCAGAAGCTAAAACGGTAACCGCCGTTAATCTGACGCTGATCGAACCTGTTTCCCGCCGAACTATCGATATCCATATACCGGGTATGCTGTTTATTGATCTGTGCACTAATGCCAAAACCATTATTCCCGCGGCTATAAATATTCTTATAAAATTAAATATAACTTAATTAATGGCTCAGAAACGATAAGTAATACCGGTGGCAATAATAGCAGAGTACGATTTATCAACCATCGGGCTGTCTTTTACTTCGCTGCTTAATGAAATATAACGACCGGATGCAAAAATGTGCCATTGGTCGTTCAAGCGATAGTTAGCCGTAAGTTCGACATAAGGTGCCCAACTGCTTTTTGCATCATATTGTGCAAGCCCGCTACGCTGTGATTCACTATGTGTTATTCCATAGTAATAATGATTAAAGTTACTATTATGCCAGCCAGCACCTATTCCCGGCGTAAGTGTTAGCTTATTCATATTTATCGAATATAAATAGGCTGCATCCGCATTTAATCCATTACTGGTATTCAATGCATCAGAAGAAATCGAAGTTCGAACGCTACCCCAATTAGCGGTATATTTATAGCTCAATCCCGCCATCATCGTTGAGCGGCGTTTATCTAGCGCCTTCATCGCATCGTCGTCACTGTCGCCGGGCTTAAAATGTAACGGAGAGTAATAAATATTCAGCGCCAGCCGATCTTGTTGCCCCTTCCATAGATAGGCCCCTGCACTTGGTCCGTTAATATAGAAGCGCTCGCTTTCATAACCAATCATTGGAAATGGTAAAACTTCGCTCTCAATACCTTTATAGGGCAATAACTCAAATACAGTACTTGCCCCAAGGGACCATGAATTATCAGATGCATTAACTACCGGTGAACAGAAAATTCCAAATAATACACTCACTCTAAAAATAATCTTCATTGAACTCCAATTTATATTTTACAGATTTTGGACAAATAGATACCTTTATGGAAATACATATTAAATTTATGCCACTTCCAAGGTGTTTTATTTACTAAAGAATATCAAACAGCAATTTAGGCAATAGTAACCTAATGCCAAAAGTATGTTTTAGCCTTTAATGCAAACGATGAAAATCGACTCACCATATAAAAACCATGAACACCGGCGCTAATAATTAGCACGCTCAGTAATTTAATCCTATAAATAATCCAGAAAAGTCATTTTCATTACCAGGGATATCATGAGTATTATTCTATAAAAAAACGGGCGCTGGTTTATTACCAACGCCCGTTTAAAGTCAGTCTTTGTCTATCTGACGATCAAAAGCTAAAGCGGTAACCGCCGTTAATCTGACGCTGATCGAACCTGTTTCCCGTCGAACTATCAATGTCCATATACAGGGTATGCTGCTTATTGATCTGTGCACTCACACCCACACCGTTATTCCACCAGCCGCCTTTAAAGCTATGCTGCTCAGTAGATCCATTCAGCTTATAGTCAACCTCACCGTCAAACTCGCGTACATAGCCGGTTTTCAGGTAAACATTGACCGCCGTATTTTCACTATTTATTTCATAGCCGACAATCGCGCTGGTACGACCTAACGTCGAGTTGTAACTGCCTAAATCGACCTTGAGTCCGTTACTGGCCGTTATATCAGTACTGTTCTGATGACTGAACGATAACTGGGCCTGAGGTTCAATATAGAAGCTGTTACCCGGCTGGTTCAAACTAAATTTCTTACCGGCTTCTAATGAGAAGCTGATACCGTTTGAACTGCCGTTGCCGCTAACGTTATTACTCTGGCTATCTTGTACATTGAACTTATTTTTCAGTCGGGAATATTTTGCCACCGCATCAGTATAGAAGCCGTTTGATGCCATATAAGTGGCATAAATGCCCATATGGCTGCTTTTAACTGAGCCATCGCCGGAACGGTAGTTAGGATCACCATCAGTCATACCAATAAAACCACCGACCAATAGCGGCATCTGTTCAGCAATACGCTTATCGGCACCAAGCTGAATGCCGTTATAGCTCATATCGAATCCGCTCATTTTACCGGATGCAAATGAATCAAACTTACCGGAAAAACCTCTTAGCCAGACATCACCGCTCTCTTCGTTGTGGCGCAGGTCACCCATACGCTGTAATAGGGTCTGCGTTTCGGCGTAGTTCATCAGATAGCCGATATTCAAGAAATTAGCACCGGCATCGGCCGTGGTGGTTATTTTCCCACCGCCATTTCCGC
>POVV01000880.1_pt1 | contig 14542 bp, 12 predicted proteins | sample 1560271 | NCBI WGS metagenome assembly POVV01 (sample SAMN08337232, study PRJNA429181) | Bioreactor metagenome, whole genome shotgun sequencing project. | biome: cows' rumen and soil; feature: anaerobic; isolation source: anaerobic chemostat enrichment culture, galacturonate as sole carbon... | reverse complement strand
AAAATGAGAACAAGGAACTGGCAGAGGAAAATTCCAACAAGAATACCATTCTGGCATCGACTCAGAGAGATTACATCGCAGGAGAGGTATCCAGAGACTTAACCAGAAGAATGCTGCTTCCGGAGAGAATTTCTCTTGCCCATGACCAGGGATCCATTCACTTTCACGATGCGGATTATTTCGTACAGCCGATTTTTAACTGCTGTCTGATCAATATCGGTGATATGCTGGATAACGGCACCGTGATGAATGAAAAAATGATCGAGAGTCCTAAGAGTTTTCAGGTGGCGTGTACGGTCATGACCCAGATCATAGCGGCTGTTGCAAGCAACCAGTACGGCGGCCAGTCCGTAGATATCCGGCATTTGGGAAAATATTTAAGAAAAAGCAATGATAAATTCCATAAGCAGATCCGTGTAGAATTCGGGGATACGGTTTCTCCTGAGATGGTGGAAAAGATGGCTGCCATCCGCCTGGGAGATGAGTTAAAATCCGGCGTCCAGACCATTCAGTACCAGATCAACACCTTAATGACAACCAACGGGCAGGCTCCCTTTGTGACCCTGTTCTTATGCCTTGATGAAAACGACGAATACTTAAAGGAAAATGCCATGATCGTGGAGGAGGTCCTCCGTCAGAGGCTTGAGGGGATCAAGAACGAAGCAGGCGTATATGTCACTCCTGCATTTCCTAAACTGATCTATGTTTTAGATGAGAATAACTGCTTAAAGGGCGGAAGATATGATTACATAACGAAGCTGGCAGTGAAATGCTCCTCTAAACGCATGTATCCGGATTATATTTCTGCTAAGAAAATGAGGGAAAATTACGAAGGAAATGTATTCAGCTGCATGGGCTGCCGGAGCTTCCTTTCTACATGGAAGGATGAGAATGGCAATTACAAGTTTGAGGGAAGATTTAATCAGGGAGTGGTAAGTCTTAACCTGCCGCAGATCGGTATTCAGGCAAAGGGAGACGAAGATACGTTCTGGAAGATTTTGGATGAACGTCTGGATATATGCTATGAGGCTCTGATGTGCAGACATAAGTCACTGGAAGGCACCCTTTCCGATGTAAGTCCGATTCACTGGCAGTACGGCGCCATTGCAAGGCTTAAAAAAGGTGAGAAGATCGACCAGCTCCTTAATAATGGCTATTCTACTATATCCTTAGGATACATCGGCCTTTATGAGACGACAAAGCTTATGAAAGGGGTCAGCCAGACAGATCCGGTAGGAGAAGAGTTTGCTCTCCGCGTCATGAATTATATGCGGAAGGTTGTTGACCAGTGGAAAAAGCAGACCGGACTCGGCTTTGGCTTATACGGGACACCGGCGGAATCTCTCTGCTACCGGTTTGCCAAAATTGACCGGGAGCGGTTCGGAAACATACCTGATGTGACGGACAAGGGCTATTACACCAACTCCTATCATGTTGATGTGCGGGAATCCATTGATGCGTTCAGCAAATTCACCTTTGAAAGCCAGTTCCAGAATATTTCCTCTGGCGGGGCCATTTCCTATGTGGAGGTTCCTAATATGCAGAACAATCTGGAAGCAATGGAAGAAGTGGTGAAATTCATTTACGATAACATCCAGTACGCAGAGTTTAACACCAAATCAGATTATTGCCAGGAATGCGGTTTTGACGGTGAGATCATTATCAACGAAGATATGGATTGGGAATGCCCTCAGTGCCATAACAAGGATAAGAGGCGGATGAATGTGACCAGAAGAACCTGCGGTTATCTGGGAGAGAATTTCTGGAACGCCGGAAAGACAAAGGAGATCAAATCCAGAGTCCTTCATTTATAGGAGGTGTGCCATGAATTATGCGACCATAAAGCCTACGGATGTAGCGAACGGCCCGGGTGTCAGGGTATCTTTGTTTGTCAGCGGATGCAATCACCGCTGCAAGGAGTGTTTTAATTCCGAAGCCTGGGATTTTCATTACGGCCAGGAATATAGTCCGGAAACCGGGTCGAAAATACTGGAATATCTAGACCATACCTATATTGCCGGCTTAAGCCTTCTGGGGGGAGAACCTATGGATCCCAATAATCAGAAAGGAATCCTGTCTTTGGTAGAGAAAGTAAAAGAGCGTTTTCCGGATAAGACGATCTGGTGCTACACCGGCTATGATTTTGAAAAGGACATTCTGGGATACATGGCAGGAAAGCTTCCCGAGACAAGGCGGATATTAGACTGTCTGGATGTCCTGGTAGACGGAAAGTTTGAAGTGGAAAAAAAGGATTTAAAGCTGCGGTTTAAAGGGTCATCCAATCAGAGGATCATTAAAGTGCAGGAATCCCTTGATATGGGAAAGATCGTATTGTGGGAATAAAAAACAGGGTATTTTGCAGTCCGCCGTAAAGGCGGCGGCAAAATACCCTGTTTTAGCTTCTTACCGTTTATAACCGGCCACTTACCCATAATCCCTGTAAAAACCGGTTTGAATATGATATGATGAACTGGCAGTCAGGAGGAAGCGGTATGAAGGTCAATATTAAAACAGTCAGCCATGATGCGGAAGAATCTGCGGAGCTGTACATCCATAAGCGGGATGAGGCGGTGGACCGTCTTGCGGAATATTTAGAACAGGATTTGTTCCGGTCGATAACGCTCTTGTGCCATAGGGAAGAGAAAATCTGCCGGGTTCCGAGCCCAGAAATTTATTTGATTGAAACGGTGAAGGAAAAGCAGGTAGTCCATACGAAAGAGGAAACCTATGAGACAAATAAGAGACTTTACGAACTGGAGCGGCTTCTTCCGTCTAATTTTATCCGGATATCCAAGTCTGTGATCATGAATATAGATAAGGTAAGGACCTATACTCCTATGCTCAATGGGCTTATGAAGGTCTCTATGATAAATTCCCAGGTGACTTATATTTCCAGGAAATATTTAAAAGAGGTAAAAGACAGGATTTTGGAGGCGAGGCATTATGAATAGAAACGAGGGAAAAAGAGAGCTTTTTTGGGAAATTATGTTTTCCGGAGCCGATTTGGGGATGATTTTATTTGTAGGTGCTTTAATGGGACTTTGGCTTTTCTCCGGCAGACAGGGGCTGGAGATTATCATGGACCGCCTGGGCCTTTTTTTTCTCATTTATCTTGCGGCAGGCTGCCTCCTCCAGCTCTTAAAACAGCTGCCTGAAATGGATTTAAGCTGGCTGCGGGGCATGGCTTTTATGTACTGGTTTGATATTTTATTAGTTCTCTTATTGTTTCTTGCTGCATTTCTTCCGGATTATTTAAGATACATCATCTTATCGGATGCTGTGGTGCTTGTTGGAAGATGGGCGTTAAATTACCTTTATGCAAAGCGTACTGCCAATGAACTGAATAAAGCAAAGGGAGGACGTACCCTTGTCATTGATTTAAATGAAAAGCCAGGCACTAAAGAAGAATTTTTCTCTGTCCTGGAAAATTACTGCATCAAAAACCGCTTGAGCCTGGAATATATAGAACGGGATATTCCGGCTGTGGTTAAGCTTGACGGAGTCCTTCATGAGGTGGATTTAAGGAGTTACTATACGTATGGAGGACCAGTGTATACCATGGACATTACAAAGCTTTAATTGGCAAGTCAGGAGACTATCCGAGTATGAGAGTGTTCACAAACCTGGGAACCTATGGTAAAATAGATGAAGTAGAATGAACAGGACAGGAGCGGAACATGACTGACAATCCAAGGAAAAGTGAAAAAACAAAATACCGTCTGGCTGATTCCATAAAGGATTGCATGAAAACCAAGCCCGTGGATAAAATTACAGTCCAGAACATTGTGGACGGGTGCGGGATGACCAGACAAACCTTTTACCGGAATTTTAAGGATAAGTACGATTTGATCAACTGGTATTTTGACAAGCTGGTGCTGGAATCCTTTGCCCAGATCGGAGTGGATAAAACCGTACGTCAGAGCCTGAAAGAAAAATTCGAATTCATCAAGAAGGAAAAGGTATTCTTTACGGAGGCGTTCCGTTCCGACGATTATAATTCTTTAAAAGAACATGATTTTGAACTGATCATGGGATTTTATACGGAACTCATTACCCGGAAGAGACAGGAAATGCTTTCTGAGGAAATCCAGTTTCTTCTTGAGATGTATTGCAGAGGTTCCGTATATATGACGGTGAAATGGGTCCTTTCGGGCATGAAGCAGACTCCGGGCGAGATGGCGGCGAGTCTGACAGAAGCTATGCCTCCCAGACTGGAAACGGTATTTTCGGAAACAGGCCTGATTTAGGTATGATTGCCATATAATAAAAGTTACAATTTGTGTTTTTTGTAAGATTTGTTACAAAGGATACTGATTGTAACTTTATTTTTTGCTGGCATGTTGTTAAAATTATAACATAAGAAACATGTCATTTATAAGGAGAAGGAGAGGTTATCATGGCAAACAGGATTGTATTAAACGAAACATCATACCACGGCTCCGGCGCAGTTTGGGAGATTCCAGGCGAGGTAAAAAGAAGAGGATTTCAAAAGGCATTTCTTGCATCTGATCCCGACTTAATTAAATTTAACGTAACCTCAAAGATCACAAAGATCCTGGAAGAAAACGGAATGGATTATGAGATCTATTCGGATATCAAGCCAAACCCGACCATAGAAAATGTCCAGACAGGGGTAGAGGCATTTAAAGCGTCAGGAGCGGATTATATCATAGCAGTCGGCGGCGGCTCTTCCATGGATACTGCAAAAGCCATCGGCATCATCATTGCAAATCCGGAATATGAAGATGTGAGAAGCTTGGAAGGAGTGACTCTCACTAAAAAACCAAGCGTGCCGATCATCGCCGTTCCCACCACAGCAGGTACGGCAGCGGAAGTTACCATCAACTATGTGATCACTGATGTGGAAAAGAAACGTAAATTTGTCTGCGTGGATCCTCATGATATTCCCATCGTTGCCATCGTTGACCCGGACATGATGTCCAGCATGCCAAAGGGCCTGACTGCCGCCACGGGCATGGATGCCTTGACCCACGCAATCGAAGGTTATATTACAAAGGGTGCCAATCCCATCACAGATATGTTCAATTTAAAGGCCGTTGAATTAATAGGAAAGAGCTTAAGAGGAGCCGTGGAAAACACCGCCGAAGGCCGGGAAGGCATGGCATTGGGCCAGTATATTACGGGAATGGGATTTTCAAACTGCGGTCTTGGTATCGTGCACTCCATGGCTCATGCACTTGGCGCTGTTTATGACACGCCTCATGGGGTGGCAAACGCCATACTGCTTCCTACCATCATGGAGTTTAACGCCGGTACAACCGGCGAGAAGTACCGTGACATTGCAAGAGCAATGGGCGTGGAAGGAACCGAGAATATGACGGAAGAAGAATACCGCAAGGCAGCGGTCGATTCGGTCAAAAAATTGTCTGCAGATGTAGGGATACCGGCTGATCTGACTCAGATAGTAAAAGAAGAGGATGTGCAGTTCCTGGCAGAATCCGCGGCGGCGGATGCCTGCGCTCCGGGAAATCCCAGGGAAGCCAGTCTGGAAGATATCATGAAACTCTATCAATCGCTTATGTAAGCAAAAGAAACCTCCTGGCTCTTGGTCAGGAGGTTTTTCCGATACCCCGATATCTATGGAAAAAGAACTTGAAATAAGATCCAAATCGGTTATTCTGAAAGTAATAGAAATGGATAAGGAGAAGACCCATATGAATAATCGAATGAAAAAGGCCGAATCAGTCTTAGAGATACTTCCCGGCTTTCAATATCTCTATAAAGGAGAAGTGAATACAGAAACTGTGAAGTATCTGATAAAGAAGGGCTGGGCATTGGAGGCGGAAGACTGCGGGTCTGTCCATCTGGCATCTCTGACCGGAATGGACAGGAACGATATTTATTTCTCGGCTCTTGATAAAGAGCCGGCAGCCATAAAAGCAGCCATTGGGACATGCAGGTTCGTTGCTTCCAGTCTGGAAGAGATGGAGCTTATCAATGAAGCAGCAGCCGGATATCTGGCTCCGGGACATCTGGAAGTGATAGGGATTTCCGTGATTGCGGAAGCTTATGACAATGGAAAAATGCCTGGCTTCCGGGTGGAAGAATTATCCCAATTAGCCGCAGAAGCAAGAAAATTACGTTTCATATCCATACGCGGCTGTTTCATACAGGGTAATACGAAAGGGCTGTCTGGAGAAAATCTTGGAAGATATTTGAGAGACTGCTATGAAACAGCCAAACTGGTTACCACGACCATACCCTGTGGCATGTCTTATATAAACGCAGGCAATACCATGGAACCGGCTGTTCAAATCATGAAATCAGGCCAGGAAGCTCAGGAAAAGCTTCAAACTGCCGCAAAGATCATGGTCAACCAGAATCAAACCGCATTTTATGCAAAACTGCTGCTGCAATAATGAAAAAACTCCCCGCTGCGAGAGACTGTATCTGTCTCTCACAGCGGGGAGTTTTAAATCCCATTATTTCTTTCTATAATACGTGTCCTTTAACGGCAGGCTTTGTCTGAATACTCCATCCAGCCTGTAGTAAGCATGAGCACAGGCGGGAGAGGTGGGGATCATGCACAATTCCCCGCATCCTTTAGCACCAAAGGAGTAAGGCAGTTTATTCTCTTCCTTAGGCTGGCAGAGAATTACTTCCAGTTCAGGTGCCTCGTCTGCTCTCATAAATCCTATGGTACCGAATTTACTGGCAGGATATCCGTTTTCACATTTAAACTCTTCTGTGACGCCGTAACCGATTCCCATGATCATACCGCCTTCAATCTGGCCTTCCACGGACCCAATGTTTACTGGAGTTCCCACATCAAAAGCAGATACTGCCTTGGTGATTTTCCCTTCTTCATTTAAAATAATTACCTGAGTTCCGTAGGAATAAGATACGTGGCTCACAGGATTATCCTTGATGGCCCCCAGAGGATCTGTCTGAGCAGAATATTCTCCGAAGAATTCGTGTCCTTCTAAGTCTGCCAGGCTGTTTCCGCTGTCTAAGGCGCATTTTAGTTTTTCGCCGGCTCTGCGGGCTGCTTCCCCTGTAACAACCGTCTGACGGGAAGCAGTGGAGGTTCCCGAGTTAGGAGTCCTTATGGTATCTGCCGCTTCAAAGATAAATAGGGCAGGATCAAGTCCGGATGCATGACAGATTTCGGTTAATGCCATTTGACCGATTCCCTGGCCCATACAGGAGGCAGAGGTACGGATATGAACCTTTCCCTCTTCAATGGAAAGAAGAACACGGCCTACATCCATTTTACCCATTCCGGTTCCTGCATTTTTAAATCCGCAGGCAATTCCGGCGTAAGGATTGGAATAATAAATATCCTTTACAGCGTCAAGGCAGGCTTCCATATTGGTATTGGGATCAGCGGTCTGTCCGTTTGGAAGGACATCGCCTGGCTTGATGGCATTCCGTCGGCGGATTTCCCAGGGATCCAGGCCGGCCATTTCTGCAAGCAGGTTGATATTCATTTCCGTTGCAAAGCAGCTCTGGGTTACGCCAAATCCGCGGAAAGCGCCGGAAACCACGTTGTTGGTATAAACGGACATACCAAAGATATCAATGTTCTGGTAGTTATAAGGGCCGGCTGCGTGGGTACAGGCGCGGTGGAGCACTGGGCCGCCCAGAGAAGCATAAGCTCCCGTATCGGCAATGATTACGCCCTTCATGGCAGTCAGACGGCCGTTTTCGTCACAGGCTGTGGTGAATTCCATTTCCATGGGATGGCGTTTTACATGGTAATTTAAGGATTCCTGGCGGCTGTATTTTATCTTGACAGGTTTTTTGGTATACCAGGCCATTAAGGCAGCATATTGCTGTACAGACATATCCTCCTTGCCACCGAAGCCGCCGCCTACTAAAGGTGCGTGGCAATGGACCTTTTCCTTTGGAAGGCTAAGCATCTGGGCACATTCTCTTTGAACGTCATATATGGACTGGCTGGTGGTGTAAATCAGCAGGCCGTCATCCCCTTCAGGAAGTGCCACACAGCACTCCGGTTCCATGAAGCCGTGCTCCTGCCAGGAGGTTTTGTATTTTCTTGTTACCACAAATTTTGAATGTTTAATGGCTTCATCTGCATTGCCCCGCACCAGGTTGGCCCGGCTCATGATGTTGCCATCCTCGTGAATGAGAGGAGCATCTCCCTTTAAAGCTTCATAAGGGCTGGTGATGGCAGGAAGCTCCGTATAATCAACGTCAATGAGAGTCAGGATTTCTTCCAGGGCGCCTGCACGGGTCGCTGCAATGACTGCCAGGGCATTTCCAACGTAACGGGTGATATCTCCTTCGCCCATGAGAACATCCCAGTCCTGCTTGATGTGGCCGATCTTATTGCACGGCACATCCTTTTTCGTTAAGATTTCCACGCAGTCTGGGTGCTCCAGTGCTTTTGAAACATCGATCCGGTTGATCATGGCTCTTGGATACTTGGAATACAGGCACTTGGCGTACAGCATGCCAGGCAGATACATATCATCGGCAAAGATTCCTGTTCCGTTTACTTTTTCTGCAGCATCAATGCGCTTAAAGTGCTCATTCATATGCAGGGCAGTAGGAGACTGTGGGATCTCCAGCTTCTCTCTGAAAAAGTCAGCAGCCAGAAGAATGGCATCTTCAATCTTTTTATAGCCGGTACAGCGGCATAAATTGCCCTTGATTGCTTTTTTAACTTCCACTCTTGTAGGGGTGAGATTTGTATCCAGAAGGCTTTTGGCCGAAATGACCATGCCGGGAATGCAGAAGCCGCATTGAACAGCGCCGGCCTCTGCAAAGCAGTGTTCATATACCTTCATTTCTTCCGGATAGATTCCTTCCACAGTAAGAATATTTTTTCCCGCCAGCGTGCTGATTTTAGGGACACAGGCCTTTACTTTTTTTCCGTCAATAAGAACCGTACAGGTTCCGCAGGCACCTTCGCTGCAGCCATCCTTTGTGGCTGTCAGATGAAGATCATCACGTAAGAAACGCAGCAGCTTTTTGTCGTGAGGCGTTTCGTAGTCCTGCCCATTGATGTGTAATATGTACATGTGTAAACTCCTTCCGGCTAAATGCCTTTTTCTTCTAAGAAATCCTTAAGCAGGTTCATACAGACTGCTTTTCGGTATTCAGCAGATACGCGGCCTCTGGTCAATACCAGGCGCTCCCCGTAAGCAGACAGCAGCTCTTCTTTTATGGCACCGGCTTCTTCGAGGGTTTTTCCGGATAGTCTGGCTTCCAGATCTTGAAAGCGGAGAACCGTATCGGACACGGCGCCAAATGCGGCGGCCATCCCTTGGATCCGTCCATTTTCTACAGTCATAAGTCCTGCAAAGGAAACACGGGAAATGGCAAGAGCGTTTCGCCCGCCGACTTTTTTATAATAATAGTTATCCAGGCCCCGTTTTGGGAGGAGTATCTCTACAATCAGCTCTTCTGGCTTTAAATCCAGTTTTTTTCTTCCCAGATAAAAGTCTTCAATGTTTACGGTCCGCTGACCGTGGACAGAGGCAAGACGTATTTTTGCGCCGCAGACAAAAAGGACCAGCACGGAATCGGCCTTGGCAGACCCGTTTCCGATATTGCCGCCAAAGGTTCCCGTATTCCGGATAGCAGGTGCAGCAATTTGTGCAACAGCCTCTTTCATAAGCGGGTGAATGAGATCGGATTCCAGCGCCTCTGTAAAGGTGACGCAGGAACCGATGGAAATATAGTCCCCATCCTCCCGGATACCCCTTAATTCCTCCAATCCGTTTAAGAAAAGATAGGAGACTCCTTTTCTGTTTTCCACCATAAGGTCAGTGCCGCCTGCATAGGGAACGGCATCGGTAGTTTTCTTTATCTCCAATGCTTCCTGTAAGGAAGCAGGTCTGTATCCATTTACCATAATCCATTTCCCTCCTTTACGGCTATATGAATTGCATTTACAATGGCGTTGTATCCGGTGCAGCGGCACAGGTTACCAGATAGTCCTTCCCTTATCTGGCTGTCTGTGGGATTGGGAATCTTACTCAAAAGGGCTTCGGCAGCCATAACCATTCCTGGAATACAAAAACCGCACTGCACCGCCGATGTAGCAGCAAAGGCTTTATTTAATATTGCAAACCGTTCCGTTTCCCGAAATCCTTCCAGAGTGACAATACTGGCACCTTCTGCAGCACCCATAGCAACGCAGCAGGAGTTTACCAGAATTCCGTTCATCAGGACGGAGCAGGCGCCGCATTCTCCTTCCTTGCATCCGCATTTAACACTGGTCATACGGAAGACATCTCTTAAAACATCCAGAAGACGGTCTGCCGCGCTGCCGTCATAAGCAGTTTTCTCTCCATTTAACAGAAAATTGATTGCTTCCATTATAACCCCTCCTTCATAATCACTTTCATGGTATCCTCTGCTGTAAATGGGGCGTGATTCAGCTTGACTCCATGCCCCAGGGCCTGTTCCACAGCTTCCACATAAGCGGCAGGAATCCCTACCAGAGGCAGTTCTCCGGCTCCTTTGGCCCCATAAGGTCCGTCAGGGTATTTTTCCACATGCAGCATACAGGTTAAGTTCGTCACATCGGCGGAAGTGGGTATTAAATAATCAGAGAAGGAATTGTTTCGGATTCTTCCTTTCTGGTCGTAATCCATATATTCGGTGGAAGCATAGCCGATCCCCTGGAGGAATCCGCCTTCCATCTGTCCCATGACAATGTTATAGTCAATGGGAGTGCCAACATCAAAATTGCCGTAAGCTCCAAGGATCTTCGTAAGCCCTGTATAGGTATCCACCTCTACTTCCGCGGCGCTGACACCCCAGGCATAGGTGGGATAAGCATCTCCCTGGAATTTATCCAGATAGAAGGGAATGACAAAATCAGGTTCTTTAAACCGTTCTTCAACCATCTGATCTTCCCCTTCCTTCCATTGGGAACGCAGCTTAATGGCACAGCGGCGGAGGAGTTCTCCTACTACCATGAGGGAACGGGAGGCAACGGTGGGGCCGGAGTCCGGAACCCGGGCCGTATCCGGATGATCGTAATAAACTTTATCAAGAGGAAGGTTTAATTCCTTGGCGACGATTTTTGGAAACGTGGTACGCAGCCCCTGGCCGATTTCTCCGTTGGAAGCCAGGATCTCTACGGTGCCGTCAGGATATTTGTGAAGCCTGCATACGGCTTTGATAATGTCCCGTTCTCCGGAACCGGTAAATCCAGCCCCGTGAAAATGCATGGAAATTCCGATTCCTCTGCGGTACCGACCGGTCTGAGGCTTTGCATATTCCCGGCGCTTTCTGCGGTAATCACATGCCTGGTCGATTTCTTTGATCATGGAAGGAATGGGTACCGGAAAATGGTATTTCCCGGAGGTGGAAGTGGGATCCCCCTGCTTTACAATGTGTTTTTCCTTAAATTCCAGGCTGTCGATTCCAAGATCCATTGCAATGTGGTCCATCATCATTTCAACTGCAAAAAATGTCTGGGGAGCGCCGAAGCCCCGATAAGCTCCTGTGGGAGTGGTGTTGGTTTTTAAGGCCCTTCCCCTTACGTGGAGATTTTCAATGTTATAGATTCCGTTTGAGCAGATAATCCCCCGCTGAAGAACCACGGCAGACAGGGTGGTGTAAGCGCCGCTGTTGAATTTAACATCAATGTCCATGGCGGTCACTTTCCCGTCCTTGACGGCGACCTTGTATCTGCAGAGGGAAGGGTGGCGTTTGGAGGTAAACTCCAAATCTTCCCGGCGGTCAAAGATGCAGCGGACGGGAGCCCCGGCCTTTTTAGCAGCAACAGCTACCTGACAACCCAGGATTGACGGAAATGCCTCCTTTCCTCCGAAGCCGCCTCCGGTCACATCCTGTTTGATATGTACCTGATCCGGACCGCAGCCAAGGGCCCGCATAACGGCTCCGTGCACGTAATAGGCGCATTGGAGAGAGCCGTGGATGAACATTTTTCCGTTTTCCTCAGGCTCCGCCATCATTCCCTGGGTTTCTAAATAGGTCTGGTCCTGATATCCGGTGGTGAATTCTTCTTCATAGATCTTATCGGCTTCAGCAAAGGCCTTCTCCATATTCCCTTTGCCATATTCATAGTCAAAGAATACGGTATCCGCACTGTTAAGGTCCAGGACAGGTTCCAATTCCTCATAGGAAACCTGGATCTCAGCCAGAATGCGGTCAACCACCGCTTCTTCCGGACCCACTACCATTCCAATGGGCTCTCCCATGTATTCTACCGTTTCCCGGGCATAAACAGGCGTATCATCCATGACGATGTTTACATGATTGTCACCGGGGACATCAGACTTATCAACGTAAAAATAGCCGTCGGGAAGCGGTGGGATTTTCACGGCGGAAAGCCTTGCACGGGCCAGCCTGGAACGAAGCATTTTTCCTACCAGAACCCCGTCATTTTCATAATCGCCTACATAAACAGAGCGGCCCGCCATCTTTGCCGCATGGTCTTTTTTAACTACTGGCTGACTGATGTTTTCCATTGTTTCATTACCTCCTTTTAAATTTTGGCCGGACAAAACCGGCTGATGCAGACTTCATAATCTTCCATGGTATCCAGATCCATCCATACGCCGTCATCATCCACCGGTACGTGGATGATGGATTCCTCCTGCTGTTTCCATAACTGGCGCAGACCGCCTTCTCCTTCAAATTGCAGTATGATGTCACGGAATCTGTAATCGATCAGGGGAGGGTGCTTCCGGTATCCTCCCAAAGTGGGAAAGAGGACAGAGGGCTGGTTGTCTGGCCGGGCTTTTAAAAGTTTAAGGAATGTGTTTTTTTTAACGACCGGCATGTCACCTGGAAGCAGGAAAAATGCTTTGCAGTGGGGCATGGAGCGAAGACCATATTTTATGGAAGTAAGCATATCGGTAGTTTCATAGTGAGGATTGCTGGCATAAATGATTTCTTTCCCATAATGAAGGCGAAGAACTGACTCAATGTCATTTCCCCGGTAACCCAGAACGATTACGATCTGTTTCACTCCGGCTGCCAGCATGCTGTCAATGGTGCTTTCAATCAGGGTCTTTCCCTTAAACGGCATCAGCGGCTTAAAATCCCCCATGCGGCTGGACAACCCTGCGGCCAGTATGAGTCCGCAGGCAGAACTGGCTCCAAGCATAAAAAATCCCCCCTTCCATAACAACACTATGATTATAATGCCATTATAAAAGGGGGTTATGTATGTTTCAAATTCTTCCTGGGAAGCACTCGCTTTACCGGAACAATCCGCTGTCACGGAACAGAGCGGAAAATTCTTTTTGTGTAAACTGAAATATGTTATCTTCCAGCTCCTGCCATGTCTTTAAGAACTGGATGCCCTGGGGAGTCAGGGTGGTGTTTCCGCCACGTTTGCCTCCATGTTTCCGTTCTGCAATGGGATATCCCGTTTCTTCTTCCAGTTTATTTAACATATCCCATGCTTTCCCGTAGGATAAGGCCATGCGGTCACAGGCACTGCGGACGGAATGGGTGTCAAGGATCAGATACAGCAGAAGCTTGATTCTTGTATTAAAGAAAACGGATTCCTTTTGGAGGTTTAACTGAACGGTTGGATGGAGAAGCGCCCGGTTATGCTCTGCCAGGTAGTCCTCTAACTGCCGGGAGTCCCGCACGCTGATAAAGATTCCGGGATCATCCACCGGGAAAAAGATGCGGCGGCCGGCCATAGAAGAAATGGCCGCCTTTAAACCTCCGCTTCCAGAGTAAGCAATGATTTCCGGAATAACTGTTTCTGAAAGAATAATAGGATGACCGCCTTTGCCTTTGCAGGAAGGCGTTATAATATCCCCCGAGGCTGCCAGCAGGCTATTTAAAGTAGCCGGTGTGAACATGGGAACATTTACCGGTGTAAAAACCATCCGGTCACATTTTCCCAGTAAATATTTCAGTCCTATTTTTACGGAGTCAATAAGCTCCGGCTGCTCACAATTCTCATTTCGGATAAAGATCACACCATAGCTGGATAACTGGTATTTTACTTCATCCTCCTCCGCTCCGGTTACGACTACAATGGGGAAAATGCCTGCCTGCTGAAAAGATATAACAATACGTTTTATTATGGGGATTGTCCCGATCTGCAGCAATGGTTCCGCATCTTTTTTGCTGGCGGCTGCAATTACCCCGCCAATCCGGCTGATTTTCATATAGGGTCCTCCTCCTTAAATAAATATCTGTTTTAATCATAGCATGCAGCCGGAAGCCGGGCAAGTTCTTGTAACAAAGATCTTGACAGAATTGTTATGGTACATAAACCTTTTTTGGGGATAGAAAACTCTGTTAAAAAGGTATTTACTGCCGTTTAAGGATTTTAAGGGGAAAAACAGGATGCAAAATCAGAAAGATGATGCTATGATTAATAGGTAATTGCGAAACAAGTTCGCAATTCTGATTCCAACAAGGATAAATACCAGCAAAGCCGGAATTTCAGGAGGTTGATATAGCAAACAGGATTTTTTCACATTAAAATAAGGCAACTGTAAACACTTGCCTGTTCCCCGGTATTGAATGATTACCGTTAAGCAATCAATGGTTTTAGACTTCGTATGTATTGGTGCCGATGGATTTTATCAGCAACCATAACAGT
>POVV01000879.1_pt1 | contig 14550 bp, 17 predicted proteins | sample 1560271 | NCBI WGS metagenome assembly POVV01 (sample SAMN08337232, study PRJNA429181) | Bioreactor metagenome, whole genome shotgun sequencing project. | biome: cows' rumen and soil; feature: anaerobic; isolation source: anaerobic chemostat enrichment culture, galacturonate as sole carbon... | reverse complement strand
TTTCATTTCTTGAATCATAAAAAATTCCCCATTCTTGATCAAGATTTCTCCCCTCCAGGGAGATTGTCTAACAAGGGTGGGGATTTTTCAATTGCTTATATTGAGGATTTTAACATTGATTTTGACACTGTTTTCGAAGTCGTCTGCAAACATCGGCACAAAGTTCGTGATTAGGTGTAGCAATTACGTCACCTGGTTGTGCCAGCAATAAGTATTCTTTAGTTTTTCCTAATCCCACAGGGGCTTTGATACAATAAAATCCCTGTTTTCCATATGCTGAAGTAATTAGGCTGTTAAGCTGTGCTTCGGCTATTTTTATATCATGAATACCGCTTTGCGTTGTTTGAGATAGTTTGACTATCTCGTTTTTTTGCACCTCTGCGGTCACTAGCATATTGGCCCCATGCTTACATGTATCACAATATGGGCATGCCTCCAAGGATGATGTTTCATAGCAAGAAGCAGGCTTATAGTTTTGTCGTCTGAAACCTTTCATACAGCTTTGCATTTTGCTTATTTTATCAGTTAACGGCGTATCATATAACAATGGATTAACTTCTATTACATCAGTTAAACTGGTCAAGAATTTATTCTCGCCTCCCTTAACGTGAATAATATTCATCATTATTCTCACTAATTGCGGATATTCAACTTTTTCTTCACCAGCACAAAATGATTTCCATAATCGGCATCGCTTGTAAAGTTTATTAAAATCAAAATGGTCTACCATTGGATAATCATTCTCTATTTTAATTTTCCTAGGTATATATTGGTCTTGCTTATTATTTTTGATAATCATTTTTTTGTATTTAACATCAGCTTCCGATACTGCAAACCCAAAATACAGATTTCCAAACTTAACAACTTCAAGATTTGCATTACTAAGTAACTCTGGATTATCGGTAACAGCAAAGCGTTTATTCACTATTCCTAAACAACCTGTTTTTTTGCAAAAATTATCTTGCTTACTTGAAGCATTTTTCTTATCTTCATTAAATTTTTCTTCTAAGGCATTAAACAAAATATTTAGGTCTAAGTCATAATCAGGATTATAAAAACTACTTTCAAATTTTGTTCCAAAAAATAATCTTGATAAATCTTTACATGCTTTATCACTTTCATCAAATATGTTCATTAAAGCCAGCAATATTACTTTAGCAACTCGATAATCATTAACTGGGTCAATTGTTTTGAATAATAATCGGTATTTAGGGTTGTTAGGTGTCCAGGAAAAAGAGCGATACACAAGAAATGGTTTTAATCCTAACTTGATGCACTTATTAATCAGTTCTGGTACATTGGTTATATCGTCGATATCCAATGCAAAGAGTTGCTGGCTTGTCCAAGACTCTTGTATTCTACTAATTACACCATTATATGTAGTAGCTATTAGTGCGGGGGTAAAGGTATAACCCTGCTCTATTTTTTCCTTCAAAATATTAATAGGCAGATTATATTGTTGTCCAGTTGCTAGTTCATTGTTAATTACTGGCACTTGTACTTTAGTAGGCTTATTACTAAAATGTGATTTTGATAAATTACAGTCAATACATTTTTTCATTTGGCTATTTCTCCTTTATAGTTGTCATATTATTAACCTCCTTACAAATTTAGTAAGTTTTATCTTTTGTATAGTAATTAAAGTATTAAGTTTTCAAGGAACTGATGGCATTACAATTATTGCATTATATAGAATTGCCACCGCCACCTAAAACTGGCATGAATGGATGGCATAAGTGAGCTTAAGTATCAATCATCATTGTATTCACCTCCTTGTATTAATACTTCAAAGGGAAAATTCATCGCTTGGCATAGCAACTTTAATTGCTCAACTGTGAAAAATACTTGTTTGTTGAATTTCCTAATGCATGGAATGTCATGTTGCTTCACATATTTCATAACGGTTTGCCTGCTGGAATTTAATAACTGGCTAGTTTGACGTAATGAAAATATTCTTTGAAGCAGTTGTTGTTGTTGGCATTTAGTCATTGTATGATTACCTCCAAAATGGTCATATTATATAATTTGCAAAACAGAAAACCTTTTTAACTGTTTTGCCTATTTCTTAGTAAATAAATTATCTTGACCAAAATATTGCACTAATAACTGAAATTAACCATATGTGTAACAAAAAAGGTCTGGAATTTTTTATGTGATTTAAGGCGGGGCATATTGGTTCTCCAGACGATTATTGAATTGTTTTGAATGCATCTTGGAATTGCATACCCTCAGAAGTTATCTCCCCCTCATTTTTGTTTATAAATACATTGTATAGAAATCATTTTGATTTTTAACTTAATTAACCTAAATAAAGAATTATGTTGATATTCCAGGTAATAAATGGTAAAATCGTTATATAAACTACATATTTATCCGCACATAAAACAAGTCCAACCCTTATTATCGGGTTGGACCATTTCATTATTTTCACCTAGATACTAGTAAAGGTGGTTAAACTATGCGAAGGTACATAGCTAATTACAAAATTCAGCTTGTTAAAGAAAGTAATTATATAGCTGACAGAAAAAACATTCGTTCGCCACGAGATTGCTTTGAAATCATGAAAAGCTTATATGATACTTGCGTAACTGAACAGTTTAATATTGTAATGCTAAGTACTAAAAACCACGTTTTAGGCATATCAACAATTTCAACTGGTACACTTAGTTCCTCTCTCGTACATCCGCGTGAAGTCTTTCAGCCAGTATTGTTGCAGGGGATGGTGGCAAGTATTATTTTATCTCATAACCATCCTTCTGGGGATGCTACACCAAGTAATGAGGATATCCAATTAACCAAAAAATTAGTTGCCGCAGGGAATTTACTGGACATACCTGTTTTAGACCATGTAATCATCGGAGACGGCTATTATGTTTCATTAAAAGAAAAAAATCTTCTATATGATAGGCGGTAATAATTTGATGCAACAACAGCAGGCTCAGAACAGCTTATATGATTTGAGATTCCAATCCCTATCTCAGTTACGTCGATACGGCAAACATTATATGCAATACCTCTTAGGTGTTCATAAATCGAACCTTATCAACCACCTACGTAAGCAGTTGAAAATATTTCCACATGAATTAATTGATGCTATCGAATTACTTGCAGAACGAAATGTCCAATATCGTTTTAAACATCAGGATTTTAACCTCTATGAACACAATATGTTCGTTAACAGATGCCAGCATATCAATAATGAAAAGTATTGGAATATAACTTCTTTTCGTTTAGCCAAAGATGATTTATCGCCCTTTTTTCATTATCTAAAAATACATATTCAAAACTTACATCATAACCACTATCCATATCCAAGCGATACTATTGATAAGAAATCCTCCCGACTGTTAGCTCTAAGACTGGCTACGGAAATGGCTGATAAGCATTTCAGGAAGGCGGAATATTGTGCCTACTATTCATGCCGTTGACCTATTTCAATATCGGCTAACTATCTGTGCTTCAGAAATCACCCATATGTTTTTGAAAAAGCAAAACCCAAGGCTTATTATTTTGGGCTGACCATTTCAGCCATGTGAAGGAAAATCATGAAGCGGGATTATTTTAAATAGCTAATAAAAGAAGCATGTATATTTGGAGAATGATATAGAAATGAAACGAAAATGCCCTAATTGCAGTACAAATAATCCTTATCCAACGCTGCACCGTTGCCAGCAGTGCGGTTGTGTCTACTGTGACAGTTGCCCAAAAGACATGGGGTCTGGCACGTGCCCGATTTGCGGAAGTATTTCTGGGTGGCAAAGTTTTTAGCTGTAAAAAAGAAGTCGGTCCCATTGCCGACTTCTTTTGTTTATATATTATCTTTCTGAATTAACTTGTGACATTTCATTTGCAAGTTTATAAAACCCTGCCCTCGACATATTGAGTTCATTCATTGCTTTTGTTGCGGTTATTTCTTTATTCTGCCAACGTTTATAGTATTCAATAAATCTATTATTCAGAATTACCGTTTTGGGTCGCCCATATGGTCTACCTTGTTTTTGACAGAGGGTGATACCCTCTTTTTGTCTAGTACGGATTTTCTTTCTTTCCTGCTCTGCGACATAGCCAAGAAGGCTCAAAAACTGGTCTTCCATCAGTTTCCCAATGTCACCCATTTCTTTAAACTTACGACTATCGAACAGAGCTGCGTTTTCCAATATGACAATATCAGCTTTTAGTTCTCTAGTTATTGTCTTCCATTCACTAATAATTCCATCATAATCTCTCCCCAGACGGTCAAGAGCATCCACATATATTAAATCACCTTCAGTAATAATTCGACGCAAAAATTGATATTGCGGTCTATCAAAATTCTTTCCAGATTGTTTATCAATAAAAATAAATCGTTCATCTATACCTAATGCTTTTAGTTTTTCAATCTGTCTGCCTTCATTCTGGTCTTTGCTTGAAACTCTGACATAACCGTAAGTATTGTTCATTACACTGCCCCCTACCCCATTGCCTACTATTATTATACAACATTATGTATTAAAATGTCTATGTAATTTATAATACATATTAAAAATACTATAGATACATTTTAATACACCTTAAAGTCAGTAATTCCGTCATTAATAATGCTGTATTAAAAGTATACTTTTTCATACACTCTGGGACATATGTTCATCTGAAAATTTGACAAGTATACCTGGCAATCACTTCAAGGATACTGTATAAAAGACCTTACGGATAACCGTAAGGTCTCACAAATTTCTTATAAATTCAAAATCACTCAGTACATTACCACATGTTAATAAAGAAATTCCCATTAAGCCATAAATCCGTTTTGTTTTGATTAGGATAGCCATAAACTTCAACTAAATATCGTGGACTAAGTTGCCAATAATATTCTTCATGTCCCTTTGTACGTAAAAGGTTTGCATACTGTCCAGCACCAAACCTGCTAGCTACTATATTAGCAATATTATTAAATTGGTCATAGCTACACTCGCTAATTGAAACGGCAATCGTTCTTTGTTTATCATCACATATTGCCATGATTTGAAGTCCTTTGTAATTTCCGCTGAATTTTGAGTAATTATTAATATCTCTTCCTTGAAAATTTAGATATTGTCGAGCAAAATTATATCCATTAGTATTTCCTATGTCAAAAAGTTGTTGAAATGAATAATTTATATCTTCTAGTGCTGGTTTGCACATGCAATACCAGCACAAAATGATAGCAGAATAACTACTATAATAGTTTTTTGTAAATATCTCATTTTGCCACTCCTTCGCTAATCTGTAAATTAGTAAGGTTCCTTCAATATCACAGCTAATATTGATTATTCTGACCAGGATATAATTTTTATTTCTGTTGCGACCATTCCCATAGAATTTGAATATTGTACAGGAACTATCTTTCCCTTAACATAAATAACAGGATAATTGTCTGTAGATAAATCCCTCCATGTAGCGTAGTCAGAAGTGTTTTTGTAAGATATATTCATATCTACGTCTTTATCGTAATCAAACTTTTTTATACCCTTAGATGTTCGAACACGAAATTGTGCATTTTCAATATTATTATCCAATACCTTTATTGGTCCTATCACTACGATTTTTCCTAAATATTTTTGTTGTTCAGCTTGAATATTCCTTATAGGCACAGGTGGTTCATTAAAAGGATTTGTATCTTGTGTTATTTCTATTGAACGCTTATTTATAGCGGATGGATTATTCTCCTGGACTTTAACCTGTTGTTTGGAAGCATTTGAAATCTTTAAATCATTATACATATATTGCATCCCAAAGAAGACAACAAGACAAACAATTGTTTCAATAATCTTATTCTTGAATTTTTGCTGTTTATCTGGATTTTTCGAAAACAAGATAATAAGAGCTTCAGCAGCACACCAACCTGCAAATATGCCAGATAGTATAAATACAAAAAAGAGTATTTGAGTAACCATAATACACTCCTCCCTATTTAAATCACAAATGTAAATTTTTTATTATTTGAGATGAAATCTTTTTTTATATTTGGCTATGGCGATTATCAATATTTCACATTAGATAACTCACCGTCTATCTTGACCGTCTTACATCAGCTTGTTATCAATGTCAACTTCAATATTATGCCTATTGGGCAACTATAGCAAAAAGCAGGGGCATTATAAAACTCCCCTACTTTTTCTTTTTCCCCATAATATTAAAAATTAAAATTTATATGTAGCTCCGAAGCCGAAGCCTTTTATGGTTGCATCAATGCTGTTGTTTGTACCTGAATAACGCAGCTCCTTGGCTTCTAAACGGCGATAATCTAGATTCAACTCTATATTGGGAGCAATCTCCTGGGACAATCCAATTTTCCAGTTAGTGTAATCGGAAGCTACTCCAACCTGTGCATAAGCAGTAGTTTTGTCAGCTATTTTAGTACTACCAACCAGACCAAACTGTATTTTATTTTTTGTGTTCATATCAAAACTCTGTTCGGTGGTTACATTGTTCAGCACGTCTTTAACACCGTTATTTCCTGACAGCCTGACAAGCCCCGTATATGCGGACAAATTATCATTCAGCTTATAAAGGACATTAATTTCTTGGGTTTTCAACTGGCTTTTCATCGAAAATGTTTCCGTTGCATCCTGATAAAGTACAGCTTCTTTGGATTTCACGTTGTAATCACTGTATTGAATGGCAAAGTTATTGCCTAGACCAGTAGTAATTCCCCAATCCAAGCCCTTTTTGTTGCCAAAATCGGCATTATCGCCTTGATTTTTACCGTTGATGTCCGCACTTCGCCAAGTCATATCAATAGTGGTCTTTCCTACGGAATAGTCGGTTAGCGGAGCTGCGTTACCTATACCGCAAATCATCATTGCCATTGTTGCCATGACTGCAACTTTTTTCTTCATTTACAAGTACCTCCCATTTGCTTAAATATTTGATTGTCTGCGTACCCCCATGGTATAAACCTTGTATGTATTGGCTGTTCTCCCCCCTAAAACATAGTAAAAATAACCATCCTTTCTTCTTGATGTATTTGTTAGCTGCCAATTGCAGTTACAAAACAGTACTGCGTTTCAAGTATCTTTTGTGTGAACTTTTTCATCTAAAGAGACATCCAATGCTATACCAAATACATCCCTAAGTTTTAATGCAACATTTTTTGAAATACTTCTATCGCCTCGTCGTATCATGCTGTAATAGCTTTTGGATACGTTCAACTTATGTGCCATTTGAATGGGCTTTAGATTATGCTCTTTCTCCAGTTTAAGAAAAATATTCACAAATCTGCACCTCTAGTTCACACATTATAAACTTAAGTATAGTTTATCAATTGTGAACCGTCAATATATTCTAAGCATAAAGTTACTAATTTGTGTACTAATATTCCTAAAGTTCACAAATTGTGTTATTGTAACTGCGAGGTGAGATGTAAATGGAAAAGATTGAAATAGGTTTGCTGTTTGGCGAACGACTACGGGAAAAACGAATGGAATTTGGATTGAAACAAGAAGAAGTTGCACGCTGGTTTAAAATGAAAAAATCGGCTGTATCACAGTGGGAAAGCGGAAGACTGCCTCACGCGACAATCATTATTGAACTTGCACGCAGATTTAATGTCACTACTGATTGGTTGCTTGGCTGTGATACTAACCAGATAACTCCACCCGTACCCATTACTGCCAAGCCACCAGATGACCTTCCACCTGAAGCCATTCGCAGCATAGAAGAATATATAGAGTTGATGCGATTAAAATACAAAAAACCTGCTCCTAAATAATAACTATTTAGTCAGCAGGTTTTTTAACATCTCATTTTTTATGGGTTACTGCGAAGCTTAAACAACATCCTAATGGATAAAAGCTATTGAAATAATTAGATTAACTTTCCTTTTCATTTTTAGTTGTATCAATTAATCCTCTTAGTTTTTCGCCAGGATTAACCCTATGAAAGAAAAATTCTGTATGTTCAATAGTTATCTCGGGTGGAGTGTTATCAATTATAAATATTTGATTATTTAAAGATAACTCTGATAAATAATTGTATATTTCTGCATATGTTTTAGGGTCAATACTATTATTTTCATTTTTATCTGTACCGATATTATTACTTACAGTATCAAGCATCAATAAACTTGGATGACAGTTATTTTCCTCCTCTTGATTTAATTCTAAAATTGCTCCAAGATAGGCAATTTGCATACATAACAAAAGACATCCACTATTATGTTTCATTACACTTGAACCACTATAATAGGGCATGTAATTCTCTTTACTGATATAACATTCATCAGGATTTAAATCGGTAAAATTAAATCGCTTCATTAATAACCTGTATTTGTAATTAAGATTATTTAACATCATTTCTTGTCTAATTGTTAATTTTGCCAATTCCTCTTTTTTCTTTTTAAGTTTAGTTAGTTCATTTTTTAATCGTTCAATTGTAACCATATTTCTATTAACATCATTATGTATGTCAATTAGTGAAGTTATTTTATGCTTGTCATCAGTATATGCTTTTATAATTGAATTAATTGATTCTATTTCAGATAAATACGGAACATCTATATTTCCCTTATACTCATTCATTGCATTTAAATAGATATCTTTCTTCTCATAGGCATTTTTTAACTCAATTTCCAACTGGTTAATGTTGTTTTTTTCTTCTGTAGAGAGTTTGATTAATGTTGTCATTTTATTTTTTAATTGTTCAACAACATTTTCAATATCATTACAGTTTTCTTCTTCTGCTAATTCAACTGAAACCATTGAATTACATAGTGGACATTGGCTTTTATGGTTAGAAATTTTAATTTTTTTCATCGCTTCAAGTGTAACAACTAGTTTTTCATATTCTTCTTGATAGTCTTCGAGTAGCACATTTTTATTATTTATGGAAATTGATAGGTCAGCTTTCTCTTTTTCATATTGAATTATATTAGTATCCAAATAAGTTATATCTTTTTTTAATTGAAGATAAATATCATCATTCTTGTTTTTATGCTCATAAATAATACTATTTTTTTTATCTTTCAAATTTTTAATTTCTTTATCAAATTTATCTTTGCTATTTATTAATTCAGCTAAAATAGAAGCATCTCTATTATTAAGATATTCTTCCATTCCTCTATTTACTGATTCCAATCTATTAAATTCATTTTGTTTAACTTGAATTTCTTTGTCAATTTCTTCGATATCTGGAATAATAAGGTCATTAATAATTTTAAAAACTTCTTTATTTTTTCCTGTTATAAATGAATTTAAATTATCTAAAAATTGATTAGTTCCTAATTCATTTTGTTTTATATAAACATACCGCATTAAATCTCGAAAAGTAATTTTCTCATCATTTAAGTCTCTACTACCAGGTTTTTTTCTTAAAATTGAATGAAAAACTATACCTAATTCATCTACCAAAAAATCCATAAATTCTTCAATTGATTTTTTCCACGGTGAATATTCTGTACACTCTTCATAAGGGCATAAGTAAATCTGCATAGTATTTCTATCATTTGATATTTTTCGATTAAAGGTAAACCTTTTTTCATTTATTTCCACTTCAAGATAAATTTCATCACAATATCGGGCTAATTCTTTTTGTACTGTTAAATCTATTAAATCGCTTTTACTTCCTAAACCGTAATAAATTAATTTTAAAAATAGTGATTTCCCCGAATATCCATCTCCTTTAATAATTACTAAATGATTTTCAATATTAAGAGTTCTTTTATAATTTATTCCTTCTAAGACTAATTTCTTAATTCTCAATGATTTCATCGATTTATCAAAATTCCCCTTTCATTATTTGAGTTAAATGGTTTTTCTTTCTTTAAATAATTAATTTTAGATATTTGACTATTAATATAGGGGTGCTCAAATTCATCAATTAATTGTATTCCTACTCTGGAAATAGATAATTGCATTATTTTATTTTTGCCAGTATTTTCACATTGAATGTCAATATAACCATGATTAGCTAATGTTATTAAATACTTTTTAAGTATATTTTCGTAATTTAAATAATTATTTTGTAGATAATTATTTTCTATTTTGTATTGATTGACACTATCAATATTCAAACAATTTAAGAGGGTATACCAATAAACTAACTCAGTGAATTTAATTCCTTTCTTTTTCTTTTTGTGTGCATATAACGTACATAAAACATTAAGATAGTCAAAATATTTATTGTCAAATAATAATTTAATTGAAATCGGTAAGTTATTCTTCAAACCTTTTATCCCCCCACCATACATCACGGTCCATGTCAATATCATCTGCAATTAAATGAATAAATCCCTTTTTATTTATATCAATTGGCATCGTGTGTTTATCTAATATGTTTGCAATACGCTCATACTGCAATTTACTTAATGCATTATGTACACTTTGCAAAAAGTTATCACTATTTTTATGAATATTATAGACTTGTAGTAAAATATCTTTATATTCCATATAACACAAATCAAGCATATGTCTAATGATTTTTTCATTACTACGTATACCTGACTTTTTTAACCATCTAATATATTGTTCAGCAGTAAAAAAACACTCTTTACTATAATCTATTTTTTTATCATCTATATTCTCAAGTCTCATTTTTTGGCAAAATAAGTTTTTTTCTAATTCCCTTTTTTCCATTGTGTTAGGTAGGCTATCGATTAATCCATCAATGAAGTCTTCCGCGAGTTCTTCTGCTGGGGCATCTGTAGAAGAAGCAATATCATGCAAAATTTTTCGTATCTCATTTGCATGAGAAGAAGCTTCACTATTATAGCTTATGGTTTCTATGTTATAACTTTTCTTTAAATATATAATCTGCTCATCACTTGGATTATTTAGTATAATATAATGCTTAGATTTAAAATATTCATTATGCTCTTTTATGATATTTTGAATAAATACATCATTAAAAGAGAAGCCCATAAATAAAAACGTTTTAGTTCCTGTAAATAGTGAGAACAGGGTTTTATATTTATTATCACTATAAAGTTCTCGATATTTATCATTGCTTATAACGATGCTACTAGTATCTGAAATATTACCATGAAGATGAAATATCCTGACTTTATCTTTTTCAGTTAAAATTCTTTGAGTACTTTCATTTATATCTGTCAAATTAACAGGAATAAGGTTCGATTTTATAAAATTATTAAGAATATGGTCATAGTTCGTTGTAATATAATTAGTAAAATTCATATTACCTAAATCCGCGTAATTATGTTCCGCGTTAGCAATACCTAAATTTATACTTTTATTCACTTTATCAACTATATACTCCTGGATATCTTGTTCAGACCGTCCTAGGTATTTCTTGAAAATATCAACGGCTTCCCAATACTCATATTTTTTTAAATGAAATTCAAGAAACGTATTTAGTGGTAATTCTTCCTTACTGTTAATATCCATAGCTATTGCCATATCTCTAATAAGGCAACCCCAATCGGGAACACGAAATGCTACCGATAACCCTGCACCTATAAATGGTACTAGATTACCTTCATGGTAAAGCTTTCTTAAACTATTAATATAAACTCTATTACTCATAAATTACTCCTCTAAGTTACCAGAATTACTTTTCTGAATTTTAATTCTGCTTATATTCAGGAAACTCCTTCCATTTAAGGTCAAAATTCAACATTTTAACCATTGTTCACTTTATTGTTTTTCACGTAAATTATTGCTGCCATTTCTCCCATAAAAGGTGTAAAATATTTGGACCAATATTTACCTTCGGAAAGGTGGTCCATTATGGCACGAGCAAAGGGAGAGGGAACTATATCCCAACGCAAAGATGGGAGTTGGATAGCTCAATATGATTTAGGAACTGTTAACGGCAAGCGGAAACGAAAAACATTGACAGGTAAGACCAAAAAAGAAGTTCTTCAAAAGCTTAATGACCTAAAGGTTAGCATCCAAACTCAAACCTATACCGATATTAACAATATTAGCTTCGGTGACTATTTACAGAATTGGCTTAACTTAAAGAAAAACCTTCAACAAATAAAGCCATCGACACTTAGAGGCTACGGCATGTATATTCGCAATCATATAATACCCGCATTGGGACATATCCCTGTCCAGAAGTTGACAACACCTATGTTAAATCAATTTTATTCCGACACAATGAAGAAAAAATGTATGGAAAAAGATGAATTGCTTAGCCCTCGGACGATATTGAGAATGCATAACATTATCCATAACTGTCTGGAATTTGCGGTAAGAGACAATATAGTCGTCCGCAATGTTGCCAACTATACCATTAGACCCAAAATTCAATCCAAAGAAATGAAAGCTTTAACTGATGATGAAATTAACCAATTTGTTCATGCTGTTAAAGAATATCAAGAACTGCCTTCCACCAGAACAAAAAATGTACAACCTGCTCTACTACTAGCTCTAGCTACAGGCGTTAGGAGAGGCGAACTCCTTGGCCTTAAATGGGAGAATGTAAACTTCAAGAGTAAAGCCATTAAGATTGAAGAAACCATCTTAGAACTTAATGGTGAGGTAGTGGTTGAAACCCCGAAGACCGAAAAATCCAGAAGAACTATCTCAATCCCCGATAATATGGTAGAGGTATTACGGCAGCACAAGCAATATGCAACAGGCAAATATGTATTTCCAGTTAAAAACGACTTAGATAGACCAATGAAACCAGGCAATCTTATACGGTTTTTCAAAGCAGTTATAAAACATGCAGGTATGAAGTTTCGCTTTCATGACCTTCGGCACACCAATATCTCACAGATGTTGCTTAATGGTGTCGATTTAAGAACCTGTATGGCAAGAAGCGGTCATTCACAAGTATCAACTATTATCGGCTATTGCCATACTAATATTGAAAAAGAAAAAGAGGCAGGAAACTTATTTAGCAAATTTATATGAGTAGCACCCCACCAACTCAGGTGGGCTTTTTATTTACCATCTGGCAATTTCGGTACAATTGGCACTCGGCACAATCGGGAAAATGGCATTATTAGCACTAATGGAATTCAAAAATAAAAAAAGCCCTGAGGAAAACCCTCAGAACCATTGATTTTTCTATATTTCTTCATTATGTAAACTTGGACTTAGGAAACCACCGCTCTATCCACCTGAGCTACGGACGCAGATATTATATCTTTTTCGCCATTTCCTCCATACCAAAAGATGCAATTGATAGTCGTGCAAGTGATGTCAACCCGCATAATTGGCAGCTTCGTCGGTAATGGCAATACTAAAGATAACGCTATTTAGTATAGCATTTTGAATGCAGCATTGTCAATTGTCGGGTATTGCCAATTTTCCTTCCAAGCCTGCTACTCACTGAATCACTACGTCATAGCCCTCATGCGCAAGTGCCTGCAAAGCACCTTCCAGGTCTTTGGCTTTTACCAAAATGTAATCTGTATTGTAGGTAGAAACAGCAAAAATGCTTACCTTGGCTTTAGCAAGTATTGTGGCTACCACCGACAATATGCCTACCAGGCTAAAATCCAGTATGCCGGCAATTTTTAATGCCCGCCAGCCTTTTTCACAGACCACATTTTCGGGAATAACCACCTCAGAGCAGACAATAGAAAGCTCCTCCGTTGTTTTCGTTATGGAAAAAAACTCACCCTGATATGCCCACTGCGGAATACTCTGGCTTGCACACAGCCGGCAAACACCCAGTGTGTCAACTAAAACCTCGAACTTTAATTTTTCTGTCATTGCTTACCTCCCCTCCTCATAGCAGCCTCACCACTATCCGGAACTCCAGTCAATGTTGTTTTTGGCTTCCTGTATGTCGCCGACAGTATCTGCCCACACCCATGTCATGCTACTATCCCCTGGCATTTTGGCCTTGACAGTAAATAGATTTTTAATAATTGCATGCGATAATCAATTCGTAGAATTTTAAGCACCTATGGGAGGAATGCATGTGGCAGCAAAGGTAATTCCGTTTCCTGACAAGTATGAACCCAATATGCCGGAAATAGAGAAGCTTATGCGGGAATGGCTGTGTAATGTGTCAGACGAGCGTATTTTCATTGACACTGTTGCCGCACGGATGATGAGTTTTATTCAGAACTATGCCAATACATGGTTTGAACCAAATTTTAATTTATCAGTACCGCCAACATTGACTTTTGAAGAGCGGAAAGCCCTCATAGCCTCCATTGAAACCGGTGTAGATGAGACGGCCAGGCAGGTGCAGGAGATGATTAACAGGATAATCATCGAACGGTTTTTGCTTGAAATAGAAATATATGAAACCAGCAAAAGCCAAACGCATTTTTTCCTAAACGGTAAATGAAACAGCCGCATAAGGCCGGAAGCAAATCCATCCTCAAGACAGGTTCCCTGCTTGCTGCTCATCTGGGCCAATACATGATAACCATAACCCCAACCAACGATATCACCCCGCCGATAATATCGAATTTATCCGGTACAACCTTATCTACGCCCCAGCCCCAAAGAATGGATAAGGCAACAAACACACCGCCATAAGCGGCATACACCCGGCCAAAGTTCGCCGGCTGCAAGGTTGGTATCACCCCATACAAGACAAGAATTACGGCACCGGCGACCGCATAGCTAATCCCTTTGCCTTCCCTTAGCCAAAGCCATATCAGAT
>POVV01000878.1_pt1 | contig 14573 bp, 8 predicted proteins | sample 1560271 | NCBI WGS metagenome assembly POVV01 (sample SAMN08337232, study PRJNA429181) | Bioreactor metagenome, whole genome shotgun sequencing project. | biome: cows' rumen and soil; feature: anaerobic; isolation source: anaerobic chemostat enrichment culture, galacturonate as sole carbon source...... | reverse complement strand
GGCCGCCAACGGCTTGCTTGCCGAAGAACGAGCCTATTTTATCGCCGGCAGCCTTGCCACCGTATTTCACGAAATCCCGGCAGGGAAACCCTGTATTGTAAAGAACGGCAGCCTCACCATGAACGGAAAAGCAATCATGGACCCCATACATACAGAAAAAAGCCCGGCAGAGCTCGCCGAGCAGTTAAATCGAATTTTAGGTTTCTGATAGATAAAGAAAACACGGTTTGCCCAAGCCTGTGGCGAAGGTGGAAGCCGATGTTGCCCTTATCCTGCTTTTAAGAAAGTTATACTTTCTGTTGGGATCAAAAAGGCCATCCGGTTCAGTTTTGCTGAATCGGATGGCTAAATTTATGTATTACCTACCTGCGACCCATCTGCATAATTTCGTAGACGGCTCTTCTATGACGCTCAATCTCTTTTTTCTGACGTTCATGCCATTGTTTCGTAGACTCAAACGGGTGGCGCTTCATTATTTTTTCATGGCGCTTATTCTCCTCTTTTAGTCTGCGCTCTTTTTCTTTTTTCAACTCCCGCTGATGGTGATCATTCCGATACTCAGCCCGGTGCTCATAACGCTGTGGTTTGTGCTTGGGTGCGGCTGCGTCGGCGGCAGGGGCAAACAGACCGACTTGCAGTAAGCCCAGCAGGGAACATACGATTACTTTTTTGGCTACGCTTTTTATGGAAACCACTTCCTTTCCATGTATATCGGATCCATAATTAATAATAAACTCCAAAATTTAGAATACTTTTAGAAACAGGTTATGTTACCAAAATAAGCAAGCAATGCTTGCTGGTAAAATAAATAAGCCCGTCAGCCAGAGCTAACGGGTAAGCTTGTATGCAGAATTACCGGCAGAGCCGGATCTGGGATACTTCACATCTTGTAACTTCAATCTCCTTGTTTTTATAAGCAAGGTTAGCAATAAGGTATGCTGAAATATTTACTACGTGCCGTAAGGCTTTCATAGTATCATCGCCCTTTCTAGTAATGAAGTTAATACTACTATTATATAAGAAATAAACCGTATCGTCGATGGAATGTCAAGGAAAACTGCCGCCTAAAAAAATCCCCGACAACCTCGTTGCCGGGTAAAGGAGAAGTGTTTATAATAGGAGGATTTTATGTCAACAGAAAGAGCATTTCCTTTCTGGCGCTTCCGGTTGTCTATGTTCACATTATAGATTCCTATTTTTATAATTTCTTTAGAAAAGGCTGGTAAAATAAAATCCGCTCACCAGGAGTAACCCGGTAAACGGCGTTATAATTTTTCTTTTTTTATCATATGATTTTAGAGTTATTTCTTGGGAGGCGAATTTTATGAGAAGTCTTTTTATCAGAAAACCGCCTAAACTGCTTTCGATAGCAACCGTATTGCTTATCAGCTTTTTTGCATGGATCAATGTACTTCAGCAATGGTATGAAATAGAATTAGCCGCCATTCCTAACCAACCGACAGCAGCACCTAAAGGCAGCATTTCCATTCATATCAAAATACCCTCCCGTATCTTAGAAGTCCATGAAAACAATAAAGTATACAAAACCTACCGGGTTGCCGTAGGCAAAGGTGAAACTCCGACACCGGTCGGAGAATGGGTAATCATTTGGAAATCCTATCGGGCCGGTGATATTTTCGGCACCCGCTTCCTTGCACTTAACGTCCCTTGGGGAGGTTATGGTATCCATGGGACTAATCAACCCTGGAGCATTGGCAATTACGCCAGCCATGGGTGCATTCGCATGCGGAATAAGGATGTCGAAGAACTGTATGAATGGATTCCCATTGGTACACCGGTGACGATCGAAAATCACCCCATCTCCATCCAGCGCCAGTTAAAAGTGAGTTTAATGGGGCCTGATGTTGTAAAACTGCAACTCAAACTAAGAAATCTCGGCTACCTGGAAGAAAGGGCGGACGGCTTTTTTAACAAAGAAACCGAGATTGCCGTTAAGCGGTTCCAACATGATCATGGCCTTAAGACCACAGGCATTGTTGATAGAAAGACGCTTGATTTATTGGGGCTTTAATTCTTTGATCGCTGCCGCCGCCTTTTGCAGGTTTGGGTGAGAAGCTGCAATAATTTACTATATTATATTTTGAATTTGTAGATTGCCGTTTGTAATTCCTCCGCCATTTTGGCAAGGTTTTGGCTGCTTGCGGCAATTTCCTCCGTGGACGCCGATTGTTCTTCGGTCGCCGCAGACACTGTCTGTGTTTGCCCTGCCATGTTCCTGCTGACATCATCAATGTCCTTCATGGCAGAAACTATTTGCTGGCTTCCTATTCCTACCTGTTGAATACTTGCCGAAATCTCCTGCCTTTGGGCCGATAACTCACCGACGAGTGTTGCAATTTGATTAAAGGATTGTCCGGCAGTATTAACAACTTTAGTGCCAAGCTTTACCTCCCTGGTTCCTTCACTCATGGATAAAACAGCCTGGTCTGTGTCTGTTTGGATTTCCTGAATCAGGCCGGCTATCCGCTTAGCTGCCTCCTGGGATTGCTCTGCCAGCTTACGGACCTCCTCGGCGACAACAGTGAAGCCCCGGCCTTGCTCTCCCGCACGGGCCGCTTCAATGGCGGCATTAAGTGCCAACAGGTTGGTTTGTCCGGCAATACCTGATATGGTATCTACAATCTGTCCGATTTCCTTCGAGCGCTCGCCTAATTTAGTAACAACATTGGCCGAATGGGTTACTGTTTCTTCAATGTGTTCCATTTGGTCGATTGCCGTATCAATGGCTTTAATTCCTTCCTCCGCGGCTTCCGCGGTTTTAACGGAAGTATTTTCGACTTCGGTATTATTTGCCACAATCTGCTGAATGTTTTTAGATATCTGCTCAACCGAGGACGCAGCATGATTAATGGATGTAAGCTGCCCGTCAGCCCCCTGGGCAACAGCGGTGATGGTTGCGGCTACCTGATTCGCGGCCTGTGCCGACTGTTCGGCGCTGGCAGTCATTTCTTCGGCTGACGCCGCCAGCTGCTCGGAGGTTTGGCTTAATTGACGGATTAAAACCCGCATATTGGTTTGCATGGCATCGAAAGCTTTGGCAAAGGTACCGAATTCATCTTTAGACTGCAAAAATGCTGCCGGAACATCCAGGGAAAAGTCTCCTTTAGCCAGCAGTCCGATATGAGCAATCGCATTTTTCAGAGTTCCGGTAATACCGCGGACAATAGTCCACCCCAGCAAAGTAACAAGAATAATGCCGGTTATAATAATGGCTATAAAGATCATAATTGCCTCGCGGAAGGACTTTTCCGTTTCCTGGGCAAGTTCACCCGCGATTTTTGTATTATAACTGGCCAGCTCAATCAGGTTTTGGTTGCAAGCAGCCTCTGCCGACCGTACAGACTGGTTATAAAACACATACGCTTCAGCCTGCTTGTTCTGTGCCACCAGTTGTATTACTGTTTTCAAACTGTCCCGGTACTTTGGCAGATTAGCCTGCAATTGCTTTAAAGTATCCTCTTCGTATGAGGTAAGGTCGGTTTTCGCATAAAGGGCAAGATTATCATCAAACGCTTTTATCCGTTCTTCAATATTTTTTACCAAATTCATGCTTTCATTTCCATCAACAGACATCATTAAATGAAAAATGTTCGCCTCTATGGCCCGATTGTAAGCACGATTTTCCTCAAGCCATTGTATCGGCAATACCCTGTCAGTGTACATTTCCGTCATACCCTCATGCGATTGCAATAAGTAATAATACCCTGTTGCCCCTACTGCGCACAGGGAAACCATCGCGATAACAAGGAGCAACAGCAACTTAGTGGAAACTTTCATATTGCTTAGCAAATTCACAAAGACAACTCCCTTTTTCGTAATGTAGCTGAACAATGGAATAAGCGCACCCGAATGCGCGTCAGAGTCTCAGCAATCTGTGCCTTGTTTTGTCTGAAAAAAACCGGACATGCTTTTCACTCCTCATATCGTCATTTTGAAAATAGTAGGTTTATGCTTACAACAAACTTGGCGAAAAAGCTCTAAATCCTGGTGCATTTTTCACTATCCCCCTCATTATACGGCGTATTTTTTACTATACCAACATCATTTTTACACCAAAATGCATTTTTTGCATATGAAATTATACAATATAGTAGAAACTACACTGAAAGCGTTGGTGTGCAATGGCAACATTTCAAGAAAGATTTAATATGTTATTCGACGATTCGGATCTGTCGCAGGAGGAATTCGGAGCAAAAGTCGGAGCATCAAAATTTCAAATATTCAATTGGCGCAGTGGACGCGGGGAACCGGACAGCGAAATGATGAAAGTCATCGCAAAGACTTTCAAAGTTAATAGTTCGTGGCTGCTAGGCGAAACAGATATCAAAACGCCATTTGATGCCGAAGCAGCACTGACCCCGGGTGAGATATCTCCTGCCGATTTAGCTTTGATCCGCAAATTTAAAAGTCTTTCACCCTCTAAACAAAAAGCAATAGAAATATTGACTTTGGATAATGAACAGTCTGCTGCAATCGACAAATAATACCTCATAGCAAAGAAGAACGACAGGGACACAAAGCCGCCGATAAAGCCTTAAAAATTGCTCAAGCAATTTTAAGGAAACCCTAAACCTGGGACAAGGAACCTGTCCCCTCGTCCCACTTTTTTCTCCGGACTTTTTGAAGTTCGGGGATTTTTTTATGCAAAAAGGGGCCATCGCACTAAGTACTTAGTGCGATGGCCCCTTTGGATTGCACCGGTTCAGTGATACGCAACTTGCCAGAACCGGATTTTATATTTTTCCGGATTATTTCACCAGTTTTGCATATAACGCCTGCAGTTCAGGTGAGGGACGAAGGCCGAGTTCCTCGCGAAACACCACTTCGGTTTTTTGATACTGCCTGACAAGCGCTTTGCGGTTGCCCTGTCCGTAGTAAGCTTTGATCAGCATGGCTTGGACTGCTTCGTTGAAGGGGTCCGCTGCCTCCATAATCTGCAAGCGCTCTAGCGCCACGGCATACAAGCGGGCATCCAGATAATACCGTGCAAGGGTTATTTCAATTTCAGCATACAGATTTCTAAATTTTTCCCGTCCGTAAAACAGCCACGGATAGTCCATTCCCTCCAGATAGTCGCCACGGTAAAGGGCCGCTGCCTGCTTAAGGCAGTGCACTTTTTCCTCTATGGCAATATCCTGGTACAGGCCGGCTGCCGCCTGTTCCTGAAATTCCTGGATGTCGCTGCTAAAGCCGGCCCATTGCAAAGCATAACGTTTGCCGCTGTAGGCGAGCATATCGGGACAGTTGGATTTGTTCAGCAGTTTGCGTAAACGATGCAGCGTGACATGGAAAATATTAGCGGCATTTTCCGCATCCATATCCGGCCATAAATCTTCCTGGATCTGTTCCCGGCTGACCGGCTCTCCTTTGTGCAGCAGATAGGCCAGTAAATCCTGTGTTTTGGCTGTGCGCCAGCCGGTTTTGCCAAGCTCGGCATCCTGGACAAAAACGGTAAACCGCCCCAGCATGTTGACTTGCAGCGAAACAGAGAAAACCCCCGGGGTATTGTCCTCTTGAGCCGCAGGAATACCCAGACGCTGAGCCGCCAGGCGCGCCGACTGGCGGACTGCCATGTCCGTGTCCTTGGCCAAAGCGGTTATCACCGTGGCGGCATGAACCCCGAGAATTTCCGCCAGTGGGGCAATGACCCGGGAACGGACCTTCGGATCATGATGCTTGGCCAGACAGGTGAGGAGAGGTACGGCCTTTTCCAGCTTGCGGGCCAGAATACGTTGGATAAATGCAACTTCCACGCCGTTTTCCAGGCCCAGTTGCAGCACCGGCTGCAGCAGCTCATAATGTGTCAGGAAAACATTTAAGAAGTTATGTCTGGCAGCCAATTCCAGCACTTTTTCCGTATACTCCCGTGCTGTCTCCGCCTTCCCTTCACTGACGGCCAGCCAGGCCTGGAACGCATAGCCATAACACTGTCCGCGCATAAAGCCATACTGGTCAAACCGATTGACTGCTGTAGACAACATCTCCCTGCCCTGTTGCAGCTCCCCGGTATGGATGAAACTCAGTGAACCCAGCAACAGACAGACATCTTGGGCGAGTACGTAATACGGTCCCACTTCGGTCAACGCTTCCATAGCTTTTTCCCGCGCCTCGATCCACCGCCCCTGCAGCCCCAGACATTCGGACCAAAGAGCTAAGCTCAAAGCCGAATAAATATGATCACCATTATTCTCCCTGACAAATTCCACAGATCGCTTGCAGTATTCTTCCGCCAAGGTCCATTCGCCCCGGCTGCAATAGATACTGGACAACTGCCCGTAAGCAGAAGGGAGAGCATCGGTCAGATCAAAATTTTCTTTAATTGCCACATTGCGTTTTGCATAATCGAGAGCTTTTTCCCACTCTCCCCAATCCAGATAAATAAATGCAATATAATCCTGCATGTGGTAGCTGGGCATAAACCATTCCGGCAGGCGCTCGGTTGTCTTGTTGTACATCCGCAGTGCCCGGGGATAATCACCCTGCATCCAGTAAACATGACCCAAACCTTCCAGGATATGCGCTTTGGCATATTTATCATTACGCCGTTTTGCCGCTGCAAAGGCGCTGACCAGAACAGCTTCCGCCTCACGGAAGTGTCCTGTATACAACAGGCACGAAGATCTTTCCAGCGGCAAATCGACACGCGTGTTGTCTGCTAACGGCAATTGGTGAAGCACTTGCTCCAACAGGGAAAGGCTTTCAGCAAACCGGCCCCGGCACCGCAACACCCGGGCCTGAAGCAGCCGGGTTTCTGTCAGACCTTGCTGGCTGCCGCTGTCTAAAAAAAACGGCGCCGCCTTGTTTAGCCATTTTTCAGCTTCGTCCAATCGTCCTTGAAACATTTCCACTTTGGCACGATAAAGACTTAACCAAGGGTCGTCCGTCAAATCAGACTCTTCCAGGGTGGTTAACCAACGGGACAGGGTTTGCCAGCGTCCTTGCGTAAGAGCTTGCCGGGCGGCTTCTGCCAGTATGGCTTTTAATTCGTCCTGGGCACCGGCAGCCCGGAAGTATTCCGCAGCCAGGCTTAGCTCACCGCATTCCCGGGCCATGATGCCGGCCTGCCGCTGCCAGAATTGCCGTTCGTTGCCCAATTGGTCCAGCAAAAATTCCCGAAATAGCTGATGATAACGATAAGCGTTGCCCGAATCGGCCAAAGGGACCAGAAACAGATTCTGTTTTTCCAGCAGCTCCAGCATTTGCCGAGAATCCTGCCGTGCCAGCAGCCGGTCGCAAGCCGCTGCCGTAACGGTTTCCAAAACAGCAGTCTTTTTAAGAAAATCCACCACCTTGTCCGGCTGGCGGGACATAACCTGGGCGGCTAGATATTCATATGTCTCGGTATTACTGCCCCCCGGGAAAAGAGAAGGAGAATCCAGGCAGCTTAAGTCGGCCAGAAACTTTACAGCCGCCGGCCAGCCTTCGACTTTACGTTCCAGCAATTCCAGGTCCTCACAGGCAAACCGCGATCCCCTCCCTGTCAGATATACCCGCAATTCCTCGCCACTGAAACGCAATTCCCCGGCTCTTACGGTTTTTACAAACCCGGAAGCCTTGAGTTGGCTTAGGTCGAGCGGCGGCATTGTGCGGCTGGCAATCATGACATGAACATGTTCGGGCAGATGATCCAGCAGTTCCTCCAAAAAACGATGTACAAACAAAGCGGTAATTTCATGGTAATCATCCAAAGCCAATACGATGGGGACCTGTTCCCAACGGTATAATTCGTTGACAAAAGCGGTTAAGAGCAGGCGCAGGCGGCCTTCAAAATCACCGGCAAACAGCGGCAGCACCTGCTGACCAAATCCGGGAAGCTGCCTGGCGATGCCGGCCGTTAAATAGCGCAAAAAGACAGCCGGATCGTTGTCATAGGCATCCAGCTGATACCAGACCAGCGTCCGGCCAGCCGTATCCGCAAGTTGGAGCATTGTCGTTGTTTTGCCGTAACCAGCCGGAGCTGTCAACAGAACAAACTGATGACCGCCGCCGGCGATTTTTTTTATTAATCCGGATCTCTCAATAGTGCCACTTCCACGGCGGGGCGGCATCAGTTTTAGGAGTAGTAAATCAGACATGATACCCCTCCAGAACTTATAGATTTTTCCGGGATTAGCTAGGAGCTCATATAAATGTATTTTTTTGACTTTTGTTAATAAAATCCTGCTCTTTTCTGCGGGATTGTTAAGTTTTTGGTAAGAGGTCACTTGTTAGAATTAACCTACAGAATGGCACCCGTCTGAGCTGATAAAGCCTTCTGAAATCTGCCAGAATGTCCAATAGTACAAAAGGAGTTGATAGACGGAACACCGGTTCTTATTGTTTAAGGCTAAAACAGTATCGCCAGAGCAGGGTTGAGCCCTGTTCCGGCAAGGAGGAATGTGTAATGAATAATTTTGACGCAAAACTAGGCGAACTCTGTGCTAAATTGCCTGCGCTCTCGCCTGGAGGCAAACAGACTGCAGCCAAAATCATCCCCTGGCTGCTGATGGGTTTCGGCGCCTTCGGCTTTTTGACCTGGCTGAGCTCCCTGCAGGCATTTTTTGCTTTTTCCGGCCTGGCTCAGGCTGCGTTTCCCGGCGGCCTGCTGTTACTGTCCTGGCTGACGGCACCGCTGCTGCAGCTCCTGGCCGTAGTCAGCGGCTATCTGTTGCTACAGCAAAGGCCTCTTGGCTGGCAGCTGGCTTTTTACTCGCTGCTGGCCGGAGCAATCATAAGTCTGTTGTCGGTTATGCCTTTAGGGTTGTTGCTGCATGTATTGTTTGGCTATTTTTTGCTTCAGATCAGGGAGTTTTACCATGAACAGCCGGCGGCGAAATAAACCGCCAGGACCGCAAACAACATCCGCAGGAGGTGACCAAAACCAGCATGCAGGAAACAAAATCCCCGAACCCGGCCGAACCGGCAGGCACGGCGGTAAAAAAGCCGTATGCCGTTTTTGATCCCGGCCCGCTCACCTGCCAAACCGACATCGAGGGGCTGGCCTTTGACTTCAACTACGGTGCGAGAATCAAAGTCCCAGCAGGCGACTGGCGCGTCAAAATCACCGACCGCGATTGCTTCAGCACCCTCTATGATGCTAAAGCTTCCGACGTGCTTGTCACCAGTACCAAGAAATATTATGTCAATTTCCGCCTGGAAATCTACCGGGAGGAAAAACTGGTATTCAGCCATGACTTTACTCCTGCCAGGAAAAGAATACTCATCAAATTCCCGGTCGGCACCCTGGGCGACATCATCGCCTGGTTCCCCTATGCGCAAGTCTTCCGCTACCAGCATAACTGCGAGGTATATTGCGCCATGGCTCCCGAACTGGCAGAGCTTTTCAAACCCACCTATCCTGAGCTGCATTTCATCGGGCCTGACGAACGCCCGGACAATGTTTATGCCTCTTACTATATGGGCATCTTTTTTCCCTGCGACGACCGCATGCATCAGCCGGTTGACTGGCGCATCGTCGGTCTGCAGAAGACTATCCCCTATCTCCTGGGGCTCAGGCCGGAGGAAATCCGGCCACTGATTGCGCCGCGAAGCCCGGAAAGAAGCATCGCGGAACCTTATGTCTGTATTGCCGCCCAGGCCACCAGCCAGGCCAAATACTGGAACAACCCCGCCGGCTGGCTGACTATAATCAAACACCTCAAGGCTAAAGGCTACCGGGTCCTGTGCATTGACCAAAAGGACTGCCATGGCAGTGGCAGCCGCTGGAATACCATTCCCTACGGCGCCGAGGACTTTACCGGCAATCTGCCGCTAAGCGAGCGGGTGGACCTGCTGTATCACGCCGACTTTTTTATCGGCCTCTCCAGCGGCCTGTCCTGGCTGGCCTGGGCGATAGGCAGGCCGGTGGTGCTGATCAGCGGCTTCAGCCTGCCGCTGACCGAATTTCATACCCCGTACCGGGTCATCAACTATCATGTGTGCAACGGCTGCTGGACAGACAGCGCCATCGAATTCGAGCACAATGACTTCGCCTGGTGCCCGCGGCACAAAAACACCGACAGACAGTTCGAATGTACCCGGTTCATTACCCCGGAGCAGGTCGGCAGTGTCATAGACCAACTGATGTATGACTATAAATTGAATCCGCGAAAGGGAGTGAAAAACCTATGCTGAAAAAAACTAAAAAAACCAAACTCAATCCCCAGAAAACCCTGTCCATTATACTGGCGGTCGCCAACAGCCTCAACAGTGCCGCACCAATAGCCTTGCCGCTGGCAGCCATCGTACCCGAAATGCCCAAGGCCCGACAGGTAGCCATCGACGACCTGCTAGCCACCAGCTTCAATCGCGGCGGGCAACTGCTAGACCGCTTGTTTTTCTCCACAGCTTATGCTGGTGACAACATCAATGCGGGCGATACCAAAAACGTGGACGGCACTAATATTCCCAATCCTGCTGACGGCGATGTCATCAACAGCGGCGGCATCCAGAATGTGTACGATACCGGCAGCGCGACTAATACCATCATCAGCAGCGGCGGCCAGCAGTTTGTCTCCAGCGGCGGCTCCACCTCCGGCACCGACATCCGCTTCGGCGGCAGGCAGTGGGTCTCCAGCGGCGGCACTGCCAGCAACACTGTAGTTAGCAACGGCGGCGCGCAGCATGTGTCTGATCTCGGCACTGCCAGCGGCACCACGGTTTATGACAACGGCAACCAATATATAGGATCTGGCGGCGTCACCCACAATACCGTATTGAGCGGCGGCAACCAGTGGGTCAATGGCGGCGGGGTTGCCAGCGGCACCACGATCAATAATGACAGCGCGCAAATCCTTACTGTCGGCGGCACCGCCATCAGCGCAACCGTCAACAGCAACGGCCAGCAGAACGTGTATGGCAGCGCTTCCGGAACCATAGTCAACAGCGGCGGCATCCAGAATGTGGACAATACCGGCACTGCCTCCGGCAGCACCATTAACACCGGCGGCCGGCAAAATGTCTCCAGCGGCGGCACGGCCATCAACGCCACAGTCAGCGGCGGCGTGCAATATGTATATAGCGGCGGCACCACTTCCGGCACACTGCTCAGTGTTGGCGGCAGTATACAGACAATCGATGCCGGCGGCACCGCCTCCGGTACAATAATTAGCGGCGGTACACAGTTTGTCTACGGCAACGCCGCCGATACAACCCTTTACGCCGGCGGCAATCAGCATATTTCGGGCGGTACCGCCACCGGCACCATCATCCATGGCGGTCAGCAGACTGTATCCAACGGCAGCGCGACAAACACCACCATTAACAGCGGCAACCAGCGTATATTCAGCGGCGGTACTGCTACCAGCACCACTATCAACAGCGGTGCGCAGCATGTATCCAGCGGCGGCACGGCTTCCGGCACGATTATCAGTAGCGGCGGCGAGCAGTTTGTGTATGACGGGGGCAAAGACTTCAATGCCACTGTGCATGACGGCGGCACGCAGAATGTGCTTAACGGCGGCACCGCCACCGGTGCCATCATCAATTCCAGCGGCATGCAGGTTGTACACTCCGCTGGCACAGCAACGAACACCATCGTCAACGAACGCGGCATTCAGGTTGTAAATTCCGGCGGCGCCGTTAGCGGCGGCATCATCAGCGGCTCCCTTGCCCACCAGTTGCTGGCCGGCAATTCCAGCGACGTCACCGTCCATAGCGGCGCGTATCAGTCCGTGCAGGCCACCGGCATCGCCACCGGCACAGAGATTTACGGCAACGGGTTCCAGGAAGTTTACGGCACGGCCAACAGCACCTATATCAACGGCGCTGCTCAATATATACACGCCGGCGGCACGGCCAACGACACTGAGATTGTCGGCAACGGCAGGCAGTACGTGTCGAGCGGCGGCAATACCACCGGCACCGCCCTCTATAACGGTTTCCAGGAGGTGTTAGACGGCGGCCGCGCCTCCGGCACCACCATCCATGACGGAAACCAGACGGTATCGGGCGGCGGGCAGGCCTTCCACACCACCATCAGCGGCGGCACCCAGGAGGTAAAGACCAACGCCAGAGCCTATAACACCACCATCAGCGGCGGTAACCAGGCCCTGAGCGGCAGCAGCTCCCTGGCCGAAAACACCGTCATCCATAACGGCGGCACCCAGGAAGTGGGCAGCATCGCCGTTGCCCATCGCACCACCATCAGCGCCGGCGGCAGGCAGATCTTCAACGAAGGCTTTGCCCGCAATACCGTCATTGCTAGCGGCGGCGTCCAGGAACTGGAGATCGGCAACGCTGATCTCACCACCATTCTTGCCGGTGGTGTTCAGAACATCATCAGCGCCGGCGCTGCCACCAATACCACTATCCACAGCGGCGGCGTTCAGAATGTGTATTACGGCGGCATGGCCGGCGGCCAAACGGAAATCAGCAGCGACGTTATCCTCGACGGCAGCGTCTTCCTCGCCAGCGGCACCCTGTTCAGCGGCGGCACGGCGCTAAGCGGCGGCACGCAGAATGTATTGGGCGGCTCCGCCCTCGGCACCGTCATCTACAGCGGCGGCACCCAGGCAGTATCAAGCGGCGCTGCCGCCAACACCATCATCCACAGCGGCGGCACCCAATCCGTGTACCGGGGCGCCATTGTATCGGACAGCACCGTCAACGCCGGCGGCGTGATCAATCTGGTGCAATCCGGTGCAGCCTTGCAGGGTGACACCATCCTCAATCAAGGAACCGTCCAAATCTTTAACCCGGCCACCGGCAGTTACGAGATCAGCAGGCTTGTCGTCAATGGCGGCGGCACCGTTAAGCTGGCCGCCGGCACCGTCGGTAACCACCTGACGCTCGACGACCTGCAGGGCGCCGCCAACTTCATCATCAATACCGATCTTGCCAGCAATACGTCTGACCAAATCGAAATTAGAAGCTCCACGAACGCGGCAGGCAGCACCATCCAGGTTGCCTTTGACCCAGGCTTTGCATCCGGCTCCAGTATCAGCGGCAGAGCAGTCTTCGCCAATGTCGACAGCGGCGATGCCAGCTTCCAGGCGCTGCCAACCGACTGGGGAGCCTACCGTTTTACCCCAACAGTCTCAGCCAGCACCGACCCAAGCGGCACAACCTGGTCGATCACCGGACTGAGCACCTCAGGCGGTACCCCCGGCGGTAATCCTGGCGTAAGCGAAACCATGCTCACCGCCTCTGATGTCATTACCAACAACCTGACCCTGTGGCGCACCGAGAATAACAGCCTGATGCGACGCATGGGCGAGCTGAGAAACGCCCCCGGCAAGGCCGGAGAATGGATTAGATTTTACCGGGGCGAAACCGAGGCCGACAATCCCGGCAGCCGCCACACCAAAGCCACCTACACCGCCATTCAGGGCGGCTATGACAAAAAGCACAGCAATTATAAGGGCGGCACCCTATATACCGGCTACACCGCCGGCTATCTTGACGCCAGTATCGGCTTCAACCGGGGCGGCGGCGACGCCAGCAGCCTGACCATTGGTGCCTATGGCAGCTGGCTGGGAGATAAAGGGCATTTCCTTGATGTTATCGCCAAGCAGGGACGGCTCAAGAACAGCTACCACAACTATCTCCTCAATCCTGGCAATACCAAGGTAACCGGCAGCTACCACAACTGGGGCACCAGCCTGTCGGTTGAATATGGCTTCCGTCAAGCACAAAAAGACGGCTGGTACCTGGAACCGCAGGCCGAGATTAGCTTCGGCCGGGTAAGCTCCGCTGATTACACCGCCAGCGACAGCACCCGTGTGCATAACTCCTCCCTCAATTCCACCGTGGGCAGACTGGGCCTGGCCATCGGCAAAACCACACCTGCCGGCTCCTTCTATGCCAAAGCGTCCATTGCCAGAGAATTCAGTGCCCGCTCTAAAATCACCATGTCCACAGGCAGCCTGGCACCGGTAACACTGGACCAGGACCTGAAAGAATCGTGGCTGGAATTTGCCCTCGGCCTGACAGGCGCGGTAGGTAAAAACACCAACGGTTACCTGGAAATCAGCAAAACCACCGGCGACACCGTAAAAACACCATGGCAGGTCAACGCCGGCCTGCGGCTGAGCTTCTAACTCAAAGGTCAATTCCGCATAGCTTCAATTTACAAGGACAACTCTGCAACGCACAACCCCGCATGTTATTCCATGACTCACCAAATTCACAGACAAAAATCCCCTCTGCTACTAACAGAGGGATTTTTTCTATCTTAAATCACACCCGTAATTACCGTTCACCAGTTTCCTGGCAGGCGGCAGTGATTATTCCGATATTAAAATTTGAAAGTTATGCCAGCACCTATGGGACAAGGGGACAGGTCCCTTGTCCCAGTTGTTTCAGACTCATCAAACGCACAGACAAAAATCCCCCCTGCCTCTAAGCAGAAGGGATTTTTGTGACCTTATCTATGTTAATCACACCCGCAATTGTGTCCATTCCAGGCATGCTTACTCTTGCACATCCACTCTTGCACTTCATTCAATGCCTCGCCAAACCGCTGGAAATGAACGACTTCCCGTTGCCACAGGAAGCGCAGCGTATCTTTTACACAGGGGTCATCGGTACAAGCAATCAGATGCTCGTAGGTCGTACGGGCCTTTTGCTCGGCC
>POVV01000877.1_pt1 | contig 14578 bp, 10 predicted proteins | sample 1560271 | NCBI WGS metagenome assembly POVV01 (sample SAMN08337232, study PRJNA429181) | Bioreactor metagenome, whole genome shotgun sequencing project. | biome: cows' rumen and soil; feature: anaerobic; isolation source: anaerobic chemostat enrichment culture, galacturonate as sole carbon... | reverse complement strand
TGGATTCTATATGATTGCATTCAAAGGTTTCAATAAAAGCCTGGATAACTGACTGGGCAGTGATTTCACTGTTTATTTCAGATAGATTGATGACTCTGCTCCTTACAGATTCGACTCCTTTGGACTCTAACTTTATTTTAGACGGTGTAAGGGCATTTTCCAGCTGTTCGAAATTTACATTGACCAGTACCGTGCCATGATACATGTAATTATCGCCGTCCGTATAATAAGCGTGACCTGAAAATTTTCGGTTTTTGAATAATAAATCATTTCTGCCGCTAAATTCACTGTCGATTCCAAGCCGTTGCATTGCAGATCGTATGAGCTTGATAAAGTGGTCCTGACTGGCAGATGCTTCTTTTGTAATAAAGGTAAAATTAACATTGCCTTTGTCATGATAGACCGCCCCGCCCCCGGAAAACCTGCGGACTGCTTTTATGTCATGCTCCCTTAAGTACTTTAAATCGCATTCTGCGTACAGGTTCTGGTTCCTTCCTATAATCACAGAAGAATCGTTCTGCCATAGAAACAAATGCAGATCTTCCTCGGAGGTTAAAAACAGCTGATGTTCTGCTGCTATATTAAAACAGGGATCAAATTCTTCGGATATCACTATTTTTTTCATTATTGATGTAAGGCTCCAATTCCAAAATCCAGTGCGGCTTCATGAATCGTTTCACCGGTAGTAGGGTGTGGGAATATGGTTTCAGAGATTTCTTCTTCAGTAAATCCATTGGCAATTGCTAAGGTTAATGAGCTGATCAAAGAAGATGCATCGGCACCTATTATTGACCCGCCTATTATTTTTCCTGTTTTTTTGTTCTTAATCAGTTTTAAAAAGCCTCTCGCCTCATTCATCGTCAAAGCTTTTCCGTTTCCGGCAAAGGAAAATTTACTTACATCAATATCAATGCCTTTGCTTTTTGCTTCGTCTTCACCGATACCGACGCTTGCGATTTCCGGTGAAGTAAATATTACATTAGGGACTGCTGAATAATTCATTTCTTTATGCTTTCCTAATATATTCTCTATGGCAACAATCCCCTGATGGGAAGCTACATGGGCCAGCTGAAGGATATTTGTTACATCTCCAATTGCATAAATATTGTCAACATTTGTACGCATGGAATGATCTGCTTGAATCCCTTTCCCGTTGCTGTTTAACAAGACACCGCTCTTTTCAATGGATAACCCATCCAGATTCGGCTCCCTGCCAATAGCCACTAATACCTTTTCACTTACCACTAAGTGTTCCCCTGCATTGTTTTCATAGGTAATAACTGCCATGCCGTCAACGGAACTTTGAATTTTCTTAACCTTTGAACCGGTGTGAATGTGAATGTTATTTTCCTCTGCCATATCCTGTATCTCTTTTGAGATATCACTGTCGACCATGGTCAGTAACCGATCCATAAATTCAATCACATGGACATCAACGCCGAAATTTTTATAGATAAATGCAAATTCCATTCCGATCACACCACCGCCAATAATGGTTATGGATTTGGGAAGTTTTTGATCAGATAACGCCTTTGTGCTGTTTAGCACAAACGGAAGTTCTATACCAGGAATTGCAATATTAGATATTTTTGAGCCTGTTGCAACGATAATATTCTGTGCCTTAATGATATAATTTTCTTCACCTTTTATTGTTACTGTATTTTTATCCATAAAGGATGCTTGGCCGGAAATTACATTGATTTCATTTTTTTTCATGAGAAAATCAATTCCGGAAACGAGCCTGTCCTTGATCTTATCCTTACGGTCAATGACTTGCTTCATATTTACAATAGCCGGGCTGCCTGATTCAATCCCAAAGACTGACGCATTCCTTACCGTGTGGCATACTTCCGCAGATTTAACAAGTGCTTTTGTAGGAATACAACCGACATTAAGACAGGTACCGCCTAATGCTGATTGCTCAACCAGAGTTACTTTCAGGCCGTTTTTAGCGGCATAAATGGCGGCTACATATCCGCCGGGACCAGCTCCTATGATCAGTAAATCGGCAGTGGTTTCTTTTGCAGTTTTCTGTGAGGAACAATCACGATCAGTTATCCCAGCCTCTTTGACTTCAGGATCCCCGGTGATTTCAAACATCTCAGCATTCGATGCTATGTCCATGCCCTCTTCACATAATATTTTACTGACTGTTCCATCTGATGCGGCTTTAATCTGGCGGTTTCCTTTCGCCGTTTCTATTTGTACAAGGATATCGCCGGCAGCCACCTTATCGCCTGTCTTTACATTTATTTTACCTACCTTGCCCGTTTTTCCGCCAGGAATTATTGACATTTTAATAAGCATAAATTTTCTCCTTTTCTATAGAAAAAGAGCCAATTTTATAATATAGGCTCTTTTTGCTTTTCATACTATTTAATCAATTGCCACACCGGATAAAACTAATTTTACACCGTTAGATAAACAATCACCTACAGGGCAGGTATTCTCGATAAACTTTGCAAACTCTTCTATTTTTTCTTTTGGTTCGTTTGTTTTAAAATGCATGACAAAACGAATCTCCTGAAAACCATTTCTTACATCTGCCAGTCCCATAAATCCGTCTGGATCAAGATCCCCTTCCAGCTCAACATGGAATTCCTCAAAAGTAATATCGTGAGCTGCTGCAAATGCTTTCACTACGATGGACTGGCATGCGCCCAGTGCACATAACAAGGCCTCCACAGGGTTCATAGCAGTATCTGTGCCGCCCAGTTCTTCGGGTTCGTCAAAAAGGATTTTAAAACCTCTTGAATTTGTTTCAACCTGTAACCCCTCAGGTAATGCTTTCGCTGTTGCTTTAAATGTAGTCAACATAATACCATCTCCTTTTTTAATATGTATTGAATAGTAACTTTTACTTGTTAATAATATAACATATATGTATCAGAAAATCAATAGTTAGCTAAGCATATATTTTAATCTTATTGACTGCTATACCTACTTCGCTGCAATAAGTCTGATTAATACTGACAAATTCTTCATAATATAGCCTGTAACTCAAATAAAAAAAGTTCCTTTCCGATAAGTATCAGAAAAGAACTTTTTAACACGCTGTGAGTAAGTAGCGAAGCGGATTGCATGTATCCGATTAACTATGAACAACGGGTGCATGATCAGCCGGGCTGACGATGCAGTACCCGGATTACTCCAGATCAGAAAGAAAGTAAGCATTGCTGTTAGCAAAAAGCCCCTTTTCATCCTTGCATTCCACCCGGATATAGGTTTCGTTCCCTTCAAGGAGAAACCTTGCTTCTGTGAGGGGTTCTCCCTGCACAGCCGCTCTTTGGCAGAATCTGGCACTGTCCGTAATCCCGCAGATGGCCTGAACCGGTCCGGTTTTCACCACAAGCTCCCTGCCCTCCACGTAAATCTCTTTTATCTCCGGTCCCATGGAGCTGTAGAAATGACCTTTCACCAGCGCATTGATAACAGCAGCATAGCTTAAATCTTCTGCCTTTATCATGTTGAAGCCTCCGAAAGAATCGCACAGGGGATCATCAAACGGATGACCGTTGTGATTATCGTCCGTTGCCAGGCACCACAGCCGTTTTCCCAAACGAAGCATCTCATCATAAGACTGGGGATTATAACCATACAGTCCGTCAAGCTCGCATCCGTAATTGTAGATTTCCATGGCAAAGAGCCCGTTTATGCCCTTGTAATCGTCATAGTTCTGGAGGGACCAGTAAGGATGGTTATAGCAGGCAAGAAATCCCAGTTCCTTCATCTCCTCTAAATATCTGTTCATGTAATCAAAGTCCCCGAACCTGCATTCCGGACATATTCCCTGCTCCTTTCTGGCCCGCTCATATCCGGGGGCGGTATCGTACAGATTAATGTGATACGTCTTGTCCTCCGGACGCAGTCTGTCCGGGCTTACCTCATTGATATCCACTTCTATGGCAGCAAGTGCCAGGAATTCCTTATCATTTAATTCTTCATGGTTCCGATAGATCCTGTGATCCGTAAACGCCATAATCTGATACCCTTGTCTCTTATAGTGTTCCTTGGCCTCTTCCGGCGTCAATCTTCCATCTGATATGACTGTATGGCTGTGAAGGTTCGCTTTATAAAACCTTCCGGCCTCTGGTAATAAATAAGTTCTGCTATTCAACCTGTTTTCCTCCCATCCCTTATATACCGTTTTGCAAAAATCGCTTCCACCGGGCTTTTCCTGCCGTGCAGGCCACTGCTCCCAAAAGGGCGATGATGAACCAGATAAAAATGGTGGCATCCCAGCCCACTTGTTCAGACAATACTCCGATTCCATAGGCAGAGACCGCTCCTCCCGCATATGCGGAGGAATTGAGGATCCCGGAAGCGGTGGAGGATTTTCCGTAAGGAGCGAAATAGATAGGCACCATGCTGACCAGCATGGTATTCACCGCCATCATCGCCGTGGTTGCAAGGCCAAATAAGATCAGCACTGTCACCACGGATCCTCCATGATAAAGCCGTAACAGAATCAGCGCACCTGCGCACAGGACAAAAAATGAAGCGGATGTGGCAGTCTCACTTTTGAAAATCTTCCTGTTTGCAATGGATGCCAGATATACACCGCTTAAGTTAAAAATCGGTATGACCGTGGTGCTGATTATGGAAATTACGGATTCCATATGATATTCTTCTCGGATATAGGTAGGAATCCAGGTGGTCACTCCATCCTTTAAAACTCCCTGAAACATCAGTCCAAAACAAAAGAAAATCATTCCGGAAACCAGAACTAATTCCCACATGGAAGCGTCTGCCTGTTTTTTATCCTGTGAAACAAGGACCTGGTCTTCTAAAATCCCGTTTTCTTCCAAATCCTTTCTTATCTTGCGGCTGCCCAGGAACCAGATCAGGCTGATAGCTGCCAGGCACAGGGAAGAAAAGAAAAAAACCGTTCTCCAATGGAATTTCCATACAATGAGTGCAGTCAGCCCATATGCTGCAAACGTACCGATGGGAACGCTGCTGTTAATGTTGACGCAGAACTTTTTCTGGCTGCCTGTGGGAATCCAGTCGGAAAACAGTTTGATGATCGGGGACCAGATCAGTGACTGGAACAAACCATTGACACACCATACCACCGCCATCTGCCAGACGGATCCTGATAGTCCCATTACCCCATTGCAGATTCCTGAACCCAGAACCCCTGCAAAGATCATCTTATAAGGTTTTTTCTTATCTCCCAGTATTCCGCTGAAAAGCTGTCCGACGCCATAGGAAAAAAAGAATGCGGTTCCTATAAACCCTGCCGCCCCCTTTTCAAAACCTTCTGCCCTGATAATTTCCGTTAAGCTGGCCGAATAATTCAGCCTCCCAAGATAGGTGGAAAAATAGACTGCCCAGCATAACCAGAACAGCATGGACTGCATTTTTTCTGACCCGATCTTTTTCTGTTGTATCATTGTGTCCAACCTTATGTCTCCTGCTCTGTGATGGATTTTAAAGGCAGATCCTTCAGAAAATATGCATTGGAATTTGCATACAGCCCGTTTTCACTGCGGCAGACTACACGGATGTAGCCTTCCCTGCCCGTTAGAGGAAACCTTGCTTCCTCCAATGATTCCCCTTTAGGTGCAATTTTCATGCGGCAGTTCCTGCCTTCCATTTTCATATAAATCTTCTCTACAGGGCTGGTCTTTATAACCAGGTCCTTGCCTTCGATGTATAGGGACTGTATCTCAGGACCCATGGAGCTATAGAAATCACCTCTTTTTAAGGCCTGTATCACCGCCGGATAGGTAAGCTCCCCTGCCCTGATCTTTATAAAGCCCCCGAAAGAATCGCAGCACGGATGTCCCATGGGGTATTCATTCTGGTTGCCGTCTGATGCCAGGCAATAAATTTCCTTATGACGGCGCAGCATCTCATCGTAGGCCTGGGGATTATAGCCATTCAGCCCCTCAAGGTCGCTGCGGTAATGGTATATTTCCATGGCAAAAAGTCCTTCAAGTCCTGTATAATCATCATAATTCTGCATGGAACGGTATGGGTGGCAGTCACATGCCAGAAAGCCCAGCTGATTCATCTTCTTTATGTAAGCATTGATGCCGGAACCGCCAGCCTTCCAGTTTTCCGGTTCACAGGCTTCCGCCTTCTCTTCCTGCATCTCATCCGGGCTGCCGTCATAGAAATTAATATGAAACGTTCGTTCTTCCGACTGCACTCCGTCCATGGGATCTTGCTTTATGTCTGCCTCAAAGCCTGCCAGGGCCAGAAAATCCTTTGAGTTCAATTCCGGGTGAGGGCAATATTTCCCGTGATCCGTATAGGCTATGATCTGGTATCCCCTTTTCTGATACTCCTCTTTCACCTGTTCCGGTGTCAGCTTTCCATCGGAAACTGTTGTATGGCAGTGCATATTCGCTTTATAAAAATTCCCCTCCCTGGGGAGAAGATAAATCCGTTCATCCATTGCTCTTCCCTTTCCTGCCGGTTCTCTCTTCATTGGAAAGAAAGTACTGCCAAACTATATGGCAGCACTTTCTTATTATTACTCTGCTTCTTTTATCGCTTCATTCGCTCTTTCCTGAATGGATTTCATGGTATCTTCCAGTGATTTTTGTCCCTGTCCGTATAACTGACCTTCCTCGGTGTAGATCTGTCCGATGGTCGTATCAGCTGTACCCATGATCTTTTCATTTAAATACAGTCTGCTGTTGTCAAACCAGCCTGCCATAAAGTCCTCTACGGTTAAGTTATCATCCTTATATTTAGGAAGCAGGCTGCTTTCAATATAAGTTTTTGCTTCGTCCTCTGTTAAAATTTTAGCAGGAACACGTCCATAACCTAACGTATATTTATTTTCGCAGATTGTTTTGATTGCTTCAAATGCTGCAGCTTTGTTCTTAGAGGTCTTAGGAATCGCATAGCAGTTTGTAATTGTCAGGGAAGATGGCTCGGAGCCTTCCGGATAAGGCATCGGAAGAATTCCCAGTTCCCAGTCTCTTGGGTATTTTTCCTTATCAGATAAGGCGCTTGCTACCCAGCCGCCGTATACGTACATACCGATGTTTCCATTTACCATAAAGGAGTTATATGGATATGTACCGGAAGCCAGATCCAGGCAATTAGGCTGGATCTTTAATTCATTGCCCAGGCTATAGAACCACTTCATGGCATCCGCATATGCCGGATCATCAAAATTAGCAGTTCCATCTGCTTTATAAGGGGATACGCCCTTCTGGTTTGCCTGCAAATAGTTGCATGCAACATCATCGCTCATAAAGGAGCCCCAGACATTGTTATCAGGATTGTTAAGCTTTTGAGCGGTCTCCACATACTTTTCCCATGTCCAGCCTTCTGCGGTAGGATATGGAATGTTTGCATCATCAAAAATCTTCTTGTTATAATAGGTCAGCCAGATATCTTTTTCTGCTGGAATTGCATATGTCTGATCTTCAAATTTTACTGTTTGACCACCATATACGGTCTCCATATCATAATTATCTGCTTTTGCAAACTCATCCATTGGCTCTAAAACGGCAGCTTTGTAGAATTCTTCTAGTTGAAGCGGAGTTCTGTTTACAATGTCCATTTCTTCGCCAGCCATTAAGCTCACAAGCACCTTGTCCATTTCACCGGCTTTTGAAGTAGGTGTAATGAAAAACTCTACATTAATGCCTGTTTTTTCTTTGATTAGGTCCACCATTTCTTTTGTTTCAGCACCAGTTGCAGCGTTATCTGTCAGGGCCCATTTTACGGTAACACCTTCGTATGGTTTGTCGCTGTCTGCTTTTTGAGCGGTATCCGCTGCTGTATTACTGTCCGCACCGGCCTTGGTATTATCGGATTTTCCACATCCGGCAGTACCTAAAACCATCGTTGCAGCCAGGCCGAAAGCAACGCTTCGTCTTAATGCACTTCTTAATTTCATATCTGTTACCCTCCTTTTGTTTATAACCCTATTATAGCTAACATTTTATCTGGTTTATATAGGTTGTATTTTAACTTTATATGTTATTTTTATCATTCTATCGGTATTTTCAAAAGAAAACCGATTTTTTTATTCATATATACCAACAAACGAAAGGACGGGTTCAATCCTTGAATCTAAAATTTGTATAATCAGTATATCCGATTCTATCTGAGGAAATCGGGCGATTTTTTTATAGCCGACGGTAGTTCCCTTATATAAGCTGACAGGACTTCCATTCCTCATACATAAGATCTCAAAAGCCTCAATTCTCTGGCTTTTTAATATGTTCTCTTTTAAAATAACGGCTGAAATCTTTTGGGGAGTATTCCAGGAAATCTTAAATTCAGCCTTTGGACCGTTTCCATGGCAGCAGGTTTCATAATCATCCTTATATAGGCTTTTCACTGCATTCCATTCATTTCCTTCTTTGACCAGAATTTCGGCTCCTTCTGTCAGGTTATTCCCATATCTATGATGTATTTCCCTGCCCAGCTCCTGCAGCCTTTTTACATCTTTCTCATGAAGCAGTCCGTTTGGCATCGGTGGAATATTTAATAGAAGTGTTGTATTCCCTCCTACGGATTTTTCATAAATATCAATTAAGTTTTCCAGAGACCGGACTTTATCATCCTCTTCCGGATGATAAAACCAGCCTGGCCTTATGGATACATCCACTTCTGCCGGATACCAGATCAAGTGCTGCTCTTCTTCTAAACGTTCCCTGCTTCCTAAATCCTCTTCCATGCTGCTAATGACTCTTTGCCGGAAAGACGGATCATCCGTATGCTGGCTCAAAGCCGCTATCCGCTCTGCCACAGATAAATCTGCCGGTACAACACTCCATTCACTGGGGCGGGTATCACCTGCCTCATTACCGCACCAGCGGACATCAGGCCCGCTTACGGAAATACAGGCGTCCGGCATATAGTTTCTTACGGTATCGTAATAACGCTGCCAGTCATAGACCTGTTTTTTACCATTCAACCCTTCTCCGCAGGCACCGTCAAACCATACGCTGAAAATATCTCCATATCCGGTAAGCAGTTCTGTAAGCTGTGCTACGAAATAATCATCGTATGCCTTTCCCTGCCCATAGGTTTCCTGATTCCGATCCCATGGAGAAAGGTAAATACCAAATTTCAGACCGGCTTTTTTACAAGCCTCCGATACTTCTTTAACAATATCTCCTTTTCCATTCCCATATGGACTGTACTTCACAGAATGATTGGTGTATTTACTGGGCCATAAGCAAAATCCGTCATGGTGCTTACAGGTAAGGATTGCGCCTTTCATTCCTGCCGCTTTAATCGCTTGAATCCATTGATCTGCATCCATTTGATCAGGATTGAGAATTTCTGGTGATTCGGTTCCATGTCCCCATTCTGTTCCGGTAAACGTATTTACCGTAAAATGAAAGAATGCATAAAATTCTGTTTTCTGCAGCAGGACCTGCCTGTCAGACGGTATAATGCTTATAAGTCTTTCATCTAATCTCATTTTTACTCTCTTTTCTACCAGTAGACGTTCCACTGTCCTATGATCCGTACAAGTGCTTCTGTATAAAAGTAATCCCCCCATAGGGTGCATTCATCAACTCCGCTATCCTTTACCGTGTTATAAGGAGAGCTTTTGGCATAGGTGGAATGAAGCAATATTCCGTTGGTATTTTCGCCGGAATGGGATAAACAGTGCTTTGTCAGTGCCTTTACTAAACGTTTTGCCTGCTGCAATAGATCCTTTGCTTCCTCTGGTTCCAGATATTTTGCCATCTCAAGCATTCCGCAGGCTGCTATTGCTGCGGAAGAAGAATCTCTCGGTTCCCCACTGCCATCGGTAAAATCAAAATCCCAATAAGGGACCAGATCCTTTGGTAAATGCTCCAGAAAACATGCTGTAATCATTCGAAAGCTTTCCAGATACATTGGATCCGGACAATACTTATAAGCGATTGCCGAACCATATATTCCCCACGCCTGGCCTCTGGCCCATATGGAACCGTCTCTATACCCTTGTGCCGTTACTCCTCGGACCGGATTTCCTGTCTCCGGATCAAAATAATAGGTATGGTATGTAGAAGAGTCTTTCCGGACTACATAGTTCATGCTGGTTCGAATATGGCGAAGTGCAGTTTCACGGTATTTTGAATCCTTCGTTTCCTCTGACGCCCAAAATAACAGCGGCATATTTAAAAGACAATCAATAATTAACCGGTATTCCTCCGGATCACCAAGCTTCCCCCAGGCCTGAAAGAATTCTCCCTTATCCTGAAACCGCCCCATCAGGTTATCTGCTGCCATCAGAGCAGTTTCCCTTGCCAACTTATCATCAGTAAGTTTATAAGCAGCCACACAGGAGGGAGTGTATAAAAATCCCATATCATGATGGTCTACTACAATTCTTTTGATCAGCCGTTCCCGAAAGCCTGGGACTTGATAAAGGGCGGCTTCCTTAAAAGCCGCCTCCTTTGTCTGTTCATATGCAAGCCACAGCTGACCGGTCCAAAATCCATTGGTCCAGTCATTGTTTTCTGCAGCTGGATACATCTGGTTTACACTGCTTGCCCCCGGGAAACTGTCATAAAATATTGAAATATTATTTCTAATGCGGGCAACTACATGATCCAGCGCAATATGCGCTTCCTCTACGGTGATCGCCTCATATGTTTCAAGTGTTTCCTTTGTCTGCATAATGATAACGGGCCCTTTCTATGTATATCCGATTGATTCATTCGGATGTCAATCGGATATTCGCAATCAACATCGCTGCTTGATGAGGTTAAAATGAAAACCACAAGATATCATTTGCCTTTAACTGCATGGAACAAGCTTGGCCATTTCCGTCATAGATCACGGTTTCCTGAGGCTCATACGTATTGTTTACGATACAATATTTGCCGGTAGCCGGATAATAATTGACTTCTACATGATAGTTGCTGCTATACCATTTCTTCATCTCCTGCTCCATGCCTGCGGCCCAAAAGATCGCCCGGTAAAGCATTCTGGAATTCTCAAAGGAATAGGGGATTCCGCTGATATATACGCTTCTTCCATCTCCGAACCGGTTGACAGCCATCTGGACATCTTCCCCGTCCTTTTTTAGGATCTCTGCATCGGAAAGAGCATAGATGTTCTTCATCCCCTCCCCGAAATCAATGGCTTTGGAGGAATCCTCTGTAATAAAATGGCTGTGCTCTTCCCAGTTGTATTTATCTGTTGACATGGAAAAGCCCACTTCTTTATTTACGCCCAGCACATTTGCCAGGGTAAAATACCGGCCCTGATATTCACAGGCAGACGGCTCTCCCACTCCGATCAATCCGCCGCCCTGGGCTACAAAGGCCTTTACAGCGCTGGTGACCTTAGGATTGGTCCAATAGGTTCCGCCGCTGGGAGCCGTATAGGCATCGCCAACATTGATGACTACCTTGCATTTCTTTAATACATCCGGATCTGCGATCACATCCTCAAAGCTTATAAATTCCACGTCAAACGGCATTCCGCTTAAGGCTTCCAGCACTCCGGCATAGGAATAGGTCTGTTTATAATCAATGGCATGGGCTACCATATGCGTTCCCCAGGAACGGATCTTTCCCCAGGAATTCAGCACTCCCACCTTAAAGTGGCTGTACGGACTTTGTCCCCCCACATTTTCATAAAGAAGGCGGAATTCATCGCAGACTTCTTCTATATACTGGATAAAATCAGGGAATTCCAATGCCAGCTTTAAGTATCCGCCATATCCGATACGGTCCACCGGTTTCCTTAAGATGGCCCGCCTTGCCGTTACCCAGTTTACCTTTGCCTCCTTGATCGGATCGCCGCCTTCACAGAATACATCCGGGAAGAAATATGGTAAAAAGCGGCCTTCTGTATATTTTACTCCTGGAATATCGGAGATCAGGCGAAGGGTGGTTCCGTTGCCCACGCTTCCCACCACCGCATCCAGTCCTACGTTTTTAAAGTACTCTCCAAATGGTTCCGTACCGATCCAGTGATCGCCTAAGAACATCATGGCTTCCTTGCCGCAATCGTGGCAGATATCCACAAGAACCTTCATGAGCTTTGATACCTCTCTCTGCTGGAACTCCTGGAAATCACGGAACTCCTTAGAGGGCACCCGGTTGGTATTGTTATGATAGCCCTGGTCAATGATATATTCCGGACGGAAGGGATAGCCCGCCTCTTGTTCAAACTGCTCTAAAATATAAGGACTGACACTGGCACTGTAACCAAACCAGTCAACGAATTTTTCTTTTGCATATTCATTAAACACAAGAGTAAACTGATGGAAAAACGTTGTAAAACGCACGACATTGCTGTCCGGGTTTTCCTCCATCCATCGTTTTAATTTTTTAATTACATGGCCCAGGGTCTTTGGCTGGCGCACGTCAAAAGTGATCTGATGCTCCACATCCTGCCAGTCGTTGGTAATAAAATTATACATATGAACAGGATCCCAGATGATAAACGCCAGGAAACTTACCGTATAATCGTGATATCTCTCCGGACTAAAGATCATGACTTCCTGGGTATTTTCATCATATCCCCATGCACTTGCAGTTAAAGGTTCTCCCGTTGTACGGTCCACTACCTCCCACCAGCGTTTGATGTCGTGAAGGGTGTTAGGCTTTAACTGATCTTTATACAGATGCTTCATAAGCGGAATGCAAAGCTCTCCCTCTTCCATTGCCGTGTAAAACTCCGTCATCAAATATACCTGCTGGACCTCATCCGGGTTTTCATCTGCCCATTCGTTGTCCTTTCTGGTGGTATAATAGGTAGAGTAGATCTTAACGGGCATTTTCTTAAGCTCATCCGGCATATTCGTCCCGTCACAATCCCGCAGAGCGTCGGCTCCCCATCGTTTCGCAATCTCCTTTGTCTCCTGAATCATATCCACATCCGTGGGAACAGTGACTCTTCCGGTAAGTTTTTTTTCCATCTTATATCCCCTTTCTTTTTATCTCTTTATCATTTTCATGTCATTTTAATACACCTTAAATATCCATATTATCCCTTTACACCGGAGGAAGCAACACCTTCGATGAAAAATTTCTGACAGAACAGGAACGCAACCAAAATCGGCAAAAGAACTACCGTTGCTGCTGCCATCTGAGCTCCGTAATCCTGGATCAGTCCGGAGGAAAACAGCTTCACTCCAACGGACAGCATCTGCTTATCCATGGTTGATATGTACAGATACGGCCCCATATAGTCATTCCAGGACCAGGTAAAGGAAAACAGCGCCATGGTAGCAATGGCCGGTTTTGCCAATGGGAAAATGATTTTCCAGTAAATCCGCAAATGGCTGCAGCCGTCAATTTTTGCCGCTTCACTGATGGAGTCCGGAATCGAAATAAAGGACTGGCGCAGCAGGAATACAAAATACACATCCACACAGCTTGGCAGGATCAGCGCCCACATGGAATCCAGAATATGCAGATTTTTAAAGATCATGTATCTTGGAATGATCATAATGTCGCTAGGGATCATCATGGCTGACAGGAGTATGAGAAAGATTACGTCTTTTCCCCTGAATTTAATCCTTGCAAATCCATATGCCGTAAAACTTACAAAAAATATCTTGATCGCAATGGTAAGAGCCGTCATGACCACCGTATTAAAATACCATTTCTGAAAGTTATAAATGCCGTTTGTAAACAATGCTTTAAAGTTCATCATGGTAGGGTTATCCGGAATCAAATGCCATGGAAACTTCATGACCTCTCCGCTGACCTTAAAGGAAGAGGAGATCATGAACAGAAACGGAAAATTTGACGCCAGCCCGATCAACAGGATAAATACTGTAAGTGCTATCTTTATACTTTTCTTTTTGCTTTTCATTGAATATCCTCCCTTAATAATTAACCCATTTTTTCTGCCCGCGCCACTGGATCAGAGTTACGACCATAACAATCACAAACATGACAAAAGCCATTGCACTTGCCAGACTTGTCTCATATTTCGTAAATGCAGTACGGACAATATTTACGGCCATAACCGTGGTCGCCTGTCCCGGACCTCCCTCGGTAAGGGCCTGTATGCAGGTAAAGTTCTGGAAGGAACCAATAATGGAACTTATTAAGAGGAAAAAGGTAGTAGGAGAAATCATGGGTATAATAATGTTGCGGATTCTCTGCCACTTTGTTGCTCCGTCGATCTGCGCCGCCTCTAAAAGCTCGGAGGGCACCTCCTGCAAAGCCCCAAGATATACCACCATGTTAAGGCCCACGCTTTTCCATACAGATATCATGGCTACTGTGGGAAGAGCCAGCTTTAAGCTCTGTAAAAGCAGGGGCGGGTTAAATCCCATATTTCTTAAAGCAATGATCATGGGACTGTTATTCCCAAGCAAAACCTTAAAAATGACGGCTACTGCCACCATGTTAGACACATAAGGCATAAATACCATGGAACGCATTGCTTTTTTCATATAGATCCCGTTGTTCAGCATAAATGCCAGCACAAACCCAAGGATCATGATGACCGGTACATAAACCAGGGAGTATTGAAAGGTTCTTAACAGGGAATTTAAGATCTCCTTGTTAGTGAATATTTTTATAAAGTTCTGTAACCCTACAAATTTAAGGTTATCCAACCTTGTAATATATTTCACGTTTAAAAATGACATTACAACTGCAATGACAAAAGGAATGCCGGTGAAAACAGT
>POVV01000874.1_pt1 | contig 14607 bp, 12 predicted proteins | sample 1560271 | NCBI WGS metagenome assembly POVV01 (sample SAMN08337232, study PRJNA429181) | Bioreactor metagenome, whole genome shotgun sequencing project. | biome: cows' rumen and soil; feature: anaerobic; isolation source: anaerobic chemostat enrichment culture, galacturonate as sole carbon... | reverse complement strand
GCACCGATTGCAGCTAGGCCCATCATTATAGCGGCAGCCATGTACAGCAGATCCGGATTTAGGTTTTCCATGACAGTCTCCAGTTTATTTCAGTTAAAACTTAGCAGGGTTGTGAATATTAATGTTCTTCAGATGCCATCGCGAGATAAACAATCGTCAGAACCATAAAAATAAAGGCCTGTAACGTAATGATCAGTATGTGGAATATTGCCCAAGGGACATTAAGGAGCCACTGTGACCACCAAGGAAGCAGACCAGCAATCAGGATGAAAATTAACTCACCCGCATACATGTTTCCGAACAGTCGTAGACCGAGGGAAACAGGTTTGGATAGCAAGCTAACGCCTTCCAAAATTAGGTTAATAGGGATAAACGCCCAGTGATTAAACGGCTGCATTGTCAGTTCTTTAACAAAACCTGAAATGCCTTTCATTTTGATGCTGTAAAACAGAATCAAAATAAACACGCCAATTGCCATAGAAAGAGTAATGCTTACGTCAGCGGTAGGAACTACGCGCAGTGCCGGTAGTCCGAAAACATGCTCGCCAATATAAGGAAGTAAATCAATTGGCAGTAAGTCCATGGCATTCATCAAGAAAACCCAGACAAACACGGTAAGGGCCAGCGGCGCTATCACCTTGCTGTTACCCTGATACATGTCTTTTACAGTACCGTTAACAAAACCAATAATAAGTTCTACTGCACACTGGAGTTTTCCAGGTACACCACTACTGGCTTTGACAGCGACACGGCGGAAGATGTACAGAAACAATAACCCAAGAACAATGGAAAAGAACATCGAATCAATGTTAATTGTCCAGAAACCTGGAGAATCGCTCCCCGGTTGAACAAGTTCCAGGCTACGCAGATCCAACTGAAGGTTATTCAGGTGGTGGCTGATGTAATCCTTTGGACTAGATATTTCCCCTGATGCAGACATAATGCCTCTCACCCTTTGGTTATCAATTAATGACGAAAAATATTTATTACGGCTGGCGCCAGTATTTGTACGATCAACACCGTTAAGTAAGTCACACTAAGAGGCAAAAATTCAGCCTTAAACACAGCCAGTGCTACAACTAACAAAACGATGGTCAAAATAATTTTAACAACTTCGCCGATAACAAACGACCAAGCTAGTTGACCATAGGCCTGTTTTTTATCCTGATGCCGCCACGTAATAAACAAGAACATGACATTAGGCAAACAGGCAGACAAACCACCCAAAAAAGCAGAAATAGCCCATTTTTGGCTGTTAATACAAAAAACGGCGCTAAGCAGGATAACGACGATAAATTGAACTAACAAGAGTCTGCGGGCTGTTACTGAATCATAAAGCACTACAGACATGGCAATTATTCTCTTTGAGCTTTCAATCTACTTAAAAAGTAGAAACTGAGTACTGTATAAAACTGTCTTTATCCGCCGGAGTCAAGCCAGCAAAAGCGATTGGATTATACGGTGGAGCCCAGCTAATTCAATATTTAAGTAACAAAAAAGTGAACAAGTGTTTAAAACTATAAAAAATCATTTTTTGCTACACATCGAGCCAACGCGGCTTATTATTACTAATAATGTTAAACGTGCTTTGATTAATTATCCTTTTGTGAAGCTAATCACACAAAAAAATCAGATTCAAACAAAGGCGCAAAAAAGACTTATATTGTTAATAATAATTAGGTTTATGTTGAATATCTCACCTGAAAGGATTCAACAACGCCAATTACTACTTTAGAGTTATCAAAACACGATAGAATTCTAGCATTAACACACAACAGATACACATAAAAAGAAATGCTTACTTATTGTTAATATTTTGTAATCTCAAACTTTGTCGCTGTGCAATTTTTATTCAGATTTACTCATTTTATTTAACGATTAAATTTTTTTTATCAAAGCACAAATAATTCAATCTATAGAAAAATAATCACTCAGCTGATTATTTTTCATCCAGATATAATAACCAGATGACGTTCACCATCGAGTTCTGGAACATCCAGACGGACAATATCGACAACGTGAAAACCGTCAGGTAGCCGATCTAACTCTTCCTGAGAAACAATGCCTTTCAGCGCATAAAATTTACCCTTCTCTTTAGCCGGTAGATGATGACACCAACTCAGCATATCTTGAAGAGAGGCAAAAGCCCGGCTAATCACGCCGTCAAAGCCATCAGTTGCAGAAAACTCTTCAACTCGACTCTGTACCGGCGTTACGTTGGTTATTTCCAGTTCATGCATCACCTGACGAATAAACCGGATACGCTTACCTAAACTATCCAGAAGAGTAAAGTGAGAATCAGGGCGAACAATAGCCAGCGGGATCCCGGGTAATCCGGGTCCGGTACCAACGTCAATAAAGCTTTTTCCCTGTAAATGGGCATTAACCACAATGCTGTCCATAATATGGCGAATCAGCATTTGTTGAGGATCTCGTACCGAAGTTAAATTGTAAGCTTTATTCCATTTGTGCAATAAAGCCACATAACCCAGAAGCTGCTCCTTTTGGAGATCGGTCAACACAATATTGGCTGAGGCTAACAGTCTGTTAAATTGATTTTTCACAACCTTTCCTTAAGCGCTACGACGCAGCATGCCCTGCTTTTTAAGCCATACCAATAAAATAGAGATAGCGGCCGGTGTAATACCAGAGATCCGCGATGCTTGGCCTATTGAGGTTGGTTTATGGTCATTTAATTTAGCGCTTACTTCATTTGAAAGCCCTGATACCAGTTTGTAATCCAGATCCGGAGGTAAAACAGCGCTCTCATTACGTAACTGTTTTTCAATTTCGCCCTGTTGGCGGCTGATATAGCCTTCGTATTTAACCTGGATTTCTACCTGTTCTGCAGCCTGTGGGTCTGACAGCCCTGGGGAAAACAGGGGTAATGCTGATAACGTTGCATAATCAACTTCAGGACGCTTTAACAGCTCTTCACCGGTTGCTTCTTTAGAAAGTGGAGTTTTTAATAATGCATTAATTTCGCCAACCTGATTCATATTAGGATGAACCAAAATACTTCTCAGGCGCTGGCGTTCAAGTTCAACCAGTTCTTGTTTACGGCTAAAGTGTTCCCAACGAAGATCGTCAACTAATCCTAACTTACGGCCTATTTCAGTCAGGCGAAGATCCGCATTATCTTCACGCAGCATTAGCCTATATTCAGCACGAGAGGTAAACATACGGTAAGGTTCTTTCGTTCCCAGCGTGCTTAGATCGTCAACCAGAACGCCAATATAAGCTTCATCACGACGCGGTGACCATCCTTCTTTGTCAGATGAATAGCGCCCAGCATTAAGTCCGGCAAGGATGCCCTGAGCGGCAGCCTCTTCATAACCGGTGGTTCCATTAATTTGTCCAGCAAAGAATAGTCCACCGATAAACTTACTTTCTAAAGTAGGTTTTAAATCGCGAGGATCAAAGAAATCGTATTCAATAGCATAACCAGGACGCACGATCCGGGCATTTTCCATTCCGATCATCGATCGGACTATTTGCATTTGAACGTCAAACGGCAGGCTGGTAGAAATCCCGTTTGGATAGACTTCGTTGCTGTTTAGTCCTTCGGGTTCTAAGAAGATCTGATGTGAATCTCGATCGGCAAAACGCATAACTTTGTCTTCGATCGATGGGCAATATCTTGGGCCGATCCCTTCAATGATCCCGGCATACATCGGGCTACGATCTAAATTACTACGGATCACACTGTGGGTTTTTTCGTTAGTGTAGGTGATATAGCATGGGATCTGCTGCGGATGTTGTTCCACATTTCCCATAAACGAGAAAACCGGTAGCGGGGTATCACCGTGCTGTTGCTGCAGAATATCAAAATTAATTGTACGTGCATCAATTCTTGGCGGTGTACCCGTTTTTAAACGATTTACCCGCAGTGGTAATTCGCGTAAGCGTTGTGATAAACCGATCGAAGGTGGATCACCAGCTCTGCCACCGCTGTAGTTCTCAAGACCAATATGGATCTTACCGTCCAAAAAGGTCCCTACGGTCAAAACAACGGCTTTAGCTCTGAATTTAAGTCCGATCTTAGTTACCGCACCGACCACTTTATCATTTTCAACAATCAGATCTTCAACCGGCTGTTGGAAGATCATTAGATTTGGCTGGTTTTCCAATGCGGATCTAACGGCCTGTTTGTACAATGCACGATCGGCTTGAGCACGGGTTGCTCTTACAGCGGGGCCTTTACTTGCATTCAGTGTTCTAAATTGTATTCCCGCCTTATCAATAGCTTGCGCCATTAATCCACCAAGAGCATCCACCTCTTTAACCAAATGTCCCTTACCAATCCCACCAATAGCCGGGTTACAGGACATGAGTCCTAAAGTATCGATATTGTGAGTCAGTAAAAGAGTCTGTTGACCCATACGGGCAGCTGCCATAGCGGCTTCTGTACCGGCATGACCACCACCGATTACGATGACGTCAAAGGGATCTGGATAAAACATGGTATTACACCTCAGGATGTTCGGTCGATCGTGTCAAAGGATCTTGGGTCAGCGATTCTACTTAACTTTGAAGTTTAGTCCAACTGCCTTGGATCCTGCTTAATTAAAGAAAGATCTTTTTATTTAGAGATCTTCTTATTGGATCTACTATTAGGATCAATAGATCTTGTGGATAAGGAATAATTTGTCTTTGGGATCAATTTATTGGATCCCTTTGCTTGCTGTGGAAGATCGGTGATCTTATTCAGTATAAGCTGAGTGCAATATAGCTAGTTATCCACAACCCTAGTTTCGAGTTTAAGTTGTTATTGGGATAACTACAGGTTAAATACCTGTTTCAAGCATAGTTATACACAACTGACTGCGCGTTTATTAATCGTTTCTGAGTAAAATAATCCAATTTTCCAACCAAACTTCAGCAGGATCCTCGGGTATTTCATGTTCAGTAACGTCAATATCAAGTCGATCGCCGATCCTTTTTGCTCCACGATCTTGCAAAATTCGTTCGGCAGTGACGATCCCGCCACAAAAAGTGTCATATTCTTTGCTACCTAAACCGATGGCTCCAAACTTAAGCTGACTTAGGTCTATCTTCTGCTGTTCTATTTGTTCAAATAAAGGAAGGAGGTTATCGGGTATCTCTCCGGCCCCGTGAGTGGATGTTACTACCAGCCAAATACCTTCATTCTTTACTTCATCAAGTTCTGCGCCATGGAGGACTTCTGTCGTAAAACCAGCCTGATTCAATTTTTCTTCAAGATGTTCAGCTACATATTCAGCACTGCCTAAAGTACTACCGCTGATCAGTGTTATATCTGGCATATAAGTCCCATGGATTGATGCTTAGAGCGGTATTGTACGCTGTGAAACAGTTGGGATCTACCTGTGGATAATATGGGTATATAAAAAAATAAATTATGGTTTGATAGTCCTCATTATAGGATTCTGTAAGGATATTAACGTTTCTGTCGATTGGATCTCATCGATGGTCTGGATCTTGTTGATAAGTATTTGCTGTAACCCATCAATGGAGCGGGTCATAACCTTTATAAAGATGCTGTAGTGTCCGGTGGTATAGTAAGCTTCGACGACTTCCTCCAGGTTTTCTAATTTAGCCAGCGCCGAGGGATAGTCTTTAGCGCTTTTAAGAATAATGCCGATAAAGCAGCAGACGTCATAGCCCAACTGCTTTGGGCTTATTTCAACCTGAGTCCCTAAAATAATGCCAGCCTGCTTCATTTTTTCGACCCGTACGTGAATAGTTCCCGGGCTAACGTTGAAGTTTTTAGCTAATTCAGCATAAGGGGTACGCGCATTTTTCATTAATTCATTCAATATGCTGCGATCCAAATTATCGATCTGGTAATTATCGGCCATTTTTTACTCCATTTATTGCACTATTCTTATTAATCTAGCCTTAAAAATGAATAATTGAAATGATAATGGCTATATTTGTTATTGAATATTGAATTATCACCTCATTCTGTTGCTTAATGTACACATACAACATAACAGCACTGAGATAAACACTATGAAACAGCCCTTCATTCAAAAACAACAGCAAATTACTTTTGTTAAGTCTTTCTTCTCTCGTCAGATGGAACAAAAATTAGGTTTAGTCGAAGTTCAGGCGCCTATTTTAAGTCGTGTCGGCGATGGTACTCAGGACAACCTGTCTGGCTGTGAGAAAGCCGTTCAGGTAAAAGTAAAAGCCATCCCAGGGGCTACCTTTGAAGTGGTTCATTCATTGGCTAAATGGAAACGTCAGACCTTAGGTCGCTTTGGTTTTACTGCAGGTGAAGGTATCTATACCAATATGAAAGCACTGCGCCCTGATGAAGACCGCCTGAGCGCCATTCACTCTGTGTATGTAGATCAGTGGGATTGGGAAAGAGTCATGTCTGAGACTCAACGGACATCTGAGTATTTGAAAGATACCGTTAGAACAATATATTCAGCGATTAAAGAAACTGAAGCCGCAGTGGCAAAAGAATTTGGTTTGAAGCCTTTTTTACCCGCTGAAATTCAATTTGTTCACAGTGAAGATCTTCTGCAACGCTATCCAGATCTTGATGCAAAAGGCCGTGAACGTGCAATTACTAAAGAATTAGGTGCCGTTTTTCTAATCGGCATTGGCTGTAAATTATCTCACGGTGAGTCCCATGATGTTCGTGCTCCTGATTATGATGACTGGACTAGCCCGGGAACTGAAGGCAGCGGTTTAAATGGCGATATTCTGGTGTGGAACCCGGTGCTGGAAGATGCTTTTGAGCTTTCTTCTATGGGGATCCGCGTTGATGCCGAAACATTAAAGCGTCAGTTAGCGTTGACCGATGATGAAGCTCGCTTATCACTGGAATGGCATCAGGCGTTATTACGCGGTGATATGCCACAGACTATTGGTGGTGGTATTGGTCAGTCTCGTTTAGTTATGTTACTGCTGCAGCAAAAGCATATTGGACAGGTTCAATGTGGTGTATGGACTCCGGAATTACGTGAAACCGTAGACTGCATGCTTTAATTATTTTTAATCTGCCAGCGGCGACGTAACCGTTGGCCAAGCCCGGTATCAAAGCGCCAAATATGATCGAATATTTTCATTATATTTGGTTTGCCATGTTTAGACATAGCCACTGCATGAAAGCGGTGGCTATGTTTTTTTTGTTTATTTTTTATCTGGCTAATCAAAGCGTCGGGTAATCGCTGGGCTATAAAATCAGAAATAATCACGGTATCGGCATCCTGCCAATCCTTTTGATCAATTTTATCTAAAGTTTCTGACAGGCAAGCTGCTAAATCAGTACCGCCTTGAAAACGCTGGCTTAAAAAGCGAATAGCTTCAGCGATTCCTCTGTCTGAAGTAAGTTCATAATGAATAACGTCTGTAGAAAATAGTAATATATAACAGCGTCTGTTATCGGCCATGGCTATACGTAATAGAGCAAGACAGAAGGCTTTAGCGCATTTTTCGTTAAATCCGCCCATTGAACCGGATGTATCAACACAGACAATAAATGGACCTCTGGCCTGTTTATCGGTCACTATTTTTGATACGGCTTTCGTTCGAGCCTGTTCCCGCCAAACTTCACCTTTTAGCTGGTATGTCAGAAGCCTCTGTTCTAAAAAACGGCGATAGAATTCAAATTCCAGTTCATCAATATTAAGTAAAGCCATTTCACTTGGCAGAATACGTACAATATCGTCGCTTTGATTTATACCATTAACCCCTTCAGGCAGAGTGGCGGGTTCCCTAACCATCGTTCTGAATATTTCATAATGAATATCTTTGCGATCGACTGATGTAGCCTGATAGCTTCTTCCTAGTTGTTGAGCAAGTTTTAGCAACTCAGGCTGCTGTGAGAGAAATTTTCCATATTCAATCAAAGTATCGCTGTCTGATTTATATTTTTCACTGCGGGTCATATCCCATAATTGACCCGCACTTTGTTCATTCTCAACCAGAAAAGGTTCAAGGGCGCTGTTTATTACCAGTCGTTCCTGAAGTTCAACGATGAGCTGATCCAGATCTTCCTGAATAAGTGATTGATGTAAAGTGGTTACCTGAGTTGATAAGCTTGTTCTCCATTTCCGTATAAATAAACTCTGAAAGCTATCGCTGGCTTTATCTATGGTCGCGGCTAACTTTTTAGCCTGCGGTGTAAATGGGGAATTTAAATATTCTAGCTGCTGAATAATGTCAGGTAATTGGTTGAAAAATAGACTGCTATTCAATGATAGTGTTTGTTTATAAAGTGAAAATTCATCTGAAATAGCAGTAGGAACAATAGCGTGCTGTAGCTTGAGCCCCAGTTTTGTCTTCCATACCAATAGATCTTTACTTAATGCTTTTTTAATTGCCGGGAATTTTTCAAAGAAAATAACCAGCTGAGGAGCTGCTAGCAGTCCTATAAGCAGTTCTTCAACCAGCTCGGTTTCACTGATTGAAAGTAGTAGTTCTACGGTTTGTAGGTCCAGCATTTATGGCTTAATTCCGGAGAAACGCTGCTTTTGTTTTTCTATTTCTTCATATATAGCGAGTAAGCTTTCTTCTATTTTGCCCAACCATTGATTATTGATGAACAGACATGGCTGAGCGTTAGTAAAGCGTTTACGTTGTTCACTGAGACGAAATTCTACATTTTTTAGCCGCTGAATAAGTTCTTCCGGCACTTTTACATGGGGCTGATTGCCGGATAAATGTAATGTAGATGAATTTAGGCTGATATCTCTGATAATTAGCTGCTGTTGATTATCAACGGCAATGTCTAATGATTGTGAAAAACCAATACTATTGAGCTTACCTTTTAATGCTTCACCTTTAGTTAGCCATGATTCAAGTATCTGTTTTTCTATCAGAATATGAGTAACTTCAATTCCATGTAGTTTTAGTGGTGTTTGTAGTAATAACGTTATATTTGGTTCTGTAATATTATGAGTAAGAACATATATTTGTTTACGGTTAAACAATGTTGTTTTACGTTCAACCTTTAAAGATAACTGATTAGATTGCTGCTGCTGATATTTTATCCAGTCCGAATTAATTTGTTGAATTTGAAATATAATACTTTGTTGTTGGTAAGCCTGTTCAGTAATTAACTGCTCTATTTGCTGCTCTATTAGCGATAAAGAATTAAGATCGTGCCATAAGCAATCTTTTAATAAAATAATATCAATAGGGCTTATTGATTCACGATCGCTAAAAAAGGCACAGGCTTGCAGTAAACGAATTGCTTTTTTCCAACGCCTGTCTGAGACGTAAGGTGCATTATTGATAGCCCCAAGGTTCTGACGAAGCCCATATATAAGTTCAAAAACTTCATCCGGTAGTTTTACCGTCCCGATGGATTGTTGCCATTCCCAATATTCTTCATTGCTAATACTTAAAGAGGCTATGGAAGGGCTTATTTTTTCATCTTCCTGATGGCTGATTAACGATAAAAAATTATCTTTTTCTTGAACATTATTTAGCGATATTCTGATTAGCATTCTATCGTAGAGTGCTTCCAGACTACTGTCATCTTCGGGAAATTCATTAGAAGCGGTAATCAAGAGCCGTAATGGTATGGATGATTCCATATCCCCATTGCGAAATCGCCTTTCATTGATAGCCGTCAGTAAGGTATTTAAAATAGCTGGCCCGGCTTTCCAAATTTCATCTAGAAAAACGATTTCTGCTTCAGGCAGATAGTTTTTTGTGAGCCTTATATAACGGCCATCTTCTTTTAATGCCTTAATAGATAAAGGGCCAAATACTTCTTCGGGCGTGGAAAAACGGGTCATTAAGTATTCAAAAGCATTAGCCTGTTTAAAGGTATATTTTAATCGGCGAGCTATTAGACTTTTAGCTATTCCCGGCGGGCCTAGTAGAAAAACACTTTCGCCGCTGAGGGCAGCCAGTAAACACAGTCTTACCGTATGCTCACGTTCATAAAGCCCGGTTTCGAGTATGCTGCTTAAACGAGTTATTCTGTCTGATTTTGTTTGAGATTTAAGCATGATTACATTTTATAAAATAATAAGTGACTAAAAAAAATTATAGCAGATCTATGATTAATAATACTTTTACAACGTTAGTAAATGTTATTAACAGTATAAATATTTTGTTGTTGAATATTTTTAGGTAAAAGTAGGCAACAATACGTTAAATGTTGATATTTGGTTTATATTTAAGCCAACTCTATTTTATGCCGATGGTGCTGTGTGGCAGTTCTACCTAAAGCTGGTAAAAAATAATGATAAGTTCAGATAATAAACGCCCATTACCTGCGGCTATGTTAGCGACTATTGGTGTGGTATATGGTGATATAGGTACTAGTCCTCTTTATACCTTAAGGGAATGTTTCTCTGGTTATTACGGCTTCGGCGTTGAACCCGATGTTATATTTGGCTTCCTGTCCTTGATTTTTTGGATGCTGATTATTGTCGTTTCGCTTAAGTATCTTAGCTTTGTTATGCGGGCTGATAACGCAGGTGAAGGCGGGATTTTAACCTTAATGTCATTGGCCGGAAGGTATGCTAGTGATAAAAAAACTGCGTTTGTGGTTATTATTGGGTTAATTGGCGGTAGTTTTTTTTATGGTGAGGTGGTTATTACTCCAGCCGTTTCAGTGATGTCTGCGATGGAAGGGTTAGAACTTTTAGCTCCCTCACTGGAACCTTATATTGTTCCCTGTGCAATTCTGGTTTTAACCATTTTATTTTGTATCCAGAAACATGGTACTGGTGGCGTGAGTAAGGTTTTTGCGCCGGTAATGCTGATATGGTTCATTGTTATTGGCTTACTGGGGGCCCGCAGTATTATCGCCAGCCCTGAAGTGCTATCGGCATTAAACCCTATGTGGGCGATAGGTTTTTTTCTTGAATATAAATCGCTGTCTTTTTTTGCGTTGGGTGCTGTTGTATTGGCCATCACCGGCGTTGAAGCTTTATACGCAGATATGGGGCATTTTGGCAAAATGCCTATTCGCTATGCGTGGTTTACCGTTGTTTTACCCTGTCTTGTTCTCAATTATTTTGGGCAAGGGGCTTTGCTATTAAGAAATCCTGAAGCGATAAAAAACCCGTTCTTCTTACTGGCGCCTGATTGGGCATTAATTCCGTTACTAATCCTTGCGACTTTGGCCACGGTTATAGCCTCTCAGGCTGTAATCTCAGGCGTATTTTCTCTAACAAGGCAGGCTGTTCATTTAGGCTATTTGCCGCCAATGAGAATTTTGCATACGTCTGATATGGAAGCCGGGCAAATTTATATTCCGGTTATTAACTGGTTGCTGTTTATTGCGGTTGTTATCGTTATTGCAACCTTTAAACACTCAAGTAATTTAGCTGCGGCTTATGGTATTGCTGTAACGGGTACTATGGTGATTACTTCTATACTTTCATGCTCAGTTGCTTATAGAAACTGGCACTGGCCGCGTTTTGTGACTGTCACCATATTGGCGCTTTTACTGTTTATTGATGTGCCTTTATTCGCAGCCAATGCGGTTAAAGTTTTTTCCGGCGGGTGGCTACCGCTGACTCTGGGACTGGTGATGTTTATCATTATGACTTCGTGGAAGAGCGAGCGGTTTAGGTTATTACGCCGGCTAAATGAGCATGGTAATTCATTGGAAGCGCTTATAGCTTCATTAGAAAAGAACCCGCCAACCCGCGTTAAGGGAACGGCGGTATTTATGATCAGGACAACTAATGTTATCCCGTTCTCTTTGTTGCATAACCTGACGCATAATAAAGTTCTACATGAAAGGGTGATCTTATTGACGATAAAAACAGTAGATACACCTTATGTTCATAATGTTCAGCGGGTGACTATTGAGCAACTATCTCCCTCTTTCTGGCGAGTCGTGACGAGTTATGGTTATAAGGAAACGCCAAACGTTGAGAACATCTTTTACTTATGCGGACTGGAAGGGCTTTCATTTAGAATGGAAGAAACATCATTCTTCCTTTCACATGAGTCAGTTAAGTTAGGTAAACGCCCTTGGTATCTGAGAGTAAGAGGGCAATTATTTCTGGCTCTTAACCGCAATGCATTAAGGGCGCCGGATCAGTTTAAAATCCCGCATAATCGGGTAATAGAGTTGGGAACGCAGATAGATATTTAGTGTAAAAAAAGCTCTCTTAATTTAGAGAGCTTTTTTATGGCTAGCTGCGGCGTTTAGAACTTAACAGATGATCGCCATCACCCGGCTTTAACATCATAAATACTAATGATGATAGTAATGTAATAACCCCCATTGTTATAAATGTGTAGTGGAAATTATCAACGGTACTGCCATGAGAAAATGTCTGGTATGTATATAAAACCGTTGCGCTGACGGCAACTCCGAAGCTGATAGATAGCTGTTGAGTTACTGCCATCAGGCTATTGCCCTGACTGGCATTACTATCATTTAAGTCACCTAATGTGATGGTATTCATCGCTGTAAACTGAGTCGACATCACCATACCCAGAATAAATAATGGAATAACTAACATCCAAAGTTGTTCTGTGGCCGTTTGTAATGAAAATTGAGAAATCATCAGGCCGATAAGCGCGGTGATACCAACCAGCGTTTTTCTATAGCCAAAGCGGCTTAATACTCGGGTAACCATAGATTTAGCGATAAGAGACCCTACCGCAGTCGGGGCCATCATACATCCGGCAACCAGGGCTGAATAACCAAAGCCAATTTGTAGCATGAGGGGCATTAAAAAAGGAATGCTACCGGTCCCTAATCGGGAAATAATGTTGCCCAAGATGCCAATTGAGAATGTCCGTATGCGAAATAGCGATAAGTTAAATAAAGGGTGCGTATAGAGGGTGGCGTGCTTTATATACAATAACAACAAGATAACGCCGGAGACAAAAATAGCTATTGCCACGTAAGGTGAAACAATACGTTCACTGAGAAGCGATAAACCACTTAATAGCATAACCAGACTTAAACCAAAAAGTAAAAATCCTAACAGATCAAATTTACGTTTTGGTGCTGTAAAGTCAGGCATGTAGCGGCGAGCATAAAACATGCCAATTAAACCAACGGGAATATTAATTAAAAATATCCAATGCCATGTCGCATAAGTAACTAGCCATCCGCCGAGTAAAGGACCTATTACCGGGCCTATAAGGCCGGGAATAGTGACAAAATTTAATACAGGCAGTAGCTCACTGCGTGGATAAGCTCTTAATAAAGCTAAACGAGCGACTGGCATCATCATCGCCCCGCCAACGCCCTGCATTATTCTGGATAATACCAATATCAATAAAGAGGGGGACATGGCGCAAAAAAGCGATCCCAGAACAAATAAGAAAACAGAAATTAAAAATATTTTTCGAGTGCCAAAACGGTCGGCCAGCCATCCACTTATAGGGATAAGCATCGCGACGGTTAAGGTATAGCTAATAATCGCAGACTGCATTGCAAGCGGAGAGTGGTTAAGACTTTTCGCAATGGCCGGTATAGCTGTATTTAATATGGTGGCGTCTAATGCCTGCATAAAAAATGCGATAGCTGCAATCCAGGGCAGGCCAGCGACGCTACGTGCTGATTTGGTCATTCAGTATCCTAGATTTTTGCTAAAAAATGGAATAACTAAATATCCTTTTCCAGTAGTTCCTGAGTTGCTATTAGAGCTTCTGTGCTGTTTTTCTTTAGTATTGCATCAACAATTGACTGATGCTCTTCCAGCTTTATAACTTCATTATTAGTCACCGATCTAAAGTAAGTATGGTAGACAGAGCTAAATAAGTTAGAAAATGACATTAATAATGGATTGCAGCTGGCGTTATAAATAAGTCGATGAAACTGAGTGTCTACGCTTACCCATTGTTCGGCATCAAATACCTTATGCAGGGATCGCATTTCAGCCATAAGCAGTGAAAGTTGATAACGTTGTTCATTACTGGCATGTATTGCCGCTAATGCAGCAGCCTGTGGCTCTAAAGCTTTTCGTAAAACGACAAAGTGTTGCGTAACTTCTGAAAAGTTATCTTGGGTTATCCACCATGAAAGCAAGTCCTGATCGAGGAAGTTCCAGTAACTCTTAGGCATAACTCTGGTACCTATACGAGGTCTTGCCAGTAACATGCCTTTGGCCGTAAGCATTTTAACGGCTTCTCTAATCGCTGTTCTGCTTACGTTATAGATTTCACACAGGTCATTTTCACCAGGCAGGATACTTTCAGCAACAAATTCCCCTGATAGGATGCGAAGCGCTATTTTTTCTGCAACAAGATAAGACAGATTACGATGGGAGGCCTGTTGCTGAAGGTTAAATTGCATTATTTACATCCTTTATCGATGTTTCTGGTGATGCGGCTTAATAATCAAGTCTAAGGTTGGTTTGTCCGCACTCTTAGAATGAGCACTTTAGTCTTATCTTTTTTGTAAAAGGGGAATAAATCATAATGTATCAGAAACGTTATTTTTCCATATGATTGATGAATAATTTAATTTGTCGGTGCTAAATAACAAGCATCAGTCAGTATTTTGTCAGTAATTAACCTAAGAGTGTACGTTTATTCGTTGATGTGGCGAAAAATAAAGCGTTCAGATAATAATTGCGATTTAGCACTTGCCAGATGACTCAGAGTCCCTATAATGCGCAACCTCTGACACGGCAAACAGCCGCGCAGACCGAGATGTGGGTGAATAAATCTGAG
>POVV01000873.1_pt1 | contig 14614 bp, 8 predicted proteins | sample 1560271 | NCBI WGS metagenome assembly POVV01 (sample SAMN08337232, study PRJNA429181) | Bioreactor metagenome, whole genome shotgun sequencing project. | biome: cows' rumen and soil; feature: anaerobic; isolation source: anaerobic chemostat enrichment culture, galacturonate as sole carbon source...... | reverse complement strand
CTGTATATGCAGGTAAAGAAGCTGCTCGTATCTATTTCGAAGATTGCTATATAGAAGGTACTACCGATTTTATCTTTGGACCCTCTACCTGCTGGTTCGAAAGGTGTGAAATTCATTGTAAGAGAAATTCTTACATTACAGCAGCAAGTACGCCCGAACACATCGAATATGGCTTTATATTCAATAAATGTAATATTACAGTAGCCGAAGGAGTTGATAAAATGTATTTAGGACGACCGTGGAGAGCCTACGCTATGACCTTGTTTATGAATTGTAACCTACCTAAAGAAATAAGAGCTGAAGGATGGCATAACTGGGGAAATGAAGAAAATGAGAAAACTGCCCGCTATATGGAATATAAGAATAGGGGAGAAGGTTCTAACTTGTCGAAAAGAGTGCAGTGGACAAAAATATTGACTGACGCGCAAGCCAAACCTTATACTTTAGAAGCAGCAATGAAAGGCTGTGATAACTGGAATCCTTTGACTAAATAAGAAACAAATAATAATAAAAGAACAAAAAATGTTGACTAAAAAATTATTGCTGATAGTAGCATCTATTTTTGTTGTAAATGCTTTCGCTCAGAAAGATGTATCTAAAGTCTGGGTTGCCGACTTAGGCAATGGCAAGTATAAAAATCCGATAATATATGCTGACTATTCCGATCCTGATTTGTGTCGCGTTGGTGATGACTATTATATGACAGCATCGAACTTCAACTGTATTCCGGGGCTTCCGATTCTGCATTCCAAAGATTTGGTAAATTGGACAATCATAGGGTATGCGATTAGCAAGATGCCCGATTATGCATCATTCAAACCCGATGGAGTCAATCATGGCGGTAGTGTCTGGGCTCCGGCTATTCGCTATCACAAAGGCGAATTTTATATCTATTACGGAGATCCCGATTTGGGAATTTTTATGACCAAAACCAAAGATCCGGCAGGAGAATGGGAACCATTAGTATTGGTCAAAGAAGGAAAAGGGTTAATAGATTCTTGCCCACTGTTTGACGATGACGGACAGGTATATCTGGCTCATGGTTTCGCAGGAAGTAGAGCAGGAATAAAAAGTTTATTGGCTGTTACCCGCCTTACTCCTGATGGTAAAAAAGCGATTGGCGAATCGAAAATTATATATGATGGCCATGAAATAGATCCTACAGTCGAAGGACCTAAATTTTATAAAAGGAACGGTTATTACTATATTTTTGCTCCCGCAGGAGGTGTTGCCACAGGGTGGCAATTAGCTCTTCGTTCGAAAGATCCTTTTGGCCCTTACGAGCGTAAAGTGGTAATGGCACAAGGCAAAACAGAAATAAACGGACCTCATCAAGGAGGTTGGGTTGATACAACAACTGGCGAAGACTGGTTTATTCATTTCCAGGATGTGGGTGCATTGGGGCGTATAGCACACCTTCAACCTATGCAGTGGAAAAACGATTGGCCTGTAATCGGAATAGACAAGGATGGAGATGGATGCGGCGATCCTGTGTTGACTTATAAAAAGCCAAATGTGGGGAAAACTTATCCCATAGCTACGCCTGTGGAAAGTGATGAGTTCAATACAAACGAATTGGGCTTGCAATGGCAATGGCATGGGAATAATGAGTCGTGGTGGAGCTTTACCAATCAGCAAAAAGGTGTTTTGAGTCTCTATTCAGTTCCTCAACCGGATAACTATAAGAGTTTATGGGATCTTCCTAACTTATTATTACAAAAAATTCCGGCTCCGAATTTTACAGCAACAATGAAACTTACGTTTGTACCGGATGCACGATTTCAGGGAGAGCGTTCAGGATTGGTCGTTATGGGTAGGGATTATTCACTTATCTCGTTCACCAATAAAGGAGATGGGTATACTCTTTCACAAATAGAATGTAAGAACGCCGATAAAGGTAGGGAAGAAGTTGTAAATGCTTCAGCCGATGTTAAAGATGCGACAATTTATTTGAGAGTGACACTTAAAGATGGATTAACAAGTACATTTAGTTATAGCGTAGACGGTAAAAAGTTCATTCCGTTAGGTAAACCGTTTACTGTTAGAGAAGGTCAATGGATAGGTGCAAAAATAGGAACCTTCTGTTCGCGTCCTGTAAAGGGGAACGATGGGGGACGTGTTGATATAGATTGGTTTAGAATAGATAAATAACCTTATAGACGATTAAGTATTTATGCCAGTTCAGTAGTTGATATTTGTTCATGTTAGTATTACTTAGAACATACTGAAAGGCTAGCATCCGTCATTGCGAGTGTAACGAAGCAATCTAAAAAGAAAGAACTAGATTGCTTCGAGTAAACCCTCGCAATGACGAGGAGTTGAGAACGGTAATTTAATAAATACATCCTTTTCATATTGGACTCTAAAATGAAAAGGGGAAGAGTTTTATTCTCTAAAATAAGAAAAACCATGAAAAAAATATGTCTGTCATTTCTGGCAATGACCTTAATATTATCTGCCTTTGGACAAAACAAAGACATGAAGTTAAGATATGACCGTCCGGCTGAACTATGGGTAGAAGCTCTTCCTTTAGGAAATGGACGATTGGGAGCTATGGCGTTTGGCAATCCGGCAAGTGATGAATTTCAATTGAATGAAGAAACGGTCTGGGGTGGTTCTCCTCACAATAATACAAATCCATTGGCAAAAGATGCATTGTCTCAAATACGTCAATTAATATTTGAGGGGAAAAATGTAGAAGCTCAGAAAATGAGCGGGCCTGCCATTTGCTCGCAAGGGCCTAATGGTATGCCGTATCAAACGGTGGGTTCTTTGCTTCTCGACTTTGATGGAATAAAAGACTATCAAAACTATTATCGTGAATTGGATATTGAGAAAGCTACAACAAAAACAACATTTACAGCCGATGGCGTGACATATACTCGTGAAGCAATCACATCTTTTACTGATCAGCTATTGATTATAAGACTAACGGCTTCACAGAAAAATAAGATATCTTTTACGTCTCGTTTTACCACTCCATACAAAGATGCAAAAAGAAGCATATTTGACAAGATGTTGCGTCTGGATGCAAAAGCAATGGATCACGAAGGTATAGAAGGTAAAGTGCAATTCACGTCTCTGGCTAAGATTGATAATAGCGGAGGAAAACAGGTGGTATTATCCGACAGTACTATTCAGGTTACAAATGCTAATAGCGTAACAATCTATGTTTCTATCGGAACAAATTTTGTGAACTATAAAGATGTTTCCGGTGACTCGGAAAAAGTGGCAAAAGAATATCTTAAAAACGCAGGAAAGAAAACCTTTGCGAAATATGTTGCAGATCACTCGGCATACTATGGTAAGTTTTTCAATAGAGTGTCTCTCGACTTGGGAACAAATGCCCAATCTTTGAAAACAACAGACGTCAGAGTTAAAGAATTTGCTTCTAACTTCGATCCTCAATTGGCAGCCATGTATTTCCAATTTGGACGTTATCTGTTGATTTGCTCATCCCAGCCCGGAGGGCAAGCGGCTAATCTGCAAGGTATATGGAACTATAAACTAAAAGCTCCTTGGGATGGTAAGTACACGACTGATATAAACGTAGAAATGAATTACTGGCCTGCGGAGGTTACAAATCTTGCCGAAATGCATGAACCTTTTCTTCAGTTGGTAAAAGATGTAGCGCAAACAGGAAAAGAAAGTGCTGCAATGTATGGCTGTCGCGGATGGACACTGCATCACAATACCGATATATGGAGATCTACAGGAGCTGTAGATGGACCAGGTTATGGTATTTGGCCAACTTGCAACGCGTGGTTTAGTCAGCACTTATGGGACAGATACCTTTTCTCAGGAAAAAAGGAATACTTGGCTGAGGTGTATCCTATCATGAAAGAAGCGTGTAAGTTCTACTTTGATTTCTTAGCCAGAGAACCTGATAACAATTGGCTGGTCGTATCTCCTTCTTATTCTCCTGAAAATGCACCGAATATAAACGGAAAGAGAGAATTTGTTGTGATAGCAGGTTGTACGATGGACAATCAGATGGTTTTTGATCTGTTCTCGAATACAATAGCGGCAGCTGCTGTTATGTCTGATTCGCAGCCGTTTATTGATTCTCTAACTAATGTTGTGAAAAATCTACCTCCTATGCAGGTGGGGAAATGGGGACAATTGCAAGAGTGGATGCACGATTGGGATAATCCGAAAGATCGTCACCGGCATGTATCTCACCTTTGGGGATTATATCCGGGATATCAAATAACGCAAACTGAAAGCCCTGTGTTATTCGAAGCTGCAAAAACTTCATTGATTGCACGAGGTGATCATTCTACCGGATGGTCTATGGGATGGAAAGTTTGCTTGTGGGCAAGACTTTTGGATGGTAATCATGCCTATAAATTAATTCAGGATCAAATGACTCCGGCAATAGAAGAGAAAGGACAAAATGGGGGAACCTATCCCAATCTATTCGATGCTCATCCTCCATTCCAAATAGATGGAAACTTTGGATGTACAGCCGGTATTGCTGAAATGTTAGTGCAAAGCCACACGGGAGCTATTCATCTTTTGCCTGCCATACCCGATGCTTGGGCAAACGGAGAGGTTAAAGGATTGAGATGTAGAGGTGGTTTTGAGCTGAAAGAGTTGGTCTGGGAAAATGGCAGAGTAAAAAAAGCTGTAATAGAATCTACTGTCGGAGGTACTTTACGCATTCGTAGCAAAGAAAAACTGAAGCTGGCTAATGAAGTCTTGAAAGAGGCTAATACGGAACTGACAAATTCACTACTGAAAACACAACAGATAAGAAAACCGTTGATAGCTGCCAAGGCTCCGATTTCTGTAACGTCAGCAAATGAATCTTATTTGTATGATATAGAAACAAAAGCCGGAACAGCTTATGAATTTGAATGTACGGAATAACAACTGTTCCATATTTCAAATAGCGATTTGTACAAATAATAAAGTAAGATGAATAATCAATATAAAAAGAATCAACTAATTGCCATTCTCTTTCTGATTGTGGTAATTAGTTTTGGAAACATTAATATACAGGCTAAAGACAGGTATAATCATTTATATACCGATTTACCCTTTGATATGCCTTTGTTAGAACGTCCGCAATTTCCGGACAATCAGGTAAATCTAGAGAGTTTTGGAGGGGTTCCCGATGGTGTTCACTTAAATACCGAAGCTTTTGAAAAAGCATTTACGGCATTGGCCGCAAAGGGAGGGGGTACACTCATTGTGCCTTCGGGGATCTGGTTTACTGGGCCTATTGTTTTTCGCTCCAATATCAATTTGCATTTGGAGAAAGGGGCACTAATCTTATTCTCTCCGGATTTTAATCTGTACCCGCTTGTGAATACAGTCTATGAGGGATTGGATACTCGCAGATGTCAATCGCCTATTTCGGGACGTAATCTTGAGAATATAGCAATTACAGGATATGGTTCAATCAATGGTTCGGGCGATGCTTGGCGTCCATTAAAAAATGGGAAGATATCGAAAAGTCAATGGGAGTCGGTTATCAAATCGGGTGGAATCTTGAAAAATCCTAACTACTGGTTTCCTTCCGAAAGTTCGTTAAGGGGAGAAATTGCAAATGCCAATACTCCTAAAAAGAGTTTTACTGATGCGGACTGGTTGTCTTTCAAAGATTATCTGAGACCTGTAATGGTCAGTTTTATAGAATGTAAGAATGTGCTGTTGGAAGGTGTCTTGTTCGAAAATTCTCCTGCATGGAATATACATCCGCTAATGTGTGAGAACGTGATCATAGATAATATATATGTTCGTAATCCTGTATATGCACAAAATGGAGATGGAATAGACCTTGAATCATGTATAAATTCGATTATAGTCAACTGTACTTTCGATGTAGGAGATGACGCTATTTGTATAAAATCGGGAAAAGATGAGGATGGACGAAGACGTGCCCGGCCCACCAAAAATGTAATAGTGGAAAACTGTAAAGTCTTTCATGGTCATGGAGGCTTTGTGGTAGGGAGTGAAATGTCGGCAGGGGTAAAGAATATCTCAGTGAAAAACTGTCAGTTTATGGGGACTAATGTAGGTCTCAGATTCAAAGCCGGTAGGGGTAGGGGAGGAATAGTAGAAAATATTTATATTGAGAATATCAATATGTTTAATATTCCAACAGAGGCCTTCTTGTTCGATCTCTATTATGGAAGTCCTAAGACAGGCAAAATACCATTGGTGGATGAGACAACCCCCGCTTTCAGAAATATTTATGTAAAGAACCTAACGGCAAGAAATGTGAATAGGGCTATGTTCTTTAATGGCCTACCCGAAATGAACATCGATAATATTCATGTCGAAGATGTTATCATAACTGCTAATAAAGGGGCAGAACTTGTAGAATCGAAAAATATTGAATTCAAGAATGTCAAAATAATACCTGAAAAAGGACCTGTATTAATTCTGAATAATGTAGATAATATGAAAGTCGTAGATTTAAAATATCCGGATAATATGAAAGAAATAGTGCATGTCTCAGGAGAGAAAACAAAAAATATAAATTTGCCTAAGGCCATAAAAGAAGATAGTATTATAAAAAAATGAAACCTATGAAGAATACTCTATTTGTTTTGTTATTATTTCTCTTTAGTGTTTCTTGTAACACGAAAGAGAAGGATGATAGTCTGAAAAATTATGTAAAAATGACAGAATCCGAGATGGTTAGAAATCCGGAAGCTTGGATGATCGATTTTTCCAAAGCTCCTAAGTGGAACTACTGTCACGGCCTAGAAATGCAAGCTATCTTGCAGGTCTGGGAAAAGACTAAGGATGACAAATACTACAACTATGTATACGATTATGCTAATCTAATGATAGATAGTCTTGGTCAAATAAAGGGATATAAGATAGAAGACTATAACATAGATCGTGTAAACACTGGGAAAATATTATTTCCGTTATACGAAAAAACAAAAGAAGAAAGATTTAAGAAGGCAATAATATTGCAGCGTGAGCAGATGAAAACGCATCCGCGCACAGCCAATGGAAGTTTCTGGCATAAGAAAGTTTATCCACATCAGGTTTGGCTCGATGGTTTGTACATGGCATGTCCTTTCTTGGCACAATATGCAAAAGAGTTCAACGAACCGGAATTGTTTGATGATGTTACTTTGCAGATAATTGATGTTCGCAAACACTTATATGATCAAGAAACAGGGCTGTACTTTCATGGATGGGATGAAAGCCGCAACCAAAAATGGGCTGATCCGGAAACAGGATTGTCTCCTAACTTTTGGTCTCGAAGTATAGGATGGTTTATGATGTCTATGGTAGATGTACTTGATTTTATACCTGAAAATCATCCGAAACGTCCCGAGATTTTAAAAATATTGCAAGAGCTGGCTGCTTCTTTAGAGAATTTCAGAGACAAGGAGACCGGTATGTGGTATCAGGTGACAGATCAGATAGGTAAAGAAAAGAACTACTTAGAATCTACCGGTTCTATCATGTTTATTTACTCATGGATCAAGGGTGCGCAAAAAGGATATTTGGATAAGAGCTACGAAGCAAAAGGTATAGAGGCATACGATAATTATGTGAAAAGATTCATGAAAGAAGAAAATGGCACAGTTAGTATCACAGACTGTTGCGAAGTAGCCGGACTGGGAGGTGATAAGAAATACAGAGATGGAAGTTTTGAATACTATGTTTCTGAACCTATACGAGACAATGACCCTAAGGCAATAGGTCCATTTATAATGACAAGTATACTGTTGAATAAATAATCATACAAAATGAAAAAGTTATCGTTTTTTATATTCTTCACTTGTTTTGTCTGTACATCTGTTTTTGCTCAACTTCCGGCTTTTCCCGGAGCTGAAGGTGGAGGTATGTACACTACCGGAGGACGTGGCGGTGCTGTTTATTATGTAAATACGCTTGAAGATAACAATGAAGGAAATTCTCAGACAAGAGAAGGATCATTGCGTTGGTGTCTCAATCAACCCGAAAAAAGGACTGTTTTGTTCAAGGTAAATGGAACAATCAGACTTAATTCACACTTGCGTATAACGAATGGAGATGTTACTGTAGCCGGACAGTCTGCTTTAGGTGACGGTATCTGTCTCGCTGATTATCCTGTAATTGTTGCTGCCAACAATGTTATTGTACGATATATGCGTTTCAGAATGGGCGATCTTAAAGTTACAGAAAAAGAAGCTAGCGGAGCAGATGCTTTTAGCGGAGGAAAATCGGAGAATGTAATGATCGATCATTGTTCTATTAGTTGGAGCACAGACGAATGCTCCTCTTTTTATGATAATAAGGATTTCACTATGCAGTGGTGTATTATTTCAGAAAGCTTGAGATTATCCAGACATTCCAAAGGCTCTCATGGATATGGCGCAATATGGGGAGGAGTAAATGCAACATATCATCACAATTTATTGGCGCATCACGATAGCCGAACTCCCCGCCTTGGTCCGGGAAAGAAATATGCAGGAACGGATACTACCGACGTTCGTAACAATGTTTTTTATAATTGGAACGGGCATGGATGTTACGGGGGCGAAGCTATGCATGTAAATATGGTTAATAATTACTACAAGCCGGGGCCCGCCACAGGAGAAAAAATTTCAAAAAAGGTAACAACAATAAATGTAAAGGTCAGAGAAGGAGACTTTGATGAAATCAAAGGTGTTTGGGGCAAATATTATGTTGCTGGAAACTATTTACCTCATGATGAAGCTATTACAAAAGATAATTGGCTTGGTGTGGAAACTCAGGATAATAAGCCTAAAAAAGAAGTGATGCTTACTGAGCCTTTGACGATAGCAAAAATAACGACAGATGAACCAACCATTGCTTATAATAAAGTTTTGAAGTATGTAGGCTGCTCTAAAGTGCGGGACGATATAGATAAACGTATCATTGAAGAAACATCCACCGGAACGGCTCGTTTTAAAGGATTAAATAAAAATAATGGAGGAGGGGAATGGAAAAGTGATGGGTATCCTAAACAAGGTATTATTGATTCCCAATCAGATTTAAATCCTAATCCTCTAAATGAGAATTGGTCTGCTTGGCCTCTGTTGAAAGATGGAATAGCTTTGGTCGATAGTGATAGAGACGGTATTCCTGATGGTTGGTTAGAAAAAAACTACCCGAATAAAAAAGCAAATGATGTCAGCAAAGCTGGTTATACATATTTGGAAGAGTATTTAAATAGCTTGGTGGAAGAGATAACAAACGGGCAAAAGTAAGATCTGATATTTGATATAAGATTAAAATAGAATGAAAAATAAAAAGAGGAAACCTTTAAAGGTTTCCTCTTTTTGTATTTATAGAAAATGAGATTATTTTACAGTCATACCTAAATTGTACATTATGAAGGAATAAATGTCAGTTTGCTCATCAATAATCTTAGCTATCGGTTTGCCTGCTCCATGTCCTGCTTTTGTCTCAATTCGGATTAGAGTTGGATTCGTTCCGTCATTTGCGGCTTGTAAAGCAGCTGCAAATTTGAAAGAATGTGCAGGAACAACACGGTCGTCATGATCTGCCGTAGTGACTAATGTAGCTGGATATTTAGTGTCTGGTTTCAATGTATGGAGAGGTGAGTATGCTTTCAGATATTCAAACATCTCTTTACTATCTTCACTGGTACCATAATCACTAGCCCAATTCCAACCGATTGTAAATTTATGATAACGAAGCATATCCATTACACCAACTTGAGGAATCGCTACCTTGAATAAATCAGGACGCTGATTCATGCATGCTCCAACCAAGAGCCCACCGTTAGAACCGCCCATAATCGCAAGTTTATCAGGGCTTGTATATTTTTCAGCAACAAGATATTCGGCCGCTGCAATGAAATCGTCAAAAACGTTTTGTTTCTGCATTTTAGTACCTGCTACATGCCATTCTTCACCATATTCTCCACCACCTCTAATGTTAGCTTGTACATAGATACCTCCATTTTCCAGGAATGGAATACGGGCTGTAGAGAATCCCGGATTAAGACTAACATTAAATCCTCCATATCCATAAAGTAGCACAGGATTTTTGCCATCGCGTTTCAATCCTTTTTTAGAAACAAGGAACATCGGAACTTTTGTACCGTCCTTACTTGTATAGAATATTTGCTCGGTTTCAAAATCTTCCGGTTTGAAGTTTACTTTAGGGGCACGATACAGTTCGGATGTGTTCTTTTCAACATCGAAACGATAAATAGATGTAGGAAAAGTAAATGAAGTAAAGACAAAGAATGCTTCATTATCATCTTTATTTCCACTAAAGCCTACAGAACCTAATGCCGGAAGTCTTATTTCACTTATTTCTTTTCCATCTAAACCGTATATGTAAGAATGATTAGAAGCGTCTTTATCATATGTCAGTATTAGTTTTCCACCTATGATTTCTGCTCCTGAAAGTACAGCTTCTGATTGAGGCACAAGTTCTTTCCAATCTTTAAATTGGGGAGTAGAGATATTCGCTTCCATAATTCTGTATTTGGATGCTCCGTCATTTGTAAAGAATAGTATTCTGTCTCCTATTACTTCTATCGGAGAATAGGTGTTGTCCAGATTATCGGCCAACTGCACAACAGGGGCGTTGTTTTTTGTCAAATCCTGCATGTATAAGGCGTTTCCTCTTCCGGCACCCGCTTCATAAATAAATAAGACGCGCTGATCTTCACTTACGCTGGCTGTATAAAATCGTTTTGGATATTTAGGATTCTGATAAGCCAATTTATCTTTCGATTGAGGTTCGCCTAATTTATGGTAATAGATTTTATGATTTTCATTTACGTTTGAAAACTCTTTGCCGGCAGCAGGTGCATCATAAGCACTATAATAAAAACCATCACCTTTCCATGAAGCTCCGCTAAATTTAGCCCATAGTATTTTGTCTTCAAGTAGCTGTCCTGATGTTAAATCTATGACATAAATTTCATTCCAGTCAGAACCACTGCGAGAAATGGAATAGGCTAGATATTTCCCATCTTTTGAGAATGAAATACTGCTAAGAGCCACAGTTCCATCGTCTGATAATTTATTAGGATCGAGCACTACTTTAGGTTCAGAGTCTAGAGTCTCTTGTACATAAAATACACTCTGATTTTGCAGTCCATCGTTTTTAAAGAAATAATATTTACCGTTTTTCTTATATGGAGAACCATATTTTTCGTAATCTGTAAGCTTAGTTAGTTCCTCTTTCAATTTAGAACGAAAAGGAATTTTATCCAGATAGCCAAATGTTACTTTGTTCTGAGCTTCAACCCAAGCTGAGGTAGCCTGCGATGTGTCATTCTCCAACCAGCGATATGGATCGGCTACTTCTGTGTCAAAATAAGTATCCACAGTATTATCCTTGACTGTCTCAGGATATACTATTTTGGTCTTAGGGTTACATGCAAACAACATCGTAAGTCCTCCTCCTAATAGAAATAATTTGTTTACTTTCATACATGTTTAGTTTAAGTAAAATTTATTTAAATACAAATAAACTAAAAATAAAAGAGGGCATCAATAAATGAAGCCCTCAATAGTGAAATATATTTTGATATTATTATTTTATGTCTTTTATATATGCTCTGCGCATTTTGTGATTTTCAGCGTCGAAACCATCCCATAGAGATACCATTTTGTTATTCATTTCCAGTTCGGGATTCGACTCTGCAAATCTAAAACCACATTTGTGAGCCGAAGGAATGAAATCACAGAATATCATCGCATTTAAGCCTTTTCCTTGATATTCGGGTAATATACCCATAATGAGTAAGTCTACAACTTCATTCTTTTTACTCTTCAATGCCTTTATTAAATGGAACCAACCGAACGGGAATAATTTGCCCCGGGATTTTATTAATGCTTCTGAGAGGCTTGGCATAGAAATACCAAAACCAACCACTTCGTCTGTTTCTTCTTTTATTATTATCTGAACAATATCCCATCTCAGGAGAGAGACATACATCTTTACATAATGATCGATCTGACGTTGAGTAAGAGACGAAAAGCCATATAAAGGTTTATAAGCTTCATTTAAACATTTGAATAGTTTAGTTACGTATGGAGTAATTTGTTTTAGATTTTGAAATTTAAGCAACTTTAATCCATAACGTTGTGCTATCATATTCGCTATGCGCTGATGCCTTTCCGGAATTTCTGATGGAACAGGTATGCGAAATTCTCTCCAGTCGGCGTCTTTTACAAAACCTAATCTTTCTATTTGAGTTACATAATATGGATAGCTGTATTTGGTGGCCATAGTAGATACTTGATCGTATCCTTCTATCAATAATCCTTCAGGATCGAGGTCAGTAAATCCAAGTGGGCCGATTATCGTTTCCATCCCTTTGCTTTTGAGCCATTTTTCAGCAGCAGCAAATAATGTATCGACAACTTCATTGTCATCTATAAAATCGACGAAAGTAAAGCGCCCTTGCTTTTTATTCCATATTTCATTTGCTCTGTGATTGATTACCGCCCCTATTCGGCCTACGATTTTATTGTTTCTATAAGCCAAGAATAATTGCATTTCACAGAAATCAAATGCCGGATTCTTTTTAATATCTAAAGTTCCTAATTCATCAAGAATAAGGGAAGGAACATAATAAGGAGAGTCTTTATATAAATCCTTTATTGGAAATTTTACAAAAGCCTTTTTCAAGGATTTGTCATTATTATCGATTTCTTTGATTATTACAGACATAATTAAACTTATAACAAGTGAGTTCCTTTCTTATTTCGCGCAAAGATAATATATTTATTGATTTGCATTTATTGATAGGTAATAGTTGTGTTTCTTTTTAACGTTTTATATAAAGCAGGTGTTTCTTTATTTCTTATTACTTCCAAATTAATTCATTTTCGGAAACGACATAATCCATTTTTATGTCGGATGATTCTGCCGGTATTTTGTTTAATAGTTGAAAATCGAAACATATTCCGATTTTTGTAGCAGAAGTCTTCGATAGAAAACGGTCATAATAGCCTTTTCCTCGACCTAATCTGTTCATTTTTCGATCGAAGGCTACACCCGGAATAATAATCAGATCTATCTTCTTGTAATCGGTGAAATCTGCTCCTATAGGTTCTAATATATTGAAAGAAGATTTCCGAAATTCAGTCGAAGAGTTGTATGCTCTAAATACAATGTCGTCCTTAACAACGACGGGGAGGTAGAAATTTTTTTCACCCTTCCACTTTTCAATAAAGTCAAGGGTTTGAACTTCATAGCTTAAGCTATTGTAGATGAAGATTGTCTTAGCATCTTGAAAAGCTCCTGTTATTTCTAATATCGACAAAACCTCATCAGAGAAACTCTGTAGTTCATTTGGACTGTATTTTTTTTTCAGAGAAGCTATCTCTTTTCTTATCTTGTTTTTTTCTATTCCTATATTCTTCATTTTCTTGAAATATCCTCAAATATATTAAAAAACAATGGAGAAATAAAAAACCGCAAAATAAGAAGCCTTATTTTACGGTTTTTATATTAAGAAAGTTACTTATTATTTTAATTCGAATGCGATTTTACCTTTTATATCTGAAGAAGATGCTCCAATCAAAGCTTCAAAAGTTCCAGGTTCGGCAACCCAATCGTGCTTAACCGGGTCAAAGAAGCTAAGAGCCGTTTTATCTATAGTGAATGTTACATTTTTTTCTTCACCGGCTTTAAGATATACTTTATCAAATCCTTTCAGCTCTTTCATTGGACGCTCCAAAGATGACTTTTTATCGGAAATATACAGTTGAACCACTTCTGCTCCATCTTTGCTTCCAGTATTTTTTACAGACACAGTGAATGTTATTTTGTCAGAAGCAGTCATGTCTTTTTTATCAGCTGTAACTTTTCCATATGCAAAAGTTGTATAGCTTATACCATGTCCAAAAGAGAATAATGGTTTGATTTTTTCTTTATCCAGCCAACGGTATCCTACGAAAATTCCTTCTTTGTAATGAACTTCTTTGTCTACTCCGGGATAGCAGGCTTTGTCGAAACTATGTGCTCCTATATCTGTAAGCTTGGCCGGAAAACTAAATGGTAGTTTGCCCGAAGGATTCACATCTCCCATAAGAACAGATGCCAAGGCATTTCCGGATTCCGTTCCATTATACCATGATTGCATTATTGCAGGCACTTCGTTTACCCAAGGCATAGCAATTGCATTACCCGATATATTAACGACCACAAGGTTTTTATTGACCTTTAGCAATTCAGTAATAACTTTGTCCTGACCATAAGAGAGTCCAAGTTCTTTGCGATCGTGACCTTCGGCATCTTGACGATCGCTTTTGTTCAAACCTCCAATAAATATCACTACATCAGCATTCTTCGCCATATTGGTCGCTTCAGCTATAAGTTCTTCTGGTGAGCGCGAATCGTTCAAATTTCTTTTCAATTCCACACCATTATATTTACTGGTTGGATCACCTACATAACCGCGAGCATATGAAACCTCTGCTTGTGTACCTACACGGCTCATTATTCCATCTAATGGAGCTACTTCATATTTTGCTTTCAGAGAAGAACTACCACCACCAACAGTCATTGGTTTGATAGCATTTTCTCCCACTACCAAAATTTTCTTGGTCTTATTCAGATCAATAGGCAATACATTGTTCTTGTTTTGTATCAAAACAATACCTTCTTCAGCTATTTTGCGTCCGTCCGCAGCATG